>Ga0233426_10000566_pt1 | contig 38903 bp, 39 predicted proteins | sample SI_118_April2016_6_FD_179875 | JGI IMG/M metagenome (GOLD analysis project Ga0233426, IMG submission 179875) | Seawater microbial communities from Saanich Inlet, British Columbia, Canada - SI_118_April2016_10_MG | ecosystem: Environmental > Aquatic > Marine > Inlet | place: Canada: British... | reverse complement strand
AAGAGTATTAGAGCTTAAATCTATACTGGAAATTGAGTTGTTGTTAATGTATAAATAGTTCAAGGAAATAAAATCTTCAATTCCAGTTAAATCAAAAATCTGCATACCTCCAACATTTAAAGAAGTAACAGAATTAATACTATCGGTAACTACATAGTTATCCAAAACATCGTCATAACCTAAATCAATCAGTGCCAGCTCGAAATTGTCGTCTGGCACATAAGTAAGGGTTTGGCTTTGTAAAACCGTAATTTGGCCTACCATCCCTTGTCCAGCAAATGGTGTGCTAACGTAGTAAAACGTACCTACTTGGCTAAGCACAACAAAGCCATCATTATAGAGGGCAAAGCCTCCGTTAGATTGTGAGCCAAAATCTTCATACACTTGCTGGGAAACTTCAACGGCATTGCTCTGACCTAAGCCATAAAAATAAACAGTATCGCCTTGGTTTACTGTTAAGTAAGAAGGAGAAAAATCTGAAACGAATGCTTCAACAACATGAGAAGTTGGAGCTTGGCTAAAACCAAAAAAAGGAATGAATAAGACCAATAAGGTATATAATGCTTTCATAATATTCTTGTTAAGAGGAGTCAAATATATGAAAATAAAAAAAAATAGCATTAAATACAGAAAAGCAACAAAACTAGAACTAGTTAAATGCTTTAGAGAGAATTATATAAGCTTTAAGAGAACTTATTTTGAGCCTTGCTCCTCGGCTTCGATAGCTTCTATTTTTTGTAAAACATCAAAAGCTTCTTTTTCTAATCTATCGCTTTCTTTTCTGTTAGACTTGGAAAGAATAAAAGCCTCTTTCTTTTTCTTATCATACAATTCGAAAAGCTTGTCTTTCTCCGATTTCTTTTTAAATAATCCGAACATTATTTTTTGATTAAAAGGTTAGGTACAAAGATAAGGATAAGGGATTACAATAAAACACAAGTATCTACAAAACAAAACCGATTTTAATATTCGAAAATAGACAACTAAAATACAACCCAATAAATAATCTTAATATTTCATTACAAATAGTATATTTGTTTCTCATTTTATAAATGGATGGATAACTTTGTAGTTTCAGCACGTAAATACCGCCCTTCAACCTTCGACTCGGTTGTAGGTCAGCTATCCATTACTAGCACTCTTAAAAACGCTATTAAAAACAATCACTTGGCTCAAGCCTTTTTGTTTTGCGGACCAAGAGGAGTAGGGAAAACAAGTTGCGCCCGAATACTTGCCAAAACAATCAACTGTTTTGACCCTACTGACAATGTAGAAGCATGTAACAAATGTGAGTCTTGCAAAGGCTTTAACGAAAACCATTCGTTTAACATTCACGAACTAGATGCTGCTTCTAACAACGGAGTAGACAAAATAAGAGAACTAGTAGACCAAGTTCGTTTTGCTCCACAAGTAGGACAATACAACATCTATATTATTGATGAGGTACATATGCTATCTCAGGCTGCCTTCAATGCTTTCCTAAAGACATTGGAAGAGCCACCAGCTCACGCTATTTTTATACTAGCAACTACCGAAAAACACAAAATAATACCTACGATCCTTTCTAGATGTCAGATTTTCGATTTCAAAAGAATACAAATAGAAGACATTGCCAAGCATCTACAATTTGTTGCTAAAAGCGAAAACATAGAAGCACAAGAAGACGCCCTACATATTATAGCGCAAAAATCGGACGGAGCATTAAGAGATTCCCTATCTATTTTCGATCAAATAGTAAGTTTCTCAGGCAACAAACTAGACTATAAGTCGGTAATCGATAATCTTAATATTTTAGATTACGATTATTTTTTCAAAGCTACCGATGCTTTACTAGACCATAACATCCCTAACTCACTTCACATTTTCAATGAAATATTGAACAATGGTTTTGACGGACAAAATTACATCAACGGACTAGCCCAACACTTTAGAGATTTGTTGGTTTGCAAAGACGCCTCCACCCTTCAGTTATTAGAAGTAGGAAACAATATAAAAGAAAAGTACCAAGAGCAATCACAAAAATGCTCTAACGATTTTTTACTGCACTGCCTAAACACATGCAGCACAGCAGATATTAACTACAAAATGAGCAAAAACCAACGCTTACTAGTAGAGCTCAACCTCATGAAAATGTGCGGCTATGGTTTAGGCCAAAACACAGAGGCTGAAAAAAAAACTTTTAACGTAAAATTATCTCCTTCTAAGGAGCCAATTAAGACGGAAAAACCTCTTGCAGCACCAGTTGAAGCTGTAATAGAGCATAAAAAAGAAACAATTGTAGAAAATGTGGTGCAAGAAATTACTTCTTCCGCTCCTAAAAAAGTAACAGTTGCGACAACTAGCACTAGGAAAATCCGAACTATTTCGATGAATCCTTTTGCACAAAAAGACGAAGGTAAAAAGGATACTTCTGATGAGTTAGTAATAAAAAACGAACAAGCATTTACTCAGGAAGACGTAACCAAATGTTGGGCCGATTTTTACACTAAAATGGAACCTACAGGAAAACATAATTTCTTAGGTATTATAAAGTCGAAAATTGGTAAGGTTAAATCAGAAGACATAATTGAAGTTACCTTAGACAATAAAGTACAAGAAGAAGTGTTTAAGGAGGAATATTTTGATTTATTGCGGTTTTTAAGAGCCAACTTGTTAAACGACAAAATAAATTTAATTACACAAATAAAGAAATTGGATGAAAGCGAAATAAGAGCTTACACCGCCGAAGATAAATTTAAAAAAATGGCCGATAAAAACGACTCTTTAATGAAACTTAGAGACCATTTTAGTCTAGAAATTGATTACTAATTACATTTACTATTATAATGAAAACTAAAATTACTTATTTACTAATTGTAGGAGCTATAGTTCTTGCTGTATTAAACATTGCGAAATATATGAACAATAATAAATACGAGAGTGCTGAAAACGACCCAACCAACGCACGAGTATATACTTTAGAAAATGGCTTAAAGGTTTACCTTACCACTTATAAAGACGCACCAAGAGTGCAAACATATATTGCTATAAATGCAGGAGCAAAAAACGATCCTTCTGATGCTACTGGTCTTGCTCACTATTTAGAGCACATGCTATTTAAAGGAACCGATAAGTTCGGAACTTTAGACTATGCTTCGGAAAAAGTTCTTCTAGACCAAATTGAAGACTTATACGAAGAGTACCGCGCAACAAGTATGGACGACACAGAAAAGAGAAACGAAATCTGGTCTAAAATTGATTCGACTTCTGGAGAAGCAGCAAAATTTGCTATCGCCAACGAATACGATAAAATGATATCGGGAATTGGAGCAAAAGGAACCAATGCTTACACCTCTGCAGAATCTACCGTTTATGTAAACGACATTCCTTCAAACCAATTAAAAACATGGTTAGATATAGAAGCTGAAAGATTCAGAAATCCTGTTTTTAGATTGTTTCACACCGAACTAGAAGCAGTTTACGAAGAAAAAAATAGAGGTTTAGATAATGACGGACGAAAAATGTTTGAAGCCCTATTGTCTGGTTTATACCAAAACCATACTTATGGTACTCAAACTACTATAGGTACTATCGACCACTTAAAAAATCCGTCTTTAAAAGAGATCAGAAAGTATTTCAACAAAAACTACGTACCAAACAATATGGCAATATGTATGTCTGGAGATTTTGATCCGGATTCTGTTATTACTTGGATAGAAGGTACTTTCGGACAGTTTGAAAGAAAACCAGACCCTGTTTTTGTAGCGGGTATTGAACAAGAAATTAGTGCTCCTATTATTAAGGACGTTTACGGACCTGATGCAGAGAGATTATATATGGGATTCCGTTTTCCTGGTGCTGCACAAAGAGAAACTAAAGTGATGTCTATTATTGACATGATTTTGAGCAATAGCCAAGCCGGACTTATTGACCTAAATCTTAATCAAGAACAGCAAGTACTACAAGCAAGTTGTTTCCCTTACGCTTTAAAAGACTACAGTTCTCACATCTTATTTGGTGTACCAAAGCAAGGACAAACTCTCGACGAAGTTAAAGACTTGTTATTAGGTCAAATCGAATTGGTTAAAAAAGGAGAATTTCCGGATTGGTTAATTCCTGCAGTTATCAACGATTTAAAATTAGGGAAAATCAAACGATTAGAAAGCAACTCTTCTAGAGCCGATGATTTTGTTCAATCTTTTATTCTGGACATCGACTGGCAAACCTATGTTAACGAAATGGAAACATTAGAAAGCATTACTAAAAAAGAAGTAATGGAAGTAGCCAAAAAATTCTACAACAACAATTACGTTTTAGTAAACAAATTTAATGGCGAAGATCTTTCTATCCAGAAAGTAACCAAACCTTCTATAACTCCGGTTGAAGTTAACAGAGATTCTAAATCAGAATTCCTAACTCAAGCTTTAGAAAGAGAAATAGAAAATGTGGAACCAGATTTTATCAACTATGAAGAAGATATTAAAACTGGACAAGTTAACAACGTAACCTTATCTTATAAAGAAAACATTGAAAACGATAGGTTTAAACTTTACTACATAGCCGATAGAGGAAACAACAATAATCCTAAGTTAAATATGGCTATCCGTTATTTAAACTATTTAGGAACGGATGAAATATCTCCAAATCAGAAAAAAGAAGAGTTTTACAAATTAGGATGCGAATTAAACGTAAGCAGCCAAGACGAGCAAAGCTATATTTCCTTAATCGGATTGGGTGAAAACTTCGAGTCTTCCGTAGAGTTATTCGAAAACCTGCTATCTAATGTAGTAGCTAACGAAGAAGCTTTGAGCAATCTTAAAGACGACATTATCAAAAACAGAGAAGACAGTAAGCTAGACAAATCTACTATCCTTCAAAGAGGAATGGTAAGTTTTGCTAAATACGGAGCAGACAATCCGTTTACTAATTCTCTTTCTACTAAAGAAATTTTGGATATGACTTCTGAAGAGTTAATCGACATCATAAAATCGATGACTTCTTACCAGCACCGAATTCTTTATTACGGACCTCAAGGCATCGATCAGGTAACAAATACATTAACGGAACTACACAAAACTCCTGAGACTCTTCTTACCGTAGAGCAAGGACTTATGTTTGAAGAAAACGAAATCAACACAACCAATGTATATGTTGTGGATTACGACATGAAGCAAGCGGAAATATTAATGGTTGCAAAAGGGGCAGAATTTCAATCAGAAAAAATGCCATTGATCAAATTACACAACGAATATTTCGGAGGTTCTATGGGTTCTATAGTATTCCAAACACTAAGAGAATCTAAAGCATTAGCTTACTCAGTATACAGTGCTTATAGCACCCCAAGAACAGATGATAAATCCCATTATGTTACAGCATACATCGGAACCCAATCGGACAAGCTCAAAGAAGCAATGATTGGCATGAACGAATTGCTAAACGAACTTCCTGAAGTAAATGCTAATTTGGAAAATGCTAAAGATGCGGTTATCCAAAAAATTAGAACTGAGAGAATTACTAAAGACAATATTTTATTCAGCTACGAATCTGCAAAAAGATTGGGTTACGAATACGATATGAGACAAGATATCTTTAACAACATTGATGATTATTCGATGGAAGAAATTGTTTCTTTCCACAACAATAACATGAGTGGAAACGATTATACCATTCTTGTTTTAGGTTCTAAAGACGAACTAGATATAGAAGCGTTAAGACAATACGGGCCAGTAAAATTCTTAAGTCTTGAAGATGTATTTGGTTACTAAAATAGTAGATTTGCAAATTGAAAAATTAAAACAAAAAAAATGAATAAAATTAAAGTTGATCAGCCTGTAGTTGAGCTAGATGGAGATGAAATGACACGTATCATTTGGACTTTCATTAAAGATAAATTGATTTTTCCTTACCTAGATTTAGACGTAAAATATTACGACCTAGGAATGGAAAGTAGAGATGATACTGACGACCAAATTACTATTGACGCAGCAAATGCGATTAAAAAATATAAAGTTGGAATTAAGTGTGCTACTATTACTCCAGACGAAGAAAGAGTTGAAGAGTTTGGCCTAAAGAAAATGTGGAGATCTCCAAACGGAACAATCCGTAACATTGTTGGAGGTACTGTTTTTCGTGAGCCTATTATTTGCAAAAATGTTCCAAGACTTGTTCCGAACTGGACACAACCTATCTGCATTGGCCGTCATGCTTTTGGTGACCAATACAAAGCTACCGATACTGTTATTAAAGGTAAAGGAAAGTTAACTATGAGTTTCGAGCCAGAAAACGGAGAAACAGTTACTTGGGATGTATATAATTTCGAAGGAGACGGTGGTGTTGCTATGAGTATGTATAATACAGATGAATCTATTTACGGATTTGCTCGTTCTTGCTTCAACCAAGCATTAGCTAAAAACTGGCCTTTATATCTTTCCACTAAGAATACTATTTTAAAAGCATACGACGGAAGATTTAAAGATATTTTCGAAGAAGTATATCAAAATGAATTCAAAGCTGACTTCCAGAAAGCTGGTATTATTTACGAACACAGACTAATTGATGACATGGTTGCCTCTGCTCTTAAATGGAACGGAGCATTTGTATGGGCGTGTAAGAATTATGATGGAGACGTTCAGTCTGACACAGTTGCTCAAGGATTTGGCTCCTTAGGTCTAATGACATCGACATTAGTAACTCCAGAAGGAGATGTAATGGAGGCAGAAGCTGCTCACGGAACAGTAACACGTCATTACAGACAACACCAACAAGGAAAGAAAACTTCTACTAATCCAATCGCATCTATTTTTGCATGGACTAGAGGATTAGCTTTTAGAGGAAAACTAGATAAGAACCAAGCATTAATCGATTTTTGCGACACTCTAGAAAGCGTTTGTATAAACACTGTAGAAAGCGGAACAATGACAAAAGATTTAGCTCTATGTATTCATGGAAAAAGTCTTAACGAAAATCATTACGTAACAACCGAAGAGTTTTTAGAAGCTCTAGACAACGGACTACAAAAACAAATGGCTTAACAAGCTCAAACAATTAAAAAAAGCGGGTATAATATCCGCTTTTTTTATGGCTGAAAAAGTAATATTATTTAATACTAATAATTTGTATTAAATTTTAATTATCAATTTTTTATCTTTCACTGTTCTTAAATCTTTAATTCAAAAATTATGAAAAATTCAAAATTATTTATTCTATCTATATTAAGTATGGGACTTATTCTTACTTCTTGTGAAGAAAATGAGCCAAATGTAATTTCTCTACCAAACATCATTGCTCCGACAGAAACAAGCCAAGTAAATGCTTATTTCGCAGAAAACATAGAAGATGAAACAGAAGAGTTTAATGTAAATCCATCTGATGGTTTTCAAACTATTTACACCTCTAACGGATTTAGCGTTAGTTTTTATTCCAACACATTTACATACGCAAATGGAAATCCGGTAAATGGTAATTTTACGATTGAAATAATTGATGCTCTTACTAAAAAAGAGATGATGATGTTAAACAGACCAACATTTACAAATGATGGTCAACTTCTTGTTTCTGGTGGAATAATCTATTTAGACGCTAACCAAAACGGACAGCAACTAAGCATCAATGATAGCCAACCAGTAATGGTTAGTATTCCTGCCAATAATATAACTGAAATGGATTTCTTTGACGGATCCTTAGATGGAAACAACGATTTCGGTTGGGATTTATCTTTAGAGGACACTGTTACCATAGTTACCATGGAAGAAGATTCTACATTCAACCCTAACGGCCAAGGAAATATGTTTAGCTACAACTTCACGATGGATTCGATTGGATGGATCAATTGTGATTATTTTTACAACTCTGGCGACCCTTTAACAGAAGTAAATGTGGTACTTCCCGACGGTTATAACGGATCAAACTCTATAGTTTTTATCTATTACAGCAACATCAATTCAGTTGCTAACATGCATGACTACGATAACGACAGCAACTTCGATTTAGGTTCTGGTTACTCTACACCAATAGGAATGGATGTAACTTTTGTAACTATTTCTGAATTAGACAGTATGTTCTATTTCAACGTTACTAATAGCACGATAACAGATAACCACCTGGAAGAAATAAACATTCTTACTCCTGTTAGCGAGCAAGATTTACAAACTATAATTGACAACTTGCCATAGATCGCATCAATTAACATTATTTAAAAAAAGCATGCTTTTTTTAAATAATTTTCTTGTTGTACAAAGAGGGATATCTAGGCTGGATTGTAGCGTAAAAGTCTTCTATAATTTTAAAGTCTTTTGCTATATCTCCACTAGGATATACTAACTTTCCAATTCCAGCCTTTTTTTCTTTATAATCTAAATAAGCTAAGGCAATCGGAATGTTAGCTTCAACAGCCATATAATAAAAACCGGTTTTCCATTTATTTGTTCTCTTGCGAGTTCCTTCGGGAGCAATTCCAATTATTAAATTTTCTTGTGAGTTAATTATTTCTACCGCTTGGGAAACTAAATTATTCTTTTTAGTTCTATCTACAGGAATTCCTCCTAGAAACTTAAAAAACCAAGCTGTAGACCAGTGAAACAACTGGCTTTTGGCAAAATATCGAATTTTGAAACCAAGTTGATAAGCATATAGTATTCCGTATACAAAATCAAGATTAGAAGTATGAGGAGCAACAACTACTATATATTTTGGTGCCACTTTTTCTGGAGAACCTCCGTCTGACCATCCTAAAAACTTAAATAAAAATCCGAAAAGATTAATCATGAGTCGCTATTATTATTAAAAAATTTATCTTTAAAACTAACTAGATATAATTTAGATGTAGCTCTAGTAAATGCAGTATACAGCCATCTTAAATACTCTTTATTAAGCATGTCCTCGTTAAAGAATCCTTGTTCTACAAAAACATTTTTCCATTGCCCACCCTGAGATTTATGACAAGTTATAGCATATGCGAATTTAACCTGAAGAGCGTTTAAATATGGGTTCTTTTTAATCTCTTTTATTCTATCGGACTTTTTAGGAATATCGGCGTAATCTTTTTCCACTTTAGTAGAAAGCTTTTTATATTCTTCAAACGTTAGACCAGGTGAATCATTTTGCAATAAATCTAATAAGATAATTACTTCCAAATCTTCCATATCAGGAAAATCGATTAATCGAATCAAAATTCTAGCAAATCGAGATCCGTAAAGATCATTAAATTCATAAATCCTTAATACTTCGGCAGTATCTCCATTGGCTATAAACCCTGCCTTGCTAGTTTCTGGTAGCCAGTGGTAATTGTTTCTAACCACCATTATAAAGTCACCAACCGAAATTTCGTCTTCTTGAAATCTAATTCGTGCTCTAATTTGCTGATTATATAAATTAGCTCTCTTGTTAGACCTACAAACCACCACTGTTTCTTCAACTCCATCAATACTGTAAGAATCTTCTAAAGCATCTTGAATATCAATTCCTTCTGTTAAACTTACGACCTCATTATTACAATCTATAGAAGGATAAGAGGAACTATTTTCACTAATCAAATCTCTTAATTGAGTAGCGTTACTCAAAATTAAAGAATCAGATTGCTGTCTAACAACTTGAGTAAGCTCAACCTCAGTGACATCTCTTCCGTAATCTTTTTCTAATAATTTTTTATCTAAGGCAGGGCTTATATCAAGATGAACCGGAGGTAATTGAGCAGTATCACCAATTAAAATTAGTTTGCAGTTTACACCAGAATAAACATACTCAATTAAGTCATCTAACAAATTTCTGCCACCAAAACCTTTTGCAGTATTGTCAGGTATCATGGACGCTTCATCTACAATAAAAATAGTATTACTATGCTTATTTTCTTGGAGGCTCAAAAAAGAATTACCGAAGGAATTTGTTTTAAACCAGTAGATTCTTTTATGAATAGTAAATGCAGTTTTATTAGAATAAACAGACAGTACTTTTGCGGCACGACCAGTTGGGGCTAATAAAACAGATTTCTTGCCTACTGGCATTAAACTCTTTACTAAGGAGCTAACTAAAGTGGTTTTTCCAGTACCAGCATACCCCTTCAATAAAAAAATTCCTCTTTGGCCAGAGTCACCAACAAATTGAGACAAAGCAAGAAGAGTTTCCCCCTGTAAAGAGGTAGGCTCAAACTGAAAGTTTTGGAGTAAAAGGGCGTGAATTTTCTTTTCTAACATTTCTTAAATAGAGATAGAGACAAAACTATCAAAAATATTCTCAAAAAATTGTAGATTTGCTATTGTAAATTAAAATCAAAAAGATGAATCAAAAACTTATTAGTAGATTATTGTGGCCAGTTATATTTTTCCTTGGATACATGGTAGTAAAGAGCCCAGTCAATCAAATTCTATTTGAAAAAGCTTTTAACGAAAGAAAGGCAGATGTAATTCAAAAATTAGTAGACATTCGATCGGTTCAGGTTGCTTACAAAGAAAAAAACAAAGTTTATGCAGGAGATTTTAATACATTAATTGATTTTGTAAAAAATGATTCCATTGCAATTATTAAAGCAATTGGCGAAGTTCCGGACAGTATTACCGAAGATCAAGCACTAAAACTTGGAATTATTTCAAGAGATTCTGCCTACATATCTGCTTACGAATCGGTTTTCCCAGCAGAATATATTCAAAACAGAGTTTCTAGAATAGCTCTTAACATTGACGAATTAGCACTTGTACCTTATTCCGAATCTAATAAGTTATTTAAAATAGAGTCTGGAAATATAGAAAAAGGGAAAGTTGTAGTTCAGGTTTTTGAAGTTTCGACAGACTTTGCTTCTTTCATGGACGGTATTGACGCTGACAACAAAGGAATAAATCTACAGAAACCCTTGATGGTAGGCTCAATGGTAGAACCAAAGATCAATGGTAACTGGGGTGAGTAATCCTTCTTACATTTTCTTAGACCGACATCATTTACAATCTTCTAAAACAGAAGAATTGTACCTATCCATAGAGCTAGGCTTAAATGAGGTTTCTTATACTATAAAAAATGATGATAGAGTTTTAGCGATAGAACACATTAATGAGAACCTATCTATTTTTGAAGAAAAAATTAAAAATCACGAATGGTTATCTAAAAAATTCAAAAGCACTAATATTTGCTTATTAAACCAGAAAAGCACTTTAATTCCGGATTCTTTATTCGACTTAAAAAACAAAGCAAATTACATGTCATTCAATCATGAAAAAACAGAAAATCATGAAGTTTTACATGACAAAATAGAACCTATAAATTCTTATAATGTTTATGGCATCTCCTCTCCAATTAAACAATTAATCGAGACTCATTTTAGAGATGCTACCATCAGACATCACTCCAGCTCATTAATTGTTAATTGGATAAATCTTTACAAAAAAAACGATGAAAAAAAGTTGATTGTAAACATTCAGAATCAAAGCTTTCAGCTCATGATGATTGATAAAATGGAGTTGAAGTTTTTTAACTCGTTTCGATTCCAACACAACAACGATTTTATTTACCATTTGCTTTTTGCAATGGAACAATTAAAGTTAGATTCCGAAAAAATAAAGCTTTATTTGTATGGAGACATTTTAAAAGAGTCAGACCTATACCAATTAATATACTCATACATAAGAAACGTTGAGTTTGGAAATAGAAATAACTTAATACAATTAAGTCCAGTTGCTGATCATATTGAAAAGCATCAGAATTTCACACTTTTACACCAGCACCTTTGCGTATAATTTCAGGAAAATATAAAGGTAAAAATTTAATCGTACCAAAAGGACTTCCAGTAAGACCTACTACCGATTATGCCAAAGAAAGTCTATTTAATATTTTAAATAATACTATAAGCTTTCGAGAACTAAATATTTTAGAATTGTTTGCGGGCACAGGAAATATTGGCTTCGAATTTATGTCTAGAGGAGCTAAAAGCATTACATCTGTAGATTTAGACTTTAAGTGCATTCAGTTCATTAAAAAAATGAATAAAGAGATAGGTATAGAAGGGAGAGTTATTCGCTCTGAAGCTTTCCGATTTGTTAAGTCGAACAAAGACAAATACAATCTTATATATGCTGATCCTCCATACGAAATAGACAATTTACTTTTACTTCCAGATTTAATTTTCGACAAGGGCTTATTGCAAGAACAAGGCCTTTTGATAATAGAACACAAGAAAGAAATAGATTTTAGCCAAGCAAAAAATTATACAAGTACCCGCCAATATGGTAAAGTAAACTTTAGCTTTTTTAACTCTTAATTATGAATGATAAAATAGCAGTATTCCCAGGATCTTTCTCTCCTTTCACATTAGGACATCAATATGTGATCAATAGAGCCATGGCATTGTTTGATAAGATAATAATTGCAGTAGGATCAAACTCATCTAAAGAGTATTACTTTACGGAAGAACAAAGAATTCAATGGATGGAAGATATATTTAAGGATGAGCCTAAAGTAGAAATTCGAAAATACGACGGACTTACCGTAGACTTCTGCAAGAATATAGGCGCTAACTTTATTTTAAGAGGATTAAGAAACTCTAAAGATTTCAATTATGAAAAAGAAATTGCTCAGGTAAATCAAACTTTAAATGAAGAAATAGAAACAATCTTCATTATAACAAGTTCTGAATACTCACATATTAGCTCTACTCTAGTTAGAGAAGTAGCAAGAAATGGAGGTGACATCAGCAAGTTTGTTCCTAAAGGAGTTAAGATATAGATTCGTAATAATTCTTTACTACCTTTTCAATATTAGAATACGTATTTAAAAGGCATTCTTTAATTTGTTCACCAGACTTCCACTCTACTAATTGAATCCCTTCTTCGATTTGAGCAATCAATTCTCCGTCAAAACTAGTATCCATAATAAACCAATTGGTTTCTTTAAGAATCCAGCTATTTTGAAAATACATGTGATAAGATTTATTTAATTGGGAAACAATTTGCAATCCGTTTACCCCACACTCCTCTTCAACCTCTCTTAAAGAACAATTTTCAATGTTTTCGTTTTGCTCTAATTTTCCTTTTGGCAAATCCCATTTTCCATTTCTAAAAATAAAAAGAAGCTCTTTATTTTTATTACGAACAACACCGCCTCCAGCAACAATTTTTTGAAAAGATGCAATGAAAGATTGCCAAGCAATCTCAATATCAGCACAGACAACATTTACTTTCTCACGCTTGTTACTCTCTAAGGAAATAACAATCTCTTGCCAATTTATATCGTCAGAATACGTAATCGAAAAAGAATTACCAATTTTTTGATTTTCGTCGAAAACTAAAGGACGGTTGTTTATAAAAACTTCATACATTTGCTCTATGATTTTAAATACAGAAATAGCAAAACAAATTGCAAAATCTTTATTGCAAATAAAAGCAATTATATTAAGTCCTTCTGCACCTTTTACATGGGCTTCAGGATGGCATTCTCCAATCTACTGCGACAACAGAATCACGCTCTCACACCCAGAAATTAGAAATTTCATTCGCCAAGAACTAGCCCAGGGGATAGTAAAAAAATATGGGAAACCAGATGTAATTGCTGGTGTTGCGACAGGAGCAATTGCTCAAGGTGCTCTAGTAGCTCAAGAATTAGGATTACCTTTTATATATATAAGATCGTCAGCAAAAGATCACGGACGCCAAAACTTAGTAGAAGGTAAAATAGACAGCGGCCAATCTGTTGTAGTAATAGAAGACCTTATAAGCAGCGGGAAAAGTAGTTTAGCTGCTGTAGACGCTCTCAAGTCAACCGGATGTATTGTTAAGGGAATGGCTGCCATTTTTACTTATGGTCTTGACAAAGCAAAAGAAAATTTTGAAAATCACGATTGTGAACTTTTCACATTAGGGGATTATGATACTCTAATAGAGCAAGCTCTAGACACAAAATATATAACTGAATCAGATTTATCTTTATTAAAAGAATGGAGATCAAATCCTTCTAAATGGAATAGATAATTATGATTGAGAGTAATAAAACTATTTTAAATAAATCTGACGAACAAGTTTTTTTATTCATCTCTGATTTTAATAATTTCGTTCATTTAATGCCTCCAGAAGTCAAAGACCTTAAAGTTACCCAAAACGATTGTTCTTTTTCAATACAAGGAATGCCAACTATACATCTTAAAATAGAAGAAAAAGTACCTTACTCTTTAGTAAGAATGATTTCTAGAGATGGAAAGCTCGACTTTAGTTTAAATTGTAACCTAGAAAACATAGACGAATCGTCTTGTTATGCTCAATTTACTTTTGATGCTGAATTAAATAGCATGATGAAAATGATGGTACAGAAACCTCTAACAAACTTCTTGAATACATTAACAGAGAAGTTAAAGCTTATTCCTTAATCATTTTGATTTCCGAATTAGAAAAAGATTTCAATTCATTATCTATCTCTAATACAATTTCCCCTTGCTTATTAACTTCTCTAATTACAGCTTCTACTCTTTTGTTTTTAATTTTAAAATAAGCTTTCTCATCTTTTTTATATAGAAGAGATTGATAGTTCTCATTAATAACATTTAGCTCATTTCTTTTAAACTGAAAATAGTGTTTTTCTAATTGAACAATCAAAGTTTCTAATACTTGGTTTATATCAATTGAATCTTTTAATAAAAGTTTCATAGAAGTAGGATTAATCAATTGATCGGGAAAATCAGATTGGTTAATATTTAATCCGATACCTACAATAGAAGAATGCAACATTCTTCCTTGAATCTTATTCTCAATTAAGATACCTGCAATTTTCTTTTTATCAACTAAGATATCATTTGGCCATTTTATTTGACATTCTATTCCGAACTGTTTAAGTGTTTGACAAATAGAAAGAGCAATAAATTGATTGAGAAAAAACTGATAGATTAAATCGCATTTTGGCTGAAGAAGAACACTAAACAATAAATTATCTCCAGAATTGGAATGCCATAAATTCTCGCCCTGCCCTCTCCCTAGAGTCTGGGCATTTGCAACGACTACTAAACCTTCAAAAAAACTGCTGTCATTTAGATTTTCACTCAAAAAAGAATTAGTCGAGTTTACAGTATCTAAACGAATTATTTTATGTCCTATAATCAAAGTGTTCATAAAGCAAATTAAGGATAAAAAAACATTATTTTTGTACCTCTTAAAAATAAACTATAATTTATTTAATGACGAATCAAGATAACATCAATAATTCTGACATTTTGAACAATGTTGTGATTGAAGGAATGCAGAGTATAAAGGCTAACGAAATCATAAGTCTTAACCTTAAGGATATTGAAACTGCAGTTTGCGATTATTTCATTATTTGTCACGGTACTTCAAACACTCACGTTAATGCAATAGCAGATTCGGTTATTGAAGAAACCTTAAAGACTCTTAGCGACAAACCTTTTAGCAAAGAAGGAATGCAAAGTGGAGAGTGGATACTACTTGATTATGGCAATGTGGTTGTTCATGTTTTTCAAAAAGAGATTAGAGACTTTTACAATATTGAGAAACTATGGGGGGACGCGGTAATTAATCACATAAAATAATAATTTTCTATGAAAGAAAAGAAAGAACCTAAAACGTTTAAATTCAACTTTTACTGGATATACGCAATCATTGCATTGCTATTCCTAAGTGTTCAGCTATTAAACTCTAGCTCTAACACGAAAGACAGTTCGTGGCAAGAGGTTAATAGAGATATGCTTCAAAAGAAAGAAGTACAGAAATTAGAAATCGTAAACGATAAGTATGTAAAGGTTTACATCAAAAAAGAGTCTCTTAAAAGAGAATACCACAAAGAAGTTAGAACAAACCCTATCAGCAATTCTGAAAACATAGGTCCACACTACGTTTTTCAAATCGGTTCGGATGATGTGTTTTTCGCTCAATTAAATGATGCTCAAAAAGAATTCGAAAAAGAAGACAGAGTCAATATCACTTACACGACTGAAAAAAATGTCTTAGGGGACACCTTAGGATGGATATTCCCTATCCTTATAATGATTGCTATCTGGATGTTTCTTATGAAAAGAATGAGTGGTGGTGGCGGAGGCCCTGGCGGTCAAATATTCAACATAGGAAAATCTAAAGCAACACTATTTGACAAAACAAAGGTAAATGTAACATTCAATGATGTTGCAGGTTTAAAAGGTGCTAAAGAAGAAATAGAAGAAATTGTTGACTTCTTAAAGAAACCAAAGAAATATACTGCTTTAGGAGGTAAAATTCCTAGGGGAGCGATATTAGTTGGCCCCCCAGGAACAGGTAAAACATTGCTTGCAAAAGCTGTAGCTGGGGAAGCTCAAGTTCCTTTTTTCTCTTTATCAGGTTCTGATTTTGTAGAAATGTTTGTAGGAGTAGGTGCTTCAAGAGTTAGAGACCTTTTCAAACAAGCAAAAGAGAAAGCACCATCTATCATATTTATTGATGAGATTGATGCTATTGGTAGAGCAAGAGGCAAGAATAACATGACAGGGGGTAACGACGAGAGAGAAAATACTCTTAACCAGTTATTAACTGAAATGGATGGTTTTGGCACTAATTCAGGTGTTATTGTTATTGCAGCTACTAACCGTTCTGACGTCTTAGACAGAGCTTTATTAAGAGCTGGAAGATTTGATCGACAAATATATGTTGACTTACCTGACGTCAATGAAAGAAAAGAAATATTTAGTGTTCACATTAAACCTTTGACACTAGAAAAAAATGTAGATATTGATTTTCTTTCTAAACAAACACCTGGTTTTTCTGGTGCTGACATTGCAAATGTTTGTAACGAATCGGCCTTAATCGCTGCCAGAAAAAACAAAAAGAAAGTAGGAAAACAAGATTTTTTGGATGCTGTCGACAGGATTATTGGCGGTTTAGAAAAGAAAAATAAAATAATTTCAAAAGAAGAAAAAAGAACGGTAGCTTTTCACGAAGCTGGACACGCCACTGTAAGTTGGTTTATGCAATATGCATCTCCACTTGTAAAAGTAACCATTGTTCCTAGAGGAAGGTCTTTAGGAGCTGCATGGTACTTGCCAGAAGAAAGACAACTCACTACAACAGAACAAATGCTACACGAAATGTGTGCTACACTTGGAGGTAGAGCAGCTGAACAAGTGATATTCAACAAAATATCTACAGGAGCATTAAGTGATTTAGAGAAAGTGACTAAACAAGCTTATTCTATGGTTACTGTATACGGACTAAATAAAAAAATTGGTAACATCAGTTTTTACGATTCAAGCGGAGGAGATAGTTTTACTAAACCTTACAGTGAAGCTACAGCTAAAACTATTGACGAAGAAGTTAGTAGTCTCATAGAAAAATGTTACCAAGAAACAATTCAATTACTATCTTTACACAAAGACAAGCTGACTAAATTAGCAGAACTACTATTAGAAAAAGAAGTTATCTTTAAGGAAGATTTATTAGCAATCTTTGGCCCAAGACCTTGGGATAAAGCTGAGGAAATAGAAGTGAATACTAAAAAAGTTGCGAAAAAAGAACCTAAAAAAGTTGTAAAAAAAACAACTAAAAAGGTTGCAAAAAAAGAAGTTGAACAAGAAGAAAAATCAAAAGCAACACAAAAAAAATCATAGATGAGTCAGAACTGGATAACAATAAAAAGCACTGATCAAGTCTATCAATTAGAAATTTTGAAAGGACTTCTTTTACAACACGATATAACATCTGTTGTGATTAACAAACAAGATTCATCATATATGAACTTTGGGGAAGCAGAGCTTAAAGTATTGGAATCAGATTCAGAAAAAGCACTACAAATAATCAATCAAGAAAATGAGTAATCTGACTCAACGAATTATAACTGGATTAATTTATGGAATCACATCGATTGCATGCTTATCAATAAGTCCTGTTAGTTTCGTAGTCTTTTTTCTTGTGGCGATGGTAATTGGTTTAAACGAGTTCTACAATCTGGCAGAGAAACTAGACTATAAGCCAAACAGAATATTAGCTACCATTTCATCTATTTTAATATTTGTTTCATTACTATCCATTTATTTATTTCCTGATTACAGCAAAACCTTAGCTGCTTGTTCAATATTTAGCATATTAGCAATATTTGTAAGTGCGTTATTTCAAAAAGAAAACAAATCATTTAATTCGACAGCTAGCACATTTCTAGCCATTTCGTATGTAGCTTTACCTTTCTCTCTTACAAGCTTGATAGCCTTCCAAAATGGTATATTTGAATACGAGATAATCCTTTCCAGCTTCATACTAGTTTGGTTATCGGATACAGGAGGATATTTTATTGGAGTAAAATTTGGTAAAAGAAGATTAATGGAAAGAATATCTCCAAAAAAAAGCTGGGAAGGCGCATTTGGGAGTCTTTTATTTTCGCTAGTTGGAGCTATCATCATATCAGAATACTTTACTGTTTTCAACACTTACGAATGGATAATACTATCCATTATTATTTGTGTGAGCTCTATACTAGGAGACCTAATAGAGTCTATGTATAAAAGAAACGCAGGAATAAAAGACACAGGAGATATACTCCCAGGACATGGCGGAGTATTAGACAGGTTTGATAGCATTATATTTGTGCTTCCAATGATATATATATTTCAACTAATAATACTATGATAAGATTCCATAAAGAAGGATATAAAATAATTGCAATTACTGTAGGACTAATAATAATCACTAATTTTTTAATTAGTGATCCTTCATGGCTTTCAAAAGGTATATTTTCATTATCAATTGTTTTTCTTATTTTAGTTTTGCAATTTTTCAGAAACCCTAAGCGAACAGTAACGGCAAAAGAAAATGAAGTTATTGCTCCAGCGGACGGAAAAGTGGTAGTAATTGAAGAAGTTGAAGAAACAGAATACTTTAAAGATAAAAGAATTCAGGTTTCGATTTTCATGTCTCCAATAAATGTTCATGTTAATAGATATCCAATAGATGGTACGGTAGAATATGCCAAATACCACCCAGGAAAATATTTAGTAGCTTGGCACCCAAAGTCTTCTACAGAAAACGAAAGAACAACTGTCGTTGTAAAAAACGAAAGTATTTCAATTCTTTTTCGTCAAATTGCAGGAGCTTTAGCAAGAAGAATAGTTATGTATTCTAAAGTTAACGATAAAGCAATAAAAGGAGAAGATTATGGTTTTATTAAATTCGGTTCGAGAGTAGATTTATTTTTTCCAATAGGAACAGATATAAACGTAGAACTTAATCAAAAAGTAAAAGGCAATAAGACTATTATTGCAAAATATTAATTTTTAAAAATGAAAAAAATGAAAAAAATTATTTTAATGATGACGCTTGGACTATTTGTTTTAAGCGCAAGTGCTCAAACAAACAAAACGACTAAAGAAACAACAAAGACAGAAGTTAGCACTAAAGATTGTGCTAAAAAATGTTGTGATAAAAAAGAAGCTAAAGCTGAAGTCAAAAAAGATTGCAGCAAAAAATGTAGCTCTGCTGACAAAGCAAAATGCAGCTCAGAAAAAAGCAAATGTTCTAAAGGAGATTCATGTTGTGATAAAAAAGAAGCTAAAGCTGAAGTCAAAAAAGATTGCAGCAAAAAATGTAGCTCTGCTGACAAAGCAAAATGCAGCTCAGAAAAAAGCAAATGTTCTAAAGGAGATTCATGTTGCAAGAAAACAGGCAAAACTGTAGCCAAATGTGACAAGAAAAAAGAAGGATGTTGCAAGTCAGAATCTGGCAAATAAGACACCCTAAATCCACAAAAAAAACTCAAGTGTCAATAGCGCTTGAGTTTTTTTAATTAAACATTATTGAGAAGTGCATATAGAACAGCATAGATTAGCTAATAACATTAGAATTGTTCATAAAAGAACAAGTGGAGCTGTTGCGCATTGTGGTATAATTATAAACTGCGGTTCTAGAGATGAAGGGGAGGATGAACAAGGTCTAGCTCACTACATAGAACACGTTATATTTAAAGGTACAAAGAAAAGAAAAGCTTACCACATCTTAAGTAGAATGGAAGATGTTGGAGGAGAAATCAATGCCTTCACTACAAAAGAAGAAACCTGTGTATACTCTTCTTTCATGCCAGAATATTACGAACGATCTTTAGAACTACTTCAAGACATTGTTTTTGAGTCAACTTTTCCGAGCAAAGAGTTAGTAAAGGAAAAAACTGTGGTTATTGATGAGATAAACTCTTATAAAGACAATCCATCCGAACAAATTTTTGACGACTTTGAAGAACTATTATTTCAAGACCATTCAATTGGCAGAAATATACTAGGGACACCAAAACACGTTAAATCATTTAACAAAAAAATGATTTCTGATTTCATCTCTCGAAACTACCTAAGCGATGAAATGGTTATTAGTTCTGTAGGGAACATAGAGTTTAAAAAGCTAGTTCAAATGATTGAAAAGTTATTTGGACATATTCCTAAAAGCAACAGGACAAAAATTAGGAGTCCATTTAAAAACTACCAACCTTTTCACAAAGAAGTTAGTCACTCTGGCTTTCAAACCCATGCCAAATTAGGCTCTATAGCACAAAAAGCTACGAGCAACAAAAAAACAGCAATGATATTGCTAAACAATATTTTAGGTGGCCCTGGCATGAACTCAAGATTAAACCTTTCTATAAGAGAAAAATATGGACTTACGTATTCTATAGAGTCTCACTATACCCCATATAGCGATACTGGAATTTTTAGCATTTATCTAGCAAGTGATAAAGATAGTACTCAAAGATGCATTAGTTTAGTTAAGAAAGAATTGAAGCTTTTCTGCAAAAAACCATTAGGACCTCAACAAATAAAGAAAGGGAAACTTCAGCTAATAGGACAAATAGCTATAGGGCAAGAAAGTGAAGTAAACTTAATGCTATCTATAGCTAAGAGCATATTACTCTACAACAGAATAGATTCTTTTGAAGAAGTAAAAAATAAAATCAATAATGTTACTCCTGAGATAGTTCAAGAAGTAGCGAACGAAGTTTTCGATCCTTCTAATTTATCCTCATTAATTTACAGCACATAAAATGGAATTTTTACCAAAAAACATCGACGACTATGCATGTTTGCATACCCAAGAAGAAAATCAGGTTTTAAAAGATTTGAATAGAGAAACGTGGGCAAAAGTTCTCATTCCAAGAATGCTCTCTGGTCATCTACAAGGAAGAACGCTAAGCATGTTCAGTAAAATGATTAAACCAAAAAATATTTTGGAAATCGGGACATACACAGGATACTCAGCAATTTGCCTTTGCGAAGGCCTAGAAGAAAATGGAAGATTACATACTATAGATATCAATGAAGAGCTAAAAGAAATATCTTCCAAATATTTTAAAAAAGCAAACATAGAAGATAAAGTAGAACAGCACATTGGTAACGCTATGGAGATTATCCCAGAATTAGAATTGGCTTGGGATTTAGTCTTTATAGATGCTGACAAAGAAAATTACAGTAATTATTTCGACCTTGTTATCGACAAAATGGCGATAGGCGGATTTCTAGTTGCAGATAATGTTTTGTGGAGCGGGAAAGTTGTTGAGCCAATAAGTGAAAAAGATATTGAAACGAAAGAAATCATTAATTTTAATGATAAAATTCATCAAAGTGACAGAGTAGAAAATGTTTTAATGCCAATAAGAGACGGATTAATGGTATGCAGAAAAATTAAATAATCATGCTTTCATTTGACAATACAGAGATTGCTTTCAAGCAAAAATCTAATAAAGAATTAAAAAAATCATATTGGCTTTTTCAATTAATAGCTAACAACACATTAGTAAAAGTTGGACCTAGTTTATTGAAGCTTGCTATGTTTCTAAAATTACCAATAAATGGTATAATCAAAAATACCATATTCAAACAATTTTGTGGTGGAGAGTCTATTGATAATTGCAACCAAACAATTGATGGTCTTCATAAATTTAAAATCGGTACAATTCTAGACTATTCTGTAGAAGGAAAAAACGATGAAACTGATTTTATTCGTGTTTATAAAGAAGCAATATCTACAATTAAGAGTGCTAAAAATAATGAGAAAATTCCATTCACAGTTTTTAAAATATCTGGACTTGCAAGATTTGAATTATTAGAAAATTGGGACTTAAATCAATCAAAATTTTCTGAAAACGACAAAGAAGAATTTAAATCACTTAAAGACAGATTAGAATCCTTATGTGATTTAGCAAAAGAACTTGACGTGAAAATTTTCATTGATGCAGAAGAAAGTTGGATTCAAAACTCGATCGATTTCCTAGTTACAGAATTAATGAGCAAGTTTAATCAAGAAAAGGTTTTGATATACAATACCCTTCAAATGTATCGATGGGATAGACTTCAATACCTACAAGATTGTCATAAAACAGCAAAGCAAAACAACTATCAGTTAGGATTTAAATTAGTTAGAGGTGCTTACATGGAAAAGGAAAGAGAACGCGCTCAAAAACTAAGCTACCCATCTCCTATTCAGAAAGATAAAGCTAGCTCAGACAAAGACTACAACCTAGCATTAGAATACTGCATTAACAATATTGACTCTATTGCAATTTGCGCAGGTACTCATAATGAAAAAAGCTCTTTATTGCTCGCCGAATTAATGTTTAAGAATAATATAGAAAACAAACACCCTCACATTTACTTCTCTCAACTATTAGGAATGAGTGACCACATTAGCTTTAATTTATCCGAGATTGGTTATAATGTAGCAAAATATGTTCCTTACGGGCCAGTAAAAGATGTTATTCCTTATTTAATAAGAAGAGCCCAAGAAAATACTTCTATTTCTGGACAGACTAGTAGAGAGCTGAGTTTGATTATTAAGGAGAAATCAAGAAGAAAGTCTAATTAGAGCAACTGCAAGTATCGTTATCGATAGTAAAGTCTTGTAACCTTACTTTTTCAGAACAAAGTTCAAAGACTGCTGAAATATTTTCCTTTTCTACAGTATATGTTTTGCAAGGCTCAGAATCAGTAATACTCTTATCAAAGTTAACCTCTCCATCTTCTAAAACCTGCAAAACTACATCTTGATCTATAGACAAACATTCTAATCTACACATAGCATCAGACCCTAAATAGATAGTGTCTTGCTTTAGGTGATAAATGACTCTATAGTCTAAACTGAAATAATTCCATTGCTCTTTTATTCTGTCAGGAAAAATAAAATTAATCATAAGTAATCCAAGTATAACACCAAATAAAAAAATTGTTAATCGTCTTGCCATTATTTAAATACTTGCTATTAATAAATCAATTTCTTTGTAGTTAATATCGAACCATTGACCAACCATTTTATTGGTCAACATTCCATGAAAAACATATACTCCTTGTCGAACACCACAATCTCTAACGATTAAGGGTTCTACACCCCCTTCCTCTCCTAGTCTCAAAAGCGTAGGAGTTAGAAGATTACTTAAAGCATAAGAAGCTGTTCTAGCTACTCTAGTAGGAATATTAGGAACGCCATAATGAACTACGCCATGCTTAATAAAAGTAGGCTTAGCATGACTAGTTATTTCAGACGTTTCAACACAACCTCCCTGATCAATGCTAACGTCTATTATTACTGCTCCTTCTTTCATGTGTTCAACCATATTTTCAGAAACAACACAAGGAGTTCGTTTTTCATTAGAGCGTAAAGCCCCAATAACAACATCCGCTCTTCTTAGGGCTTTAGCTAAAACTTTAGGTTGAATAATAGAAGTGTAAACACGAGTATTCAAATCACTTTGAATTCTTCTTAATTTTGACAATGAATTGTCGAATATTTTAACAGAAGCACCAAGACCCATAGCAGAACGAGCAGCAAACTCTCCTACTGTTCCTGCACCAATAACGACAACTTCGGTTGGAGTAACTCCGGCAATGCCACCCAACATCAATCCCTTACCACCATTAACATTACTCAAACATTCTGACGCAATAAGTATGGATGTATTACCTGCTATTTCGCTCATCGAACGCATTAATGGCATAAGGCCACATTCATCTTGAATAAACTCAAATGCTAAAGCATTGATTTTTTTATTCATTAATTCTTGAAAATAAGCCTTGGATCTAGTTGTAATCTGAATAGCAGAAATAAGAGTCTGACGCCCTTTCATAAGTTTCAACTCATCTAAAGATGGAGGCACTACTTTTAAAATGATATCAGCGGTGTATACTTCTTCAGCGCTGTAAACAATCTTAGCACCAGCTTCGCTGTAGTCGTTATCAGAAAAATTTGCTTTATCTCCTGCTCCTGTCTCAACATAAACCTCATGACCGTGGCTTACTAAAAGGTTAACCGCTTCTGGCACTAAAGAAATCCTTCCTTCTTGCAAATAGGTTTCTTTAGGTATACCTATAAAGAGATTTTTTTCTTTATTTTTTAATTCTAATTTTTCTTCTTGAGGCAACAAGCCACCATCTCCAAAGGATGAAATATTTTCCATTACAATATTCTTATAATTCTTTTTTCCTGTTCGACTGTAATTTCAACTTTCAGAAAATCATCTGGGATAATATTTTTAATCTTAGACGGCCACTCAATAAAACAAAAATGGTTGCTAAAAAAGTAAGATTCGTAACCAAGGTCAAACGCCTCTGATTCATCCTCTAGTCTATAAAAATCAAAATGATAAACAGTCTCATTATTTTTACTAATATACTCATTTACAATGGAAAAAGTAGGACTTTTAACAACATCAATAACATCCAGGCTCTTACACAAGTATTTAATCAGGGTAGTTTTACCCACTCCCATTTCGCCAAAAAAAACCCACTTTTTATTGCTAGGGTATTGACTAAACATACTTTTAGAAATATCTTCTAAATCATCTAACTTCTCACAAATCCATTCCATTCTATTACGACTTTGGTTTCAACACAACTAAAGGAATTAGCATTTCTTCTAGAGAAATTCCTCCATGCTGAAAAGTATCTTTATAATGATTTACAAAGTAATTGAAATTATTAGGGTATGCAAAAAAGTAATCTTCTTTTGCAAAGATATACCTACTACTTAAGTTAACGGAAGGTAGAAATACATCTTCAGGCTTTTCGACCTCAAAAACTTCGCTAGATTGAAACTTCATATTTCTACCTTGTTTATACCTTAGGTTGGTTGTAATTTCTTTATCTCCTATAACCTTAGAGGGCTTCTTTACTTGAATAGTTCCGTGATCAGTTGTTAAAATTAATTTAGAGTTTGATTTAGAAATGAATTGCAACATATCCTTCAAAGGAGAATGTTCGAACCAAGAGGTGGTTAGAGACCTGTAAGCTGCTGTGTTTTCTGCTAATTCTTTTATCACCTTCATGTCTGTTCGAGCATGAGAAAGCATATCTACAAAGTTATATACTATCACATTAAGATTATTATTAGATAGACTATGCATATTATCCACTAATTTTTTACCGGCATCTAAATTTGTGATCTTATTAAACGAGAACTTTAAATTTCCTTTTCCTAAACGAGCAAGCTGAGCCTCTAAGAAATCTTTTTCAAACATATTTTTACCTCCTTGATCAGTATCATTTTTCCACAAATCAGGGTGTATTTTTTGCATTTCTGAAGGCATCAATCCTGAGAAAATTGCATTTCTTGAATATTGAGTAGCTGTAGGGAGAATGCTAAAATAAACATCATCGCTGGTAACCGAAAAATAATTGGCTAAATAAGGCTCTATCGATTTCCACTGGTCGTATCTTAAATTATCTACAACAACCATATAAACACAACTGTCTTCGTTTAAATGTTCTGCAACTTTATTTTTAAAAATTTGATGAGACATTAGTGGTGAAACACTACTTCCGTTTAACCAATTTTTATATTCTCTTTTAACAAATCTAAAGAATTGAGTGTTAGCCTCATTTTTCTGCATTTCAATAATCGAAAGCATATTATTATCGCCAGACTTCTCAAGTTCTAATTCCCAGTAAGTAATTCTTTTAAAGATATCAACCCATTGATTGTAGTCTAACTCATCCATCAACTCCATACCTATTTTTCGGAACTCTTGCTGATAATCTAAATTAGTCTTCTTATTTATTAAGCGTTCGTTATCTATATTTTTCTTAATAGACAATAAAATTTGCTTTGGGTTTACTGGCTTAATGAGATAATCAGAAATCTTAGACCCAATAGCTTCTTCCATAATGCTCTCCTCCTCGCTTTTGGTAATCATTATTACCGGTAAATTTGGCTTTGTATTTTTAATTCGTGCTAAAGTTTCGAGTCCAGAAAGTCCTGGCATATTTTCGTCTAAAAACACTAAATCAAATTCTTCGGAAGACACCAATTCATGTGCTGTTAGTCCGTTATTTGCAGTTTTTATTGTATATCCTTTTAACTCTAAAAACATAATGTGAGGCTTCAATAAATCAATTTCATCATCGGCCCACAGTATATTTATCCTATCATTTAAATTCATATCTTCATCAAAGTTTACAAAATTAAAATTACGCTTATTTTTTATAATGAATACATCATCTAAAATCTTAAACGACCCTATTCACGGATTTATTAGACTTCCTAAAGGAATAATTTTTGATCTAATCGAACATCCTTATTTCCAAAGACTTAGAAGGATTTCTCAACTAGGGCTAAGCTCTTTAGTTTACCCTGGAGCATACCACACAAGGTTTCACCATGCCATTGGAGCAATGCATTTAATGACCAAAGCTATTGAATCATTACGTGCTAAAGGACATGAAATTACAGAAGAAGAATCTATAGGAGCCGAAATTGCTATCTTATTGCATGATATTGGCCACGGCCCATTTTCTCATGCTCTTGAACACAGCATTTCTCATAATATTTCTCACGAACAAATCTCTAGCCTTTTCATGAAAAAGCTAAACAAGAAATTTGACGGAAAATTAAGTCTAGCAATTCAAATTTTCGAGGGAAACTACAAGAAGAATTTTCTTCATCAACTTGTTTCTAGTCAGCTAGATGTAGATAGAATGGATTATCTAAAAAGAGACAGCTTCTATTCTGGAGTTCAAGAAGGAACAATAGGAGCTGAACGAATTATCCATATGCTAAACATAGTAGATGATAATTTGGTAGTAGAAAGCAAAGGAATTTACTCAGTAGAAAAGTTTTTAATAGCAAGAAGGCTAATGTACTGGCAAGTGTATTTCCACAAAACAGTAGTTTGTGCAGAACAAATGCTAATTCAGATTCTTAAAAGAGCTAAAGAATTATCTCAAAAAAGAGTGGAACTATTTACTACAACTGCATTAAAAGAATTCCTTGAAAACAACTACACTCTGAATGATTTTGAAGAAAAGCAATCGGTATTTAATGCATTTACTCAGCTAGATGATTTTGATATTATGACATGCATCAAGCAATGGAAAGATCATAATGACATTATTTTATCAACTTTATCAAACAACATAATTGACAGAAAGTTGTTTAAAGTAATTGTAAATGACAAACCATTTAACGCAGAGGAGGTGAATTCAATAAAAGAACAAGTGAAAATAAAGTATTCATTAAACTCCTCAGACTTAGACTACATGGTTATTGAAGGCCAAATTTCTAATGACGCATACAAGCTTAACGATTCTGACATTAAGATTTCTTACAAAGACGGGAGTTTACTAGACATTTCTCAAGCATCAGATCAAGATGCTATTTCAGCTATTAGTAAAAAAGTTAAAAAGTTTTTCATTTGCTATCCTAAAGATTTTAAAAATTAACATAAATTTATTTCATGAATTTTAGTGCGCAAGAAATTTCAGATATTCTAAAAGGTGAGGTCGATGGAGATAAGGATATTTCTATTTTTTCTCTAAGTAAAATTGAAGACGGGTTTAAAGGGAGTTTGAGTTTTCTTGCTAACCTAAAATATGAATCTTTCCTTTATGAAACAAAGGCGAGTCTTGTAGTAGTAGACAAAGACTTTATCCCAACTCAAAAAAATCATCCAACCTTAATTCGTGTAGAAAATGCTTACCAAGGGTTTAGTACTCTACTCGACTTATACAATGATGTAAAATTAGAAAAAGTAGGTATTGAAAATAATTGCAACATCGATAGTTCTGCAAGATATGGAGAAGGGATTTATATCGGATCCAACACTTACATTTCTGAAAACACTACTATCGGAAAGAATGTGAAGATTTACCCAAACTGTTTCATAGGTAAAAATGTAAATATTGGCGACAATTGTATTATTGAACCTGGAGTGAACCTATTGTCAAATACTATTATAGGGGATGATTGTATTATTCACTCTGGAACTATTATAGGAAGTGACGGATTTGGCTTTGCTCCCAATAACGAAAACGATTATAAAAAGGTTGCCCAGATTGGTAACGTAGTAATAGGTAATAAAGTAGAAATCGGAGCAAATACAACCATTGATAGAGCAACATTAGGCTCTACTAAAATTAATGATGGAGTTAAACTTGACAATCTAATTCAGATAGCTCACAATGTTGAGATTGGCGAACATACCGTTATTGCAGCACAAACAGGAATAGCTGGATCAACTAAGATTGGGAAAAACTGCATGATTGGAGGACAAGTTGGAATAGTAGGACATCTAACAATTGCAGATGGGGTTAAAATCGCAGCACAATCAGGAATAGGTTCTAGCATTAAAGTTGAAGGCAGTATAGTTCAAGGCTCACCAGCTTACAATATAGGAGATTATAAAAGATCTTATGTCTACTTTAGAAAACTTCCTAATCTTTACGCTTCTATTAATGAGATACAAAAAAAACTAGATAAGCTACTTAACAGTAAATGATACAGAATCAAAGAACAATATCAACCAGCATTTCTATCTCAGGTAATGGACTTCATAGCGGCTTAAAAACTAATGTCACATTTAAGCCAGCCTCACCTTTTGCAGGAATTACTTTTATTAGAACAGATGCAAAAGAAGCAGTTTCAATAAAAGCCAATTCAGAAAATGTTCATTCTACTCAAAGAAGTACTCATTTAAAAAATAACAATTACTCTGCACAAACCACAGAACATGTTTTAGCAGCAATTTCGGCTTTAGAAATTGACAATTTAATCATCGAAATTGATAATATAGAACTTCCTATACTAGATGGATCTAGCGCTCCATTTGTTCGTTTACTAGAAGAAGCAGGAATAAAAGATCAAAAAGCAAATAGAAGAGTATTTAGTCCAAAAAAGAAAATACACTTCAAGTTTGAAGAAACAGATAGTGAGTACATACTAGAACCTCATGATGATTTCTCTGTAGAGGTGAAAGTTGACTACAATACTAGCGTTTTAAACACATCTTCAGCTAAGGTTGAAGACATGCAAGATTTTAAACAAAACTGTATTGAGGCTAGAACGTTTGTCTTTCTGCATGAATTAACACAACTAATAGATCAAGGCTTAATCAAAGGAGGTGACCTTAATAATGCTATTGTTTTAGTAGAAAATGAGATTAATAAAGAAGAACTTTATAAATTAGCAAAGTACTTTGATAAAGATAATATTGAAATACAGGAAAACGGCATACTAAACAACATAGATTTAAAGTATGAAAACGAGCCTGCTAGACACAAACTACTTGATGTAATTGGTGATTTAAAATTATTTGACTTTTGTATAAAAGGGAAATTAACAGTAACTAAACCTGGTCACAAAGCAAACATAGCGTTTGTTGAAAAATTAAATGAAATTATGAAAAAAGAAGCTCCTTTTTATGATCCTAGCATACCGCCAATAAAGGACATACATGATATAATGGACATGCTACCTCACAGACCTCCATTTTTATTAATTGATAAAATCATAGAGTTAAGTGATACTCATGTTGTTGGCGTTAAAAACGTAACCATGAACGAAGACTTCTTTACAGGTCACTTTCCTGGTGCTCCTGTTATGCCTGGAGTGTTACAAATAGAAGCAATGGCTCAAGCTGGAGGTATTTTATTGCTTAGCTCAGTTCCAGACCCTGAAAATTACCTAACATATTTCATGAAAATAGATAAGGCAAAATTCAAACAAAAAGTGATTCCTGGCGACACTATAATCTTCAGATCTGAATTAGTTAGCCCTATCAGAAGAGGAATTTGTCACATGTTTGGCCAAGGATTTGTTGGAGGAAAAGTAGTAATGGAAGCCGAATTAATGGCTACAATTAAAAAAGTAAAATAGATGTCAAATCTTCTTAGCGACATTAGCAAACAAGCAAAAATTGCTAAAAATGTTCAGATAGATTCTTTTGTTACAATTCAAAAAAATGTTGTGATAGAAGAAGGCTGCTGGATTGGGTCTAATGTAACTATAATGGAAGGGGCAAGAATTGCAAAAAACTGCAAGATTTTTCCAGGAGCAGTAATTTCTGCAATTCCACAAGATTTAAAATTTGGAGGAGAAGACAGTTTAGTTGAGATCGGAGAGAATACCGTAATAAGAGAATGCGTTACAATCAACCGAGGAACGAACTATTCGGGAACAACTAAAATTGGCAAAAACTGCTTAATTATGGCTTATGTTCATATTGCACATGACTGCAATATTGGCAATAATGTAATACTAGTCAATAGTGTACAGCTAGGAGGACATATCACTATAGGGGACAGCGCCATAATAGGAGGTCTTTCTGCAATTCATCAATTTGTTAATGTCGGGAAATATTGCATGGTATCAGGCGGATCATTAGTTAGAAAAGATGTGCCACCATTTACAAAAGCAGCAAGAGAACCACTTTCCTTTGTCGGAATAAATTCCATAGGATTAAGAAGAAAAGGTTTCGAACACAAAAAAATTATTGAAATACAAGACATTTATAGAATCTTGTATCAATCAAAATTAAACACGAGTCAAGCATTAAACAAATTAGAACTAGAATTTCCAGTTTCTGACGAAAGAGATGAAATTATTAATTTCATCTACCAATCTGGCAGAGGACTAATGAAAGGATATAAACAATAATATTATGGCATCAACATCAGATTTTAGAAACGGATTATGTATCAAATTTAATAATGATTTATGGCAAATCATAGAATTTCAACATGTTAAACCAGGAAAAGGACCAGCTTTTGTAAGAAGTAAACTGAAGAACCTTACTAATGGAAAAAGATTAGACAATACTTTTAATGCCGGAGTTAAAATTGAAATTGTTAGAATTGAAAACAGAAACTACCAATTTTTATACCCTGAAGGAGATTCATATCATTTTATGAATATGGATAATTTCGAGCAAATCTTCCTTGACAAAAGCCTTATTAATTCTCCACAATTTCTAAAAGAGGGCGATAGTGTAAACATTTTATTTCATGCTGAAGAAGAAAGAGCTCTTATTTGCGAACTAAAGCCATCTGTTATTTTAGAAATAACATATACTGAACCAGGTGTTAAAGGAGATACGGCTACTAACGCAATGAAACCAGCAACACTAGAAACTGGAGCAGAAGTAAACGTTCCTTTATTCATTAATATCGGAGACAAAATAAAATTAGACTCTAAAACAGGAGCATATTCTGAAAGAGTAAAAAGTTAAATATGCTCAAATCGTCCTATCATCATTTAGGAGTAATAGAAGCCGGCTGCGACGAGGCTGGCAGAGGCTGTTTGGCAGGACCAGTAGTTGCTAGTGCAGTAATACTTCCTGAGAACTTCAAACATAAAGTGTTGAATGATTCTAAAAAATTATCTGAAAAAGATAGAGAGTCTACAAAAACTGTAATTTTAGAATCAGCTATTTCATGGGGAATAGGAGTAGTCTCTCCTAAAGAAATCGATGAAATTAATATTTTAAATGCATCTTTTCTTGCGATGCATAGAGCAATAGATCAATTAAAGATAAAACCAGAATTGCTCTTAATTGACGGCAATCGATTTAATCCTTATAAGGATACCGAGCATCTGTGCATTGTAAAAGGGGATGGAAAGTATTTTTCGATAGCAGCTGCTTCAGTATTAGCAAAAACGCATCGAGATGATCTAATGAAACAACTAGACCAAAAGCATCCGGAATATGGATGGGTAAATAATAAAGGGTACCCAACAAAAAAACATAGAGATGCTATTTTTAAAAATGGAATTACAAAATACCATAGAAAATCGTTTCAACTTCTTCCTATTCAAATGAAAATAAATATTTAAACTATTTCATTTTCTAAATTAATATTAAATAAAATGAACCTAAAAAAATACGGATTAGCCTTATTACCAATAATTCTACTAATATTAATAGCAGGATTAGGTTACAAAAAATATTTAGAAATAAAGAAATCTAATTTCGAAGCAATCCAAGCGATACCAAACAATGCTTCTATTATAATAAAAACTGCTAACTGGAAGGAAAGCTGGACCAAACTAGAACAATCAAATATCTGGAATCAAATTTCAGATTTAGATGAGTTAACTGACTTTAAAAAATCTATAAGAAATCTAAGTATAGAACTTGATACAAACATCCATTTACAAGAAATTTTTATTGATAACCCTTTCTATTTTTCCATTCATCACGAAGAGCAAGACTTTAGCCCATTTTTATCTTTACTATTGAACGATGATCAAAAGCTATTTTTCCTAAACTACTTTTTCAAAGAAAAGTTAAATAGTAGAAAATATGAAGAAATAGAAATTTATAAACTTAAAAACGGATGGAATGTAGCTTTCCAAGAAGGTATTGTGTTTTTAAGCACATCTCCCCTTCTTGTAGAGCAATCTATTAGGCAATTGAAGAATGAATTAAGTTTAGCAAACAATCAATCGTTTAATAGAGTTAGATCAACAGAAAGCTCATTTGCAGACATGCATATTTATGTTAATTACAAGCAATTAGCCAACTTAATTGATGAGAACACATCATTAAGTTCTAAAAACAAAACACAAATAAGTAGGTGGGCAAATTGGGCTGAATTAGACTTAAAAGTAAAAGAGAATAAATTATTGTTCAACGGATTTACTTTAGTAGAGGATTCTTCGTCAAACTATCTTACTACTCTTAGGAACCAAGAGCCGATAAGTATAAATCTTAGTCAAATTGCTCCTTCTAACACAAATAAAATCGTAGCAATTGGATTAAGTGATTACGGAACATATTACAAAAATTACAAAGAGTTTTTAGCAAAACATAATAATTTATATGAGCATAATAAATGGGTTCAGGATGTTAACAACAAATATCAGATTAACATAGAAAACACCTTAAATGCAATAATAAAAAACGAAATAGCAATAGTTTCTACCTATGCGTCCGAAAAAAACGAAGACTTTGTTTTAATAAATGCTGACAAAGACGCCCTAGATATCTTAAAATATATTGGAGAGACAATTGACAAAGAACAAAAAATAGAAAACTATAGAGAGTACGATTTAATAAACATTAATCTTCCTCATTTGTTTTCTTCTCATTTCGGAACATTATTCAACGTAAAAAATAATACTTATTTTACATGGATAGACGGCTATCTTGTATTTGCAAAATCTCCAACATCCTTAAAAACTTTTATAAATAATTTTATTTCTGGTGACATATTAGAGAGGAATGCATCTTACAAATTGTTTGCTCAAAATTTATTTGGCAAAAGCAACTTTTTATATTACACAAATCCGTCTAGAGGGAACTGGAAAGACAGAATAAATTCTAATTGGAAACCATTTGTTTCGTCTGAAAACTGGTCAAACATTAGCGCTTTCGCCTACCAACTATCAGCCAACAACGAATTATTTAACAACAATGTAGTTTTAAATTTCGAAAACAAAATAAAGAAAGAAAGCCAGCTTAATTGGAGTGTTAATTTAAATAATAGCATTTTACTAAAACCTCAAATAACTAAAAATCATAATACGAACAAAAGAGAGGTTTTCACACAAGACACAGACAACTCAATTTATTTAATTTCTACAAGTGGTAAAATTCTATGGCAAAAATCTATAGGAGGCAAAATATTGGGAGACGTAAATCAAATAGACTTTTATAAGAATAAAAAACTGCAAATTATATTTAACACAGCAGATAGTTTATACTTAATAGATAGGAATGGAAATAAGGTGGAAAATTACCCAGTTCCACTTAAATACAAAGCTATAAACGGACACACATTAGTTGACTACGACAAAACTAAAAAATACAGAATTTTAATCGCTAATGAACAAAACTCTATTTCTAATTATGATAAGAAAGGAAACATTGTTTCTGGCTGGAAATTTGAAGAAATGGAAAGCCCCATTTCTAACGACATTACTTACCTAAACTATAAAGGAAAAGATTTTATCTATATAGTCGATGACTCCGGAAACGCTAAAATTGTGGCAAGGAACGGAAAAGAGAGATATAATTTCGGCAATATTCCTAATGCAGATGTTTTTTACATAGATAAAAGTTTTGGATACATTTACTCAAGTGATGAGGCTGGAAACATTTGGGCATCTGACTTAGAGGGAAATCAATCAAAACTACATACCTCAGCAGAAAGCGATCATTACTTTTTAGCAAAGCAAATGAATGAAGACAATATTATTGAATTTATTATTTCCTCTAAAAACTATGTTGAATGCTATCAAGGAGAGTCGCTAGTTTTTAGAACTAAAACTAATAATGAAATTCGTCCTATTTATTTTCAAATAGATAATAACTATTATTTAGGGATTTCCGATGGTGACTATGTTTCCTTAATAAATAACAAAGGGAAAACTGCATTTGGAACTCCTGTCTATGGACAAGGCGAGTTTAACTGTGCTGATTTAGAAAATGATGGTCAAATAAACTTGATAGTAGGGAATAATAATATTTTATACAATTACGGTTTAGAATAGTTAATGCAGTAAGCCAATACTGATTACTGGAGTTAAGTCAAACTCTAAGTTAGACTGTAGCATTAAGTCTATTACTATCTTTTTATTTTTTGTTTCTAAAACAAACTTGCTATTAATTCCGAAAATTGGATCTATTAAAAGTTGATTGTCCTTTTTTAACAAAGCTGCTCCAATATTCACTCCTAAAGATATATTCTCAGTAAATAACTTGCCCATACCAACTTGAGCAGTTATGTTATCTAAAGATGCAGATACAGAACCATTTAATAGAAATTCTTTCCTATGATTTACATAAAGAAGTTGTTGTCGTAACAAATAAGGCCATCCGTAGCCAAAACCACTAACAAAATAGGATGAATCCTGATTCTCAACACCTTGCTTATCGTATATAGACAGATTATTATCTTCAATGATTCTTATAAGAAGGGAAGCATATTTAGGATTGGTTGCATAACCAGCTTTTTTCAAACCTTTAGCCCATCCTTTATAGTTGTCAATAGGAATGTCATATAAAAACTGATATCTTCTTCCTTTGAGAAAAACAGAATGGTCATAATAAGACTCTTTTACTTTATCATATTTACGAAAACACTCTTGTTTTTCGTCGTCATCATGAAAAACCTTATCGCCATTCCAAGATGAATGGCACTTTATTCCGAAATGATTGTTAGACTTAGATGCTAAATCACTATTTCCATTTTGACTTTCTAATATCGCTTGAGCCAATATTATACTTGCAGGGATACCATTACTAGACATTTGACTAATTGCTAGCGAATTATATTTTTCGATGTATTGTTCTCTACTCATTTGAGCAGTGCTATAAAAAGAAAAGAAAAGAAAAACAGCTACTATTCTATATACCATTGTTTCGATTTATTTTTTTGATTCATACCATCTATACCTTGCAATCCTCCTGAATGGACAATCAAAATTGTTTTGTTATTAGGAAAATAGTCTTGTTCTATTAATTTTAAAACACCATAAAAAAGTTTAGATGTGTAAACAGGATCAAGTGGAATATGATAGGTTTTTTTAAACTGGTTCATAAAGTCTACTAACTCTTTATTCATCTTAGCGTATCCGTTAAAATGAAAATCATGATTTAAAGACCAGTTGTCGCTGTCCACATATTTTTTTATTTCATTTTCTAAATAAAATCCATTTTTTAAAGCACTAAATCCAACCGCAACTTGGCTTTCATTAAGCGAATTAATTATACCGGATATTGTTCCTCCTGTTCCAACGGAACAACAAACGTAATCAAACAAATTAGAAACTAAAAACTCTTTGCAACCCTTAACCGCTAATTCATTTGTTCCACCTTCAGGGATGATAAAACTATTTTCAAACTTTTGGGACCAATCAATATTCTCTTTATTTCTGTAAGTAGAACGGTCTATAAAATAAAATTCCATTCCATTTAGCTTTGCATTCTTTAAAGTATGGTTGGTGCCATCTAATTCTTCGCCTCTAATAATTCCTATAGATTTAATTCCCATTTGTTGAGCAGCTTTAGAAACAGCCAAAATATGGTTAGAAAATGCACCTCCAAATGTTAAAATGCTAGAAAAATTATTTTTTTTTGCTTCTAATAAATTATACTTTAGTTTCCACCATTTATTTCCGGAACATTGATCGTAAGGTGAGTCGTCTATTTGAACTAAAACATTTAGTTTTTTTTCTTTAAATAACGGATGTTTTAAAGAAACTACTCTCCTATTTTTAGATTTTAAAAACACACTCAAATATAAAAAGGAATATCGTAAATTTGTACCTAGAGAACTTAATTTTAAAAAGTGTATGTTTTCAGAAAAGCCCAAACTAGAAAAAGAAGATTTTTACACCAGTGAAGAAGGCTATATTGTTTTCACTGAAAAATACCATTTAAAAAGAGGGCATTGTTGTAAGAGTGGCTGTAAGCATTGTCCGTATGACTACGATAAGAAAACCGATAGTTTTAAACCAAAGAAGACTAAATGAATTTATTTCAAAAAGCAATAATAGAGGGTATTCCAAGTGAAATTCCTTCAAAAAAAGAATACGACCTTAATATCAATCATGCTCCTAAGAGAAAAGATATTCTATCTAAAGTTGAAAAAGAACTAGCATTAAAAAATGCTTTGAGATATTTTCCGGCGGATATGCATGAAGAACTTAGTCAAGAATTTGCTCAAGAATTAAAAGAATACGGCAGAATTTACATGTACCGTTATCGACCAGACTATGAAATGAAAGCTAGAGCTATAGAGGATTACCCTGGTAAATCTTTGCAAGCTAAATCTATCATGTTGATGATCCAAAACAACTTGGATTATGCGGTAGCTCAACATCCTCACGAACTAATTACATATGGTGGAAACGGAGGTGTTTTTCAAAATTGGGCTCAATATTTACTTTGTATGCAGTATTTATCAATGATGAATGACGAGCAAACATTAATTATGAATTCAGGACATCCTTTAGGACTTTTCCCTTCTCACAACTCTGCACCTAGAGTAGTAGTTACCAACGGAATGGTTATACCAAATTATTCTAAACCAGATGATTTAGAAAAGTTTAACGCCTTAGGCGTAAGTCAATATGGTCAAATGACCGCAGGATCTTATATGTATATCGGGCCACAAGGAATTGTTCATGGTACTACAATAACTATTTTAAATGCAGGTAGAAAAATTGGCAATGATGGCCTTGCAGGAAAAATATTTTTAACCGCAGGATTGGGAGGGATGAGTGGAGCTCAACCAAAAGCAGGAAATATTGCGGGATGTATTACTGTGGTTGCAGAGATAAACATTAAAGCTGCTCAACAAAGACATTCACAAGGATGGGTAGACGAGCTAATTGAAGACATTAACGAATTATGCTTAAGAGTTAAAAAAGCAAAAGAAAACAAAGAAATAGTATCTATAGCTTACCTAGGAAATGTTGTAGAAGTGTGGGAGCAATTTGAAAAAGAAAATATATATGTTGACTTAGGTTCAGACCAAACATCTCTACACAACCCATGGGCAGGAGGATACTATCCCGTAGGATACACTCTAGAGCAGGCAAATCAACTAATGGTAAATGATCCTGATAAGTTTAAAAAAGAGGTTAAATCCACACTAGTCAGACATGCCCAATCAATCAACAACCATACCAATAAAGGAACTTACTTTTTTGACTATGGCAATGCCTTTTTATTAGAAGCTTCAAGAGCAGATGCCGATGTAATGGCTCAAGACGGAATAAAGTTCAAATTTCCATCTTACGTTCAAGATATTATGGGACCAATGTGTTTTGATTATGGATTTGGACCATTTCGCTGGGTATGTGCTAGCGCAAAGGACTCTGACTTAAAAAAGACAGACGAAATTGCTTGTAAAGTATTGAGTAAAATGATGCTAGATTCTCCTGAAGAAACTAAGCAGCAGATGGCAGACAACATTAAATGGATAAAAGAAGCAGGAAGTAATAATCTAGTTGTTGGATCCAAGGCTAGAATTCTTTATGCAGATTCTCAAGGAAGAATAGAAATAGCTAAGGCATTTAATGATGCAATTAAAAACAATGAAATCGGTCCTATTATACTAGGCAGAGACCATCATGACGTTTCAGGAACAGACTCTCCTTACAGAGAAACATCTAACATTTATGATGGCTCGCAATTTACTGCCGATATGGCAATTCAAAATGTAATTGGAGATGGCTTTAGAGGAGCTACATGGATTTCCATTCACAATGGAGGTGGTGTTGGCTGGGGTGAAGTTATAAATGGTGGTTTTGGAATGTTAATTGATGGTTCTCAAGAAAGCGAAAGAAAACTTAAAATGATGCTTCACTGGGATGTTAATAATGGTGTTGCAAGAAGAAGTTGGGCTAGAAACGAAGAAGCCATTTTTGCTATAAAAAAAGAAATGGAAAGAACTCCTGAGCTAAAGGTTACTTTACCAAACATCGTAGATCAGAAGATTTTAAAAGACCTTTTTTAAAAAATTAAGCTTATATTGTAGTCTACATTAAACTTATCTAGAGCCTCTTAAAGCATTTAGATAAAAATTAATTTAAGTCTATGAAAAAACTAAATTTTATATGTTGTCTGCTATGCTTTAGTTTATTTTCTTTTACTAGTTTTTCTCAACCCAGAAAGAATAAAAACAGTGTTTTCGTAGAATTTAATTTCTTAGCCAATAATTTAAGTTTAAAATACAATAGGCTTTTAATGCTTGGAGATAAATCAGCACTGGGCTACTCTATCGGCTTGAATAGTATGTACAA
>Ga0233426_10000565_pt1 | contig 38922 bp, 27 predicted proteins | sample SI_118_April2016_6_FD_179875 | JGI IMG/M metagenome (GOLD analysis project Ga0233426, IMG submission 179875) | Seawater microbial communities from Saanich Inlet, British Columbia, Canada - SI_118_April2016_10_MG | ecosystem: Environmental > Aquatic > Marine > Inlet | place: Canada: British... | reverse complement strand
CTTGAATGGCTTAAAGTGGTTGCCCTAAAAAGGTTATTTAATTTTGGAATTCGACTTTCATTATCTTCTAAAGAAACAAAACCAGCCGTATCTTTTACAAAGAGTATTGAGGTAAATAAGCCTAAGAAAACTAAAACAAATGCTACATAAAATGGGTAAGGATGCAATCCATAGTTTGAAGCAATCCAGGCCGAAATAAATGCAAAAAGCCCTACAGATAAGTAGCCTGCAGCTTCATTAATTCCCATGGCAAAGCCTCTGTTTTTTGGCCCAACCAAATCTATTTTCATAATAATGGTACTAGACCAAGCCAAACCTTGATTGATTCCTAAAAACACATTTGCCCAAATAATCCAATTCCAAGACTGAGCATAGAGTAATAAAAAGGGTACAGGAATAGCAAACAACCAGCCCAAAACCAAAAAGCGTTTTCTCCCAAACTTATTTGCAAACTTACCCATGAGGTAGTTGGTCAAGGCTTTTACAATACCAAAAACAACAATAAAACTAAGAATGGCAGTTTTCACTGCCATTCCAAATTCTACTTCTGCAATTTGAGGTAGTATAACCCTCTCTAAACCAAGAATGCCGCCCACAAAGGCGTTTACCAGTACCAAGAGTAAAAACTGCGGTAAGTTTTCTTTTAAACCTAACTTTTTTGTCACTGCTTAGGGGTTTACTTGCATTTCTTTTTACAGCAAAAATGTAAATTATCATACGCTTCTGGGTCTGCTATAACTGAATCTGCAGAATAGCCCAAATCACTAATTAAGTGTCTTATTTGATCTGCTGATGTTTTATCGTTGCGAAAACTTACGGTAAGCAAACCAGTTTCCACATCCATCTCTGCATATTTAACTCCTTTTTCAAAGACCAAATTTTTGTCAATAATAAGCTTTTCGCACATTTCGCATACGGCACTGGTTTGTATGTTAACCGTTTCTACTTTCTTGTGTTTGTTTTGAGCCATTGAAGAGGTTGTTAAAACAACAGCCAATATCCATGCTAAATTTTTCATAATTTGTTCTTTATTCGTTAAATTTTACGCGTATTCCAGAATACATTTTTCTTCCCATAACGGGCCCCCAAATCATGGCGGCATCAAATTCTGGAGAAAAAGGACTTTCTATACTTCTTATCGGGTTTTCCTGGGTAAAGCTTAGGGCGTTTTCTATTCCTATATACCAATCAAATCGCTTAAATCTTTTGGTAAACTGCCCAGAAAGCAAGTTAAAATTTGGAGACCAAGTTTCTGCTTGCTCACCCTTTGCTGGCACTCTGCTCGGGCCAATATTTTGAAGCGTAATATTAATATCCCATTTGTTTTGCCAAGCAGCGTAGGATACTTGTGCGAGCGATCGGTATTTAGAAACAAAGGGCATATAAGTAGTAGTACTAGACCCATTTTCTCCATAAGTAGTCTTTGTTTCGTTCCACTTTTGAGCAAATTTTAGCACCCAACCTTCTGCGGGTTCTATAGTTGCATCAATTTGCAAACTTGTAGAATATGAGGTTCCGTTAAGGTTGTAAATTTTAATTTTATCTCCTTGCTCAATATCTACCACTACTTGGTTTTGAAAATCTGTTTGGTATACATCCATGTTAAAGGTGGTTTCTTTATTGAGGATAGAAAAATTTGTAGTAAAGTTAAATCCATAGTTCCAGGCAGCCTCTGCGTCTAAATTTTCATACAAATCCATCTCTAAAGTTCTGGAACTAAAAAAATATGAAATATTTTCTGCCAGTATATTGGCTTGTCTATTTGCTTTTCCGGCCGAAGCTCTAAAAACCACTGTTTCTATTGGATTAAAACGTACGTGAAGGCGAGGACTGTACCACATTCCCCAAAGTTTAGAATAGTCTGCACGCATACCTACAATACTTGTAAAGCGCTCGCCACTGTTTATAGAGACTTCACTAAAGGCCCCCAAAGTTCTGTCGTTTCTAATAAAGTCTGTTTCATTTAATTCCTCCTTGTAATTGTCGGCATAGTAACTCAAACCTAGTTTGTAGTTTTTGTTTTGGCTTCCAAACTTAGATTGGAAAATGGAATTAAGGTATAGACTGTGTTGGGTTCCTGTGTAGATAGAATTTCCAAAAAGGGTTTCTTGGCTGTGGTAGCGGAGTGAGCTTATAATACCTAAACTTGTACCAGGCTGGTCAAAGATAAAGCCCGTTTTAGAATGAAATTCTGCTTGTTGTGTGTTCATTAAAACCTCATAAGGATCTATAAACTCGTCTGAAGCAATTACTGGGCTTATTTGACCTGTCACTCTGTCTTCGTTAAGGTAACGCACTCCAAACATAATGTGTCGGTTGTCAAAACCTTTGTATTCCCATCGGTTTAGAAAGCTAAGTCTATTCATTTCTGGATCGTCTGCAAAACCATCGCCGTTCTGATCAACCGATTTACCTTGGTAGGAATAATGTCCTAACAATGCCGTTTTCCAATTGTTTTTTACTGGAGACGATGCTATGAAGTTGTTTTCAACTGTTCCAGTGCTACTTACGTAGGTGTTCCAGAATAATTTATCTGCAGTTTCGGGTTTGTATAACTCAACATTAATTTGACCACTTAAGGATTCAAAACCGTTTACCACAGACCCTGTTCCTTTTGCAACCTGGATAGATTCTACCCAAGAACCGGGAATATAATTTAATCCATAAGAGGCTGAAAGGCCTCTTAGTAAGGGCATGTTTTCCGATAAAATTTGTGTGTAAACCCCATCTAAACCAAGCATTTGAATTTGCTTGGCTCCAGTAATTGCATCTGTAAAACTAACATCCACTGAGGGGTTTGTTTCAAAACTTTCGGATAAGTTGCAGCAAGCGGCTTTTTGAAGTTCGGCTTCTGAAATCCACTCTATATTTGTTGAGGCGAGTAATGATTTTGCGCTTGACTTTTGCCGATCGACTAACTCAACCTCCTCTAGCACAGCAGCAGTTAAAATGAATTGTATGGATTCGGCTTTTTCTAGTCGGATGGTATCGCTTTTATACCCCACAAAACTGGCAATTACCGTGTGCGGAAATGGCAGATCGGCCTGTATACTAAAGCTACCATCGGCAACAGTTATAGATCCTTTTTTTTCTTTTGGACAATAAATGTGTGCTCCAGGTATAGGCTCTAACTTACCTTTAGCATTGCGTTCAAAAACAAAACCTGCAATGTTTTGCTCCGAGTGAATATCTTGAGCGTATATTTTGTTTGCTCCCACTATTAGTAATAGCAAGAGGCTGAGATTTTTTCTCATATCTAAAATGTAATTAAATGAATGTTCTTTTTAACGATTGTTAAGAAGAGATCAAATAAGAAAGGATTGAATGGTACATATAAGTGTACGACCCGATTTAGGAGGAGGAATGCTGTAATTAGAAAATGAATACAGCTTTGTAAAAACAGTCGACTCAGAAGTATTTGCAAAAATAGGAGAGTCTAATAGCACCAATTGAGGAATTTGAACTCTAAACTTATTTAATAGAACTTCAAAATCGAATTGCACGAGTTTACTAAAAGATAAATCGCAGGTATTGTGGCTTTTATCCGAACAGGAACATTCCGGAATTTCAACACAAACACAAGCTCCTTTGTCTGTCTCAGATTTACAAACAATTGTTTGATCAACATCTAAACAAACTTCCCAATTGTAGGTAAAGCCCGTGCTTAGTAAAGCCACAAAAAAGGCTAAACCAAGTGTAGATATTCGTAACAATTTGTTTTTTAGTTTATTCATTTCGATCAAATATACAACTGTAGCAACAATTAGAACGTAATTTGTACGTGTAATATTAGTGTTTTGAGTTTTGGTAAGTATAATTCCAATTAATTAGTATAAAAACGTATTGTAAGGGTAGCGTCTTGTATGAATTTCTTTTACTAAATCGTACACAGTGGTTTTAAACTCTTCCCAATTTTGTTTTTCATGCGCCGAAATAAAAATACAGTTGTTGTTCATTTTAGACATCCATGTTTTCTCCCAGTCTTCTAAAGAGTTGTTGGAGTTTGTGCGAGGAGTAAGGTCGTCTTCATCTTTTTTAATGTAGGTAAATAAATCAATTTTATTAAAAACCATTAGCGTTGGTTTATCTGAAGCTTGTATTTCGTTCAATATTTTATTTACAGAGGCTACTTGTTCCTCAAAATGTTCATGAGAAATGTCTACTACGTGTATCAAAAAATCAGACTCTCTAACCTCATCTAAAGTCGATTTGAACGATTCGACTAATTGTGTTGGCAGTTTTCTGATAAACCCGACCGTATCGGACAGCAAGAAAGGTAAGTTTTGAATAACCACTTTTCGTACAGTAGTATCGAGTGTGGCAAAGAGCTTGTTTTCTGCAAATACTTCCGATTTGCTTAGTGCATTCATGATGGTAGATTTCCCCACATTGGTATATCCAACCAAAGAAACCCGGATCATTTGACCTCTATTTTTTCGCTGCGTGGCCATTTGTTTGTCAATGGTCTTCAGTTTTTTTTGTAAAAGAGTAATCCGCTCTCTAATAATACGTCTATCGGTTTCAATTTCTGTTTCACCAGGGCCTTTCATTCCAATTCCCCCTTTTTGTTTGGAGAGGTGCGTCCATAAATTGGTAAGGCGAGGTAATAGGTATTGGTATTGCGCCAGCTCTACTTGGGTACAAGCATGTGCTGTTTGAGCTCTTCTTGCAAAAATATCGAGTATAAGGTTGGTTCGGTCTAGTACTTTTCGGTCGCCAAAAACTTCTTCAATATTTCTTTGTTGAGACGGGGAGAGTTCGTCATCGAAAATAATAATGTCAATTTCATTTTCTTTTACAAAATGCGCGATTTCTTTGATTTTTCCGGACCCAATAAAGGTTTTAGGGTTTGTTTTAGACACCTTTTGGGTAAAACGCTTTACAGGAGTTGCGCCTGCAGTTTCTACTAAAAAAGCAAGCTCATCTAAATACTCTTTAGATTTTTTTTCGTTCTGAAATTGGGTAATTATTCCAACCAAAACAGCTTTTTCTCCTGTGGGAATAATTTTTACTTTTTGCGACATAAATCGGTTTTATAGCCAAACAGACCAAGGTATTCTACTTAAAATTAAAACTAAAGCGATTAAATAATACACACTTTTTACTTTGTGCTTTAAACGATCTGCAATGTCTTTTTTAGATTTTGAGTATGCCATGGTAATAAAAACAATGGCAACAATCATCATTAAAGGATGCTCTAATCCATAAAACCTAAGATCAGCATTTTTCATAGCTGTTCCCATATCGTTTAAGGCAGCCAAACTTTTTGGACTTACAAAGTACAATACAATACCCAGAAGGAACTGAATGTGTGCCACGATTAAAAGGATTAAACCATTTTTTCTATGTGCCTCTGTGTGCGGCTGCCCTTTACGGTAGGCTACAAAAGATTTTAAAAGAGCCAACACCAAAATGGTTAGTACTATATAAGGTAAAAAGCTGTGTAAATGTTTTAATCCAGTTTCCATAATTTATATTTTAATCCATGCAAATTTACTAATTTCCAGCAGCAATCTAATCAATCTATACCGCATTCAAAGAAATATCTTAATTTCACCCTATAAATATTTATACTTATGAAGTACTTAAGTGGTTTTATCTTTTGTTTAGCAACTGTTCTACAAGTCTACGCTCAAGAGAATTTTCCAGTAAATGGAGTAGCATCTACCTACAAGTCTGTACATGCATTTATTAATGCCGAAATTCATTTAGACGCCGAAACCAGTATAAAACGAGGGGTTTTACTGATTAAAAACAACGAGATTGTCGATGTTGGCTTAGCTGTTAATATCCCCGAAAACTCTATTATTCATAACCTCGAAGGGGCGCATGTTTATCCCTCTTTTATAGACCCATACAGTACTTATGGGATGCCCGATGTGGCCAAAACAAAATGGAATCCTCGTCCGCAATTAGAAAGCAAAACGGATGGCCCTTATTCATGGAATCAGGCTTTGAAGCCAGAGTTCCACGCTTCAGAGGTTTTTTCACCAAACATTTCGGCAGCAAAAGAGTATATTGAGGCAGGTTTTGGAACTCTACTCACTTATCAGAACGACGGTATTATTAGAGGGAGTTCTGCTTTGGTTAGTTTAAAAACAGGAAAAGCGCAAGAGGTTTTACTACAACCAAAAGTAACAGCAAATTACGCTTTCGATAAAGGAAGCTCTACTCAAAATTACCCAAGCTCATTTATGGGAACGATTGCTCTTTTACGTCAATCTATTTACGATGCTATTTGGGCAAACCACAACAAAGATTTAAGCAATTTAAGCCTAGTAGAACTGCACAATAACTTAAAGTTAAAACCCATTTTTGAGGTAGACAATCATTTGGCTATTCGAAATGTAATTAATATTGGTAAGGAGTTTAAAATGAGCTTTATACTTAAAGGTTCGGGCGACGAATATTTGAGTTTAGCCGATCTTAGCACTTCAAATATTCAATTTATTTTGCCCCTAAATTTCCCCGAACCCTACGATGTTAGTGATCCGTACGATTGCTTAGATTTAAGTTTAGAAAAGATGAAGCATTGGGAGTTAGCGCCTGCTAACGCCTCACTTTTAGCCTCCGAGGGTTTGGTATTTGCTTTTACTGCCTCCAATCTAAAATCAAAAAAAGAGTTTTTAAATCAAGTAAGAAAAACTGTAAACTACGGCTTGTCTAAAGAAACCGCTTTAAGAGCCTTAACAACAATCCCAGCAAAAATGCTAGGTTTAGAAAAGGACTATGGCTTACTTAAAAAAGGAATGAAAGCGAACTTTCTGATTTTTGACAAAGAACTGTTTGAACAGGATAGTAAGCTGTTAGAAAATTGGGTTCAAGGAGAGCCTCATATTGTGAACGACGTACTTAGTCACGACTATAGAGGTGTATATGTTTTAAAAATTGATGGAGCGATTTTACCTTTAGAAATAGGAGGAACACCTCAAAACTTAAAAGCAGTAATAACCAACAAAGACAGCCTAAAGGTTTCGTTTAAAGTAGAAAACAAACTAATTAGTATTTCCTACAGAAATGAAAACAAAAAATTAGTTCGATTGAGTGGTCACGGAATCGATCCGATTGAAGGGGAAGCCCTATTGTCAAACGGCGATTGGGTGCCTTTTGTTTTAAAGAGAAAAAGTGCTTTTGTTAAAGAGAATACCGAGATTAAAAAACCCAATTCTCTTTTCAATATAAACAAGGTTCAGTTGTTTAACGAAATGGGCGAACAATGGTTTCCAAACATGGCTTATGGTTGGACTGAAAAACCTCGTCGAAAAGCAGTACTCTTTACCAATACAATGATATGGACTAACGAAGAGGTTGGAATACTGTCTAATTCATCTTTAGCTATTTACGAGGGAAAAATTATTGCAGTAGGAAATAAGGCGGTAAATGAAATTAAGAACAAATATGCTTTTGAAATTATTGATGGTGAAGGAAAACACTTAACATCAGGTATAATTGACGAGCACTCGCACATAGCTTTAAGAAGCGTAAATGAAGGAACTCAAGTGAGCTCTGCCGAAGTGCGAATGTCTGATGCGCTGCGTCCAAACGATATAAATATATACCGACAGCTGGCTGGAGGAGTAACCACCTCTCAGTTGCTTCACGGCTCTGCAAACCCTATTGGTGGACAATCGGTTTTAATTAAAATGCGTTGGGGCAACAGCGCTCAAGAAATGCTATTTAAAGATGCGAAGCCTTTTATAAAATTTGCGCTTGGCGAAAACGTGAAACAAAGTAATTGGGGTTCCTATTCTCGTGTTAGGTTTCCTCAAACTCGGATGGGAGTAGAGCAAGTATATTACGATGCTTTTTTAAGAGCAAGAGCCTATGAAAAGCAATGGAACAACTGGAAAAAATTATCTTCAAGCGAGAAAAAAGAGCATAAAATGCCGCACAGAGATTTAGATTTAGAGAGTATCTTAGAAATCCTAAAAGATCAGAGGGAAATCACCTGTCATTCTTACAGGCAATCGGAAATTAACATGCTAATGCAGGTTGCCGACTCCATGAACTTTACTTTAAACACATTTACGCATATTTTGGAAGGGTATAAAGTAGCTGAGAAAATGAAAGCTCATGGCGCAGGCGCTTCTACTTTTTCAGATTGGTGGGCTTATAAATATGAAGTAAACGATGCCATTCCTCATAACGGCTCGCTACTAAACGATATGGGTATTGTAACAGCATTTAACTCCGACGATGCCGAAATGGCTAGACGTTTAAATCAGGAAGCAGCTAAAGCGGTGAAATATGGAAATACATCTGAAGAAGATGCCTGGAAATTTGTAACCTTAAACCCTGCCAAACTTTTACACATAGACCATAAAGTAGGGAGTTTAAAAGCGGGTAAAGATGCAGATATTGTTCTTTGGTCCGGTCATCCTATGTCTGTTTACAGTAAAGTAGAACAAACCTATGTAGATGGTTGCTTGTACTACTCTAAAGATATGGACTCAGAGAGTAGAGTTCGTAATGAGTCAGAGCGAAGTAGGTTGATTCAAAAAATGATTGGGGATACTAAAGCAGGATCTACTGCGCAGAAAATTACAAAAGACCAGAGTTTTCACTTTCATTGTGACGACTAAAATACAGCATCAAGAATTAAAAAAATTGTACATGAAAGAACACTTCGTTATGAAAAAATTAACTACTCTGAGTTTTTGTTTTTGCTTAATTACCTTGCTTGTAGCTCAAACTCCTGCACAGAAGCAAAACAAACGAATTATGTTGTACGGAGCCTCCGCACACATTGGTAATGGGGAGATTCTTGAAAATTCCTTAATTATTATAGAAGATGGAAAAATAGTTGCCATTGAGGATGCTAATAATATTAGAATCGATATTTCTGATGCCGAATACTACGATATTATTGGAAAGCATGTGTACCCGGGCTTTATTTTGCCAAACTCCACGCTAGGTTTGGCAGACATCGATGCGGTAAGGGCTACGCGAGATTATGATGAGGTAGGGAACTTTAATCCGCACATCAGAAGTATTGTCGCTTACAATACAGACTCACCAGTTTTGGCTACCATTCGAACAAACGGAATTCTCGTAGGACAAATTTGCCCCAGAGGAGGAAGTATTTCAGGAACCTCTAGTATTGTAGAGTTTGATGGCTGGAACTACGAAGACGCGCTTTATAAAGAAAACGACGGGATTCATATAAACTGGCCTCGAGGGCCGTGGATGTATGCTCAGGATGAGAAAGTTGAGGAATCTAAAAATAATTTGAAGAAAGAACTGCAAGAACTAGAGGCGTTTTTTGAAAATGCAAAAAGTTATTTCTTATCTAAATCTCCAAAAGTAGACCTAAGCTACGAGGCTACAATGGGCGTTTTTGACGGTACAAAACAACTTTATATACACGCCAGTTCTGCCAAAGAAATAAAACAAGCCGTTTTATTCGCTCAAAAAATGGGAATTATAAAAATGGTTATAGTTGGAGCTCAAGAATCCTGGAGAATAGCTGATTTTCTGGCCGAAAACGAAGTTCCAGTAATTCTTAATAGAATACATCGACTACCCATGCATAAAAGTGCCGCAGTAGACGAGGCCTTTAAAACACCCAAGATCCTTCAAGATGCTGGCGTTTTATTTTGTTTAGACTACCAAGGAGATATGGAAAGAATGGGCTCCAGAAATCTGCCTTTTACTGCCGGAACATCTGTGGCTTATGGTTTAACCAAAGAGGAAGCGTTAATGAGCATTACTTTAAATACAGCTAAAGTTTTAGGAATTGATGAAAATGTAGGAAGTTTAGAAATAGGTAAGGATGCTACATTGTTTGTTTCGGATGGAGATGCTTTAGACATGATGACTAACCGACTCAGTTTGGCTTTTATAAGTGGCAAAAAATTGGATTTAAACAATCATCAAACAAGTTTATACAAAAAGTATAAAGAGAAACACCAAAGAGAACTCGAGCCGGAAACTATTCGGGATTAGCAAACGATAACTCTCTAAATATAAAGCCATCAATTATTAAGTTATGAAGTTTAGACTACTTTCTCCTAAAGAATTAGAACCTCTTAAAGAAGATTTTATTAAGTTTCTTTCCGTCAACACCATTACTGGCGAAGATTGGGCTTCTATTAAGTCCGAAAAACCCGATGAGGCGAACACCCTTTTAGAAATGTTTTGTGATATTGTTTGGGAAAAATCGTTAGAGAAAATCAATTTTTTAGAACACAGAGATGAAAAATACTTAAAGGTCTTTCGTTGTGGAAAAGAGAAAATTGAGCTGGTAGGCTTTTCTGTAACCTCAGCTCAAGCACCCTCCTTATTAGAAGAAAATACATTTCAAGATTTAGCTTCTGGTAAGCTTAAGTTTTCTGAGCTACAGGCCGAATTTTACACTTCCGAAAAAACTATAGAAAACGCTCTTATGCAAAAATTTGAATTGATGGAAAGTGGATGTGTTCCTTGTGAGGAGGCTTATTTTTATGGAATTAAATCTCTGGTGAAATAATATTTTTAAGACTCTTCCTCTAAAACAACTAACTTAAAGCCTACGCCTCTTATGTTTTCAATTTTAATCATGGGATCTTCACTAAAGTGTTTTCGGAGTTTTGAAATAAATACATCTAAACTTCTACCTAAGAAATAATCGTTTTTGCCCCACAAGCTTACTAGAATATTCTCTCTTTTTGTAATGGTGTTTACTTTTTGAATAAGCAAGGACAACAATTTTGTTTCTTTTATTGTTAGCTTTCTTTCAATCTCTCCTTTTAAAAGTTTTTGCTCTTTAACATCAAGCGTAAAGCTGCCAATAGTGTAAAATTCTTTTACAGGTTGATTAACGAGCTTTCTCTTTAAGAAGACTTGAATTTTAAGACACAACTCTTCAATATTAAAGGGTTTGGTAATGTAATCATCGCCTCCCAAGCTTAAACCCTCCAGCTTATCTTCTTGCATAGATCTGGCTGTTAAAAAAATAATGGGTACGTGTTTGTTGGTTTCTCTAATTTTTTTGGCCAGCTCAAAACCATCCATTTCTGGAAGCATTACATCTAGAATACATAAATCGAAAATGGATTTCTTAAAAGCAGTTAAAGCTTGTTTTCCATTTTCACAAGACACAATTTCATAGTCGCGCTTCTCTAATTGGTCTCGTGTAACAAAACTTAAACTCAAATCGTCTTCTACATATAAAATCTTAGTCATGCACTTATCGTTTAATTTTAAATAGAACTGTGGTACCCTTGTTTGGCTTACTTTCAATTTCCCAATGCCAATTGTGCGCCTTGCAAATTTGACTAACGTAATACAAGCCCAAACCTAAGCCTTTTACATTGTGAACTCTTCCTGTAGACACCCTAAAGAATTTGTTTTTAACCTTGTTTATCTTTTCTTTTGGAATGCCAATTCCATTGTCCGACACTCTTAAATACAAAAACCTGTCCATTTCTGAAGTCTCAATTTTTATATGTGGGTTTTGATGGTTGTATTTGATGGCATTGTCTATAATATTGTAGAGAATATTTGTGAGGTGCAATTTGTCGCACAAAATAAGATCGTTGCTTGCGTTTAGATGTGTTACAATTTTACCGGCTCGTTTCTCTAACGATAACTCTACACTTTTTACAATTGCATTTATGGAATCGTTTAATCTTGTTTTTTCAAAATTCAATTCAATTTCTTGACGTTCTATTTCTGCTATTTGAAGTATTTTTTCAACCTGCTTATTTAAGCGTAGGTTTTGCTCCTTTATAATTTGAGTGTAATTGGTTAGGTTTTTTTCTCCAAAAATTGCCCGATCGTTTAACAGAGCTGCTGCGGCAATTCCAATGGTAGATATGGGTGTTTTAAACTCGTGCGTCATGTTATTTATAAAGTCTTTTTGCAGCTCGGATAAGCGTTTTTGGCGAAGTATGATACTCAAAGCATACACAAAGAAGAGTACAGTTAAAAGGAGCAAGAAAGAGAAGAAAATCCACAATTGGTTGCCGGCTATTAGGTAAGATGCCTTATTTGGAAAGTTTATACCGAAATAATAAATAAACTCATCGTATTTAGGAAGTTCGCCAATTGCTTTTTTATTGAGCTTGTCTTTAAATGAAACGTATTCTCCATAGACCATTTTTTCGCTCGAACAATCGTAAATCGCATATTCGTAATCGGTTTGGATGTTTCTTTTTACAAATTCAGTTCTTAAGTACAATTCTAAAATATTAGCATCTATTGCCTCTCTAATGTTTACTATATAATAATCCGATGAAATTTGTTTTACAGGATTTTCTACCGGAAAATCCATTTGATTGTATTCGGAAATATTTTCCGCAACCTTTTTTAGTGATATAAAAACATCTTCCTGAAATTTTTGTTGTTGTAAGCTTAAAGCTTGATTAATCCAGTATATCTGCACACTTATTATTCCGGCAATAGCTATACTGCCCAAAATTGCAATATTTCGAATGGCTCTGTTTTTCATAAGTTCAATTAAAATTAAAGGCTTAAAGTTACCTTAAATATAACGAAGGCTTAAAGTCTAATTGTGCTTTACATAAAAGCATTTGCAATAAAAAAGACCCTCTCTTTTGAGAAGGTCTTTGTTTTATGTACAGAACCCGAAGGTTTGTTATTTAATTTAGTTTCCGAGTTCCTTAGAAGTAATTACTAAGGTTTTAGCAATCTCTTCTGCCGTTTTAGTTGCTTCTACAGTAATTATTTCTATAACAGCATCTTGAGGCTCTATTTGAGAGGTATGGTTTCCTTCGCCTAAAATTGGAGCCAGAACTAAGCCAATTAAGCAAGTAAGCTTAATTAAAATATTCATTGACGGGCCAGAAGTATCTTTAAAAGGATCTCCAACCGTATCTCCAGTAATTGCAGCTTCATGAGCAGCAGATCCTTTGTGCGTCATTTCTCCGTTAATCATTACTCCAGCTTCAAAGGATTTTTTTGCGTTATCCCAAGCTCCGCCGGCATTGTTTTGGAAAATAGCCCAAAGTACACCAGATACGGTAACACCTGCCATATATCCGCCTAACATTTCAGCAATCATTAACTTATCCATTCCAAACAGCATAGGAACAAAAGTAATAATTAAAGGAAATCCGATGGTTAAAACTCCAGGTAACATCATCTCTTTTAAGGAAGCATTGGTAGAAATTTCAACACATTTATCGTATTCTGGTTTCCCAGTACCTTCCATAATTCCCGGAATCTCTTTAAACTGTCTTCTTACTTCGTACACCATTTCCATGGCCGCTTTACCAACAGCATTCATCGCCAATGCAGAGAAAACGACAGGAACCATTCCTCCAATAAACAACATGGCCAAAACGGGTGCTTTAAATATGTTAATTCCATCTATACCTGTAAAAGTAACATAGGCTGCAAAAAGAGCCAATGAAGTTAATGCAGCAGAAGCAATAGCAAATCCTTTACCAGTAGCCGCTGTTGTATTTCCAACAGAGTCTAAAATATCTGTTCTCTGTCTTACGATAGGATCTTGTTCGCTCATTTCTGCAATACCACCTGCGTTATCGGCAATAGGACCGAAAGCATCAATTGCCAATTGCATAGCAGTTGTAGCCATCATTGCCGATGCTGCCATAGCAACACCATAAAAACCTGCAAACGCGTAGGAAGACCAAATAGCCATCGCAAATAAAATTACAGTTGGGAATGTAGAAATCATTCCAGTTGCAAGCCCAGCAATAATGTTTGTACCTGCTCCAGTAGCAGATTTTTCTACAATATTTAAGATTGGTTTTTTACCCAAACCGGTATAGTATTCTGTAACAGAAGAAATAACACCACCAACAATTAAACCCACTATGGTAGCATAAAATACTCTCATCGAAGAAATATCTTTCAGTATATTTCCACCTGTTTCAAAGAAATTCATTTTCATAGTTTCAGGAAGCATCCAGGTAACTAAACCATAACACGAAGCTGCAACTAAAGCAATTGAGAACCAATTTCCTTTGTTTAATGCTCCCATTACTTCAGATTCTTTGGCGTCGTTATTCTTAATAGAAACCAACATAGTACCTAGCATAGAAATTACAATACCAACTCCAGCAATCGTCATAGGAAGTAAAACAGGACCTATAGAACCAAAACCATTGAATATAGAAATGTCATTTACTTCAATAACATAGTTTCCTAAAACCATCGCAGCCAATACGGTTGCCACATACGAACCAAATAAATCAGCTCCCATTCCAGCAACATCTCCTACATTATCACCAACATTATCTGCAATAGTTGCAGGGTTTCTTGGGTCATCTTCAGGAATCCCTGCTTCGACTTTTCCTACTAAATCTGCACCAACATCGGCGGCTTTGGTATAAATACCACCACCTACTCTAGCAAACAATGCAATCGACTCGGCACCTAAAGAGAATCCAGCTAAGGTTTCCAATACGATGGTCATGTCATGACTATTGGTCCATTGACCTCCCATAAAAAAATTGTAGAAAGCAATAAAGAAAACCGTTAAACCTAGTACAGCTAAACCAGCAACCCCAAGTCCCATAACGGTACCACCGCCAAAAGATACTTTAAGTGCGTTTGGAAGAGAAGTTCTTGCCGCTTGAGTGGTACGTACATTTGTTTTAGTCGCAATCTTCATACCCATATTTCCTGCCAGAGCAGAGAAAAATGCACCTACAACAAAAGCAATAACAATAAGCCAATGCGTAGAAGGTACTACTGTTGACACAATAAATAACAACACGCTTACGCCTATAACAAATAAGGTTAAGAGTCTATATTCGGCTTTTAAAAATGCTAAAGCACCTTCGTAAATATGGTCAGATATTTCTTTCATTTTCCCGTCACCAGCATCCTGTTTTAATACCCATGATTTTTTTACAACCATAAACAGTAAGCCAATTATTGCCATTACAATTGGCATATAAATAATCAATGATTCCATAACACGTAATAAATTTTAGTTTACAAGAGCGCAAATATAAGAAATTAGTTTGCATATAATATTCTTTCAGATTTGTTTTATAAAGCAATGACTTACTGGTAAGTACATCCTTTTGTATCGAAAATACAGCTGTTTATTCATTGCTAAAGAAGCAATAAAACTTTTCAAGCTTCAATTTCATATAATCAAATTTCAATCCTTACCTTTGCCCAAAGCACCCCTTGTGGGTATAAAATACAAGTATATGACACTTTTATCAATCTTTTTTGGATTTATGGGTGGCTACGAATGGGTTTTAATCCTATTAGCTGTTCTTTTATTATTTGGAGGTAAAAAAATACCTGAGCTCATGCGTGGGCTAGGTAGCGGAATTAAAGAATTTAAAGACGCGGCCAAAGAAGAAAAAGACAAATTGAATAGTAAAGAAGAGTAAACCTTAAAGTACTAGCCTTGAAGAATTTTTCCTCTCTAAGCGAAATTAAAGCATCCTTACTAGAAGGTTCGGTAAGTTGCCAATCTTTAGTTTCGTATTACTTAGAACGCATTACCAAGCACCAAGATCTAAATATTTATTTAGAAGTGTTTAACGAAAGCGCTCTTGCTCAAGCCCAAATAATTGATCAGAAATTACAGGAAGGAACCGCAGGTAGACTTGCAGGGATGGTGATTGCGATTAAGGACAATATTTGTTACAAAGGCCACCGTGTTTCTGCTTCTTCTAAAATATTAGATGGTTTTGAGTCGCTCTACAGTGCTACGGTAGTAGAGCGTTTGCTAGAAGAAGACGCTATAATTATAGGTCGGTTAAATTGCGATGAGTTTGCGATGGGATCCTCAAATGAAAATTCGGCTTACGGTGCAGTAAAAAACCCCATTAATCCGAGTAAGGTTCCAGGTGGTTCGTCGGGTGGCTCTGCTGCCGCTGTTGCTGCCGATTTATGCCAGCTGGCATTGGGTAGCGATACAGGAGGTTCTATTCGTCAACCTGCCGCTTTTTGCGGGGTGGTTGGATTTAAGCCTACTTATGCACGTGTATCTCGATTTGGTTTAATTGCTTACGCTTCTTCATTCGATCAAATTGGGCCTCTAGCAAAATCTGTTGAAGATGCTGCTTTGGTAACTGAAATAATGGCGGGTAAAGACCAAAATGATTCGACCAGTTCTTCTGTTCCAGTTAGTTCGTATAGCAAGCTAAAACATTCATCAGAAAAAAAGAAGATTGCTTACTTTAAGGAGTACATAGATAGCCCCGGTTTAGATTCGGAAATAAAAGAGAACTTTTTACAGCTTATAAAAGACCTAAAAGCAGACGGCCATTTGGTAGAAGAGCACAGTTTTTCTTATCTAGATGTTATGGTGCCTACTTATTATATCCTTACAACTGCAGAGGCCTCTTCTAACTTAGCGCGTTACGACGGTGTTCACTTTGGATACAGAAGCCCCAATGGCCACGATTTAGAAAGCACTTATAAGAAGTCGAGAACTGAAGGTTTTGGCGAAGAAGTGAAACTCAGAATTATGCTGGGCACCTTTGTATTAAGCTCCGGATATTACGATGCTTATTATACAAAAGCACAAAAAGTACGTAGGTTAATTCAGGAAAGAACAAAGGCTGTTTTTGAGAAAAATGAATTTATTTTGATGCCAACTACTCCTACAACGGCCTTTAATATTGGTGTTAAAAACGAAGACCCAACGGTAGCATATTTAGAAGATATTTACACGGTTCACGCCAATTTAGCAGGAGTGCCTGCCATTTCTTTACCTCTATGGAACTCAAGTAAGAACATGCCTATAGGAGTGCAACTTATGGCTCCAGCTTTTATGGAAGAACCTCTTTTAGCTTTTTCTGAAAAGCTAATGAAACGCACTCAAAAATGAAAAACGCTATTAGGCTTCTTGTTTTTACTTTATTCGGCTTTGGTTTTTCGGCTTTAGCTTTAAACGAAAACTATAAAAACAAAGACAGCTTAAAAGTAGTTTTTATAGACGACCCTATTGTTGCTAACTTTGACAGTATATTATTGGCAAATTACGCCTATGTAGATAATGTTTTTGAAGATTTTGCGAGTTTAAACACAGAAGTACTTTCTTTTTCAGATAGTATATACGATCTCAGAATACAGGAGTTAAACACTCAAACACCAATAGAATTAGTGTTTAACCCCTATGTAAAACAATACATAAATGTATACACAAAGCAACGTCGAACTCAGATGTCTAGAATGATGGGTTTGGCTGCTTATTATTTCCCAATGTTTGAGCAGGTTCTAGATCAGTTTAATTTACCCTTAGAGTTAAAGTACTTAGCCATTGTAGAGTCTGCTTTAAACCCAAAAGCTAAGTCTTGGGCAGGAGCTACCGGTTTATGGCAGTTTATGTACAATACAGGAAAAGAGTACGATTTAAAAGTAAGTTCTTATGTAGACGAACGAATGGACCCTTACAGAGCCACTGTAGCTGCCTGTATGTATTTTCAGAGCTCCTATAAAGTATACGAAGATTGGTCCTTAGTGCTGGCCTCGTATAACTCCGGAAGAGGTAATGTTAACAAAGCCATTCGTCGTTCTGGAGGACATAAAAACTACTGGAAGATAAGACGTTTTTTGCCAAAGGAAACCCGGAGCTACGTACCTGCCTTTATTGCCGTTTGCTATGCTATGAATTATGCAGATGAGCATGGAATTAAAATTGAAAAACCCAAAGTTTCACATTTTGAAATTGATACTGTAGAAGTGAAACATCAAATTGATTTTGAATATTTGTCTAGCTCCTTAGACCTAACAATTTCTGACTTGGAATTTTTAAACCCCTCGTATAAGATAAATGTTATTCCTAGTATTTCTGGGCGAAAATACCACCTAATTTTACCGATAGACAAAATGGGTGTTTTTGTGGCAAATGAAGCAGATATTTATGCACATTTTATTGAGCTAGACTCTCTAAAACAAAAAGCTTACCCAAAGTATTCTGAGCAAGATGAGCGGGTTGTACACAGAGTTAAAAACGGAGAATATTTAGGAAAAATAGCCAACCGTTACGGCTGTTCGGTTTCAAAAATAAAAAAGTGGAACAATTTAAAAAACGATGCAATTTCTGTAGGCCAGCGATTAATTTTATATGTACGACCCGACCATGTTTAGCGTTCTTTAGTTGAGAACAAAAAACATGCAGTCTAACTCTCATAAATAAATCCATATGAAAACTCCTTTTATAAATCTGATCGTTGTTTTAAGTGTTTTATTTTCTGGTTGCAAGCAAAAAACTACAAACGGTTTAGACCCAGACAAGTCTCGGTCTTTTTTACCTCCGAATACTGGTAATATTTCGGAACTAGTAATAGTAATACCCGATAATTTATGGGATGGTACTACTGGGCAAGAACTAAAAAACATCTTTCAAGCGAATGTTTTAGGCATTCCTCAGCAAGAGGCCTTGTTTGATGTTTTTGCTATTAATCCCACTCAGTTCTCAAATATTTTTAAAACACACAAAAACATACTTTGGTTGACAATAGGTAAACCTTCGGCTGTAAACAGATCGGATTCAAAATGGGCCAAAGACCAATTGGTTGTTTCTATTTCCTCAAATTCCGTGCAAGAGCTTACCAACTTAGTTCGATCTAAAGGAATAGAAGTTAGAGAATGGTTTTTGGCAAAAGATCTGGATCGTAGGATTAAAAAGATTGCCAAATCGTCGGATAAAGAAATTCAAAAAGAAATTTTTGAAGCCTACAAATACAATATCTTAGTGCCTAATAATTTTGATGTCATTTTATCTGAGCAAGACTTTGTGTGGCTAAGAAGAGACCAAGCCAAGGTGAATGTTATTTCAAATTTATGGATACACTCACTGCCTTATAAAAACACTTCTCAGCTAAGCAAAAAGAATATTATTCAACTTAGAGATTCGCTGGGGAGAGTACATGTAGAAGGAGCAAGGCCGCAGTCTTACATGAGTACAGAAGTGCTATACGAACCTGATTTTACGGTGAAATCTGAATCTCCTTATACTATGGAAATGCGTGGTTTGTGGACTATGGTTAACGATTTTTTAGGCGGCTCATTTATTTCGCACAGCCTTATCGATGAAAAAAATCAACGCATAGTTTATGCCGAAGGTTTTTTATACTGCCCCAAACAGCGAAAACGTTTTTACATTCAAGAGCTAGAAGCTGTTTTATCTAGTATAAAACTAGAATAAACAGAGTTCTTAAATATTTGTGTAGTCTTTATTTTAACAAATACGTATACAACAGATTTTGCAACGAAAACATTAATTTGTCTTAGTAATTCAGTCGATTAAATTATCGGTTTACATAATATCGAAATAAGTAAATACAGTTTAATGTTCATTAACTAAAAAGAGATGCACGAAATTTTAGGATACTTTAGCGCCCTTCTTATTGGCATTACTCTTGGTCTTATAGGTGGCGGCGGATCTATTCTTACCGTTCCTGTTTTGGTATACATTTTAGGTGTTAACCCTGTTTTGGCTACAGCTTATTCATTATTTATTGTAGGTACAACAGCTTTGGTGGGTGCTTTTAAAAACGGTATTCAAGGAAGCATAGATTACAAAACAGGTTTTGTATTTGCGGTTCCTTCTTTTATTGCGGTTTATTTTACTCGTCGTGTTTTACTAAATGCAATACCTCAAGAAATACTAGGCTTAAATAACTTTGTACTTACAAAAAACACGGCCATCATGTTGTTTTTTGCCCTCGTTATGTTAATGGCTTCTATCTCTATGATAAAAGCGAGGAAAACAGCATTAGAGAAGAGCAAAAGAGTATTTAATTATCCAGTTATTATTGCAGAAGGCCTGTTTGTTGGTCTTGTTACTGGGCTAGTAGGTGCAGGAGGAGGATTTTTAATTATACCCGCTTTAGTATTGCTTGTAGGCTTGCCTATGAAAAAAGCGGTGGGAACCTCACTTATGATTATTGCATTAAAATCTATAATTGGTTTTACGGGCGATTTGTCTTCTGGTTTACAGATAAATTGGAGTTTTTTATTAACTTTCTCTAGCTTGTCTGTTTTAGGCATACTTTTAGGTACTTATGTAATTAAATTTATTGAAGGAGCTCGACTTAAAAAAGCTTTTGGTTACTTTGTACTAGCTATGGCAATTATTGTAATTTTAAAAGAATTGTTTAAATGAAGTTAGTAGCCAAAGGATCCAAAGTGTATAGTATCTTGTACAATAAATGTCCCAGGTGTAACGAAGGAGACTTTTTTTATTCTCATCCCTATCACCTAAATAAATTTGGAAAGAAACATTACAATTGTGAAGTTTGCGATCTTAAATTTGAAAAAGAACCCGGCTTTTTTTTTGGGTCTATGTATATATCCTACGGGTTAGGCGTTGGCTTCTTTCTATTATGGTGGCTTGCAAAATCAATTTTTTTTCCAGAGATGAGTGCAGAACAAATGATCGTACTTATGATGATTTTCCAAATTGGATTTGCACCTATCAACTTATATTTATCAAAACTAACATGGCTTAACTTATTTGTTAAGTTCGACAAAGAATATACAAGCAAAGACTTATGAAAGTAGAACAAATATACACAGGATGTTTATCCGAAGCAGCTTATTATATAGAATCTAATGGCGAGGCTGTTGTAATTGATCCGCTTAGAGAAGTTCAACCTTATTTAGAAAGAGCTGCTCTAGGTAATGCGAAAATTAAATATGTTTTAGAAACACACTTTCACGCAGATTTTGTTTCTGGTCATGTAGACTTAGCAAACAAAACAGGAGCCACCATTGTGTTTGGCCCTAATGCCACCGCTAGTTTTGATATGAAATCTGCCATTGATGGCGAAATTATAAATGTGGGAAATGCAAAAATTAAAGTATTGCACACCCCGGGTCATACAATGGAGTCTACTTGTTTTTTATTAATTGACGAACAAGGTAAAGAAAAGGCACTTTTTACTGGAGACACCCTTTTTATTGGCGATGTAGGACGTCCAGACTTAGCCCTCAAAACAGATGTTTCAAAAGAAGACCTGGCGGGGCTTTTATTTGAATCTTTGCGCACTAAAATTATGCCTTTAAGCGACCATATTATTATCTACCCTGCACACGGAGCAGGTTCTGCCTGCGGTAAAAATATGAGTAAGGAAACCTTCGATTCTTTAGGAAATCAAAAAGCAAGCAACTATGCATTAAGAGCAGACATGACTAAGGTCGAGTTTGTAAATGAATTACTTTCCGGTATGTTACCTGCGCCTCAATATTTTCCAAAAAATGCACTGATGAACCAGGCCATAGATAATAAACCATTTGACGCCATTATGAAAAGTGGAGTACAAGCCTTAACTATCGACGACTTTAGAGCCGAGGTTGCCTCAGGTGCTTTAATTTTAGACGTACGCAATCAAAAGGAATTCATTAAAGGATATATTCCTAGTTCTTGGTTTGTAGGTATAGATGGCGGTTTTGCCCCTTGGGTAGGTAATTTGGTTGAAGACATAAATCAAAAAATTGTATTGATTTGCCCTGAGGGAAGAGAAGAAGAAACAGTTATGCGTTTAGCTCGTGTGGGTTACGATAATACAGTTGGCTTTTTGAAAGGCGGTTTTATTACCTGGAAAAACTTGGATCTAACCTTTGAGACCATAGATCAAGAATCGGCACAGGACTTTGTAAGTTCTTACGCTAATGAAATTAATTTGCTTGATGTAAGAAAGCCAGGAGAGTATGCAGCAGAGCATGTAGAAGATGTTTTGCACTTGCCTTTAGATTATGTTTTTAATCATTTGGATCAAATAGATGTCAATAAAACATACCACGTTCACTGTGCGGGTGGTTATCGTTCAGTAATCTTTATTTCTATACTTAAATCCAGAGGTTACAGTAAGCTTATAGATATTGCTGGCGGATACGGAGCTCTAAGGCAAACAGATGTGCCAACAACTGACTTTGTTTGCTCAAGTACAATTAAAGAAAGTTAGTTTTGATTTTTACATCAATAAAAAAAGGCTCCATTCTAATAAAATGGAGCCTTTTTTTTACTTAACGACTTCCAGTCGTTTGGTTATTTGTTTAGAGTCAGATTGTAATTTGTAGAAATATGAACCAGGAGCTAAAAGCGCTACATTTACCTTTATCGAATGGTAACCCATCGATTTTAGCCCTTCATCTACTAACAGCACTTCTTTACCTAATAAATTGTACAATCGTAAGGATAAATACTTATCTGTAGGAACAAAGTAGCTTATTTCTGTAAGTTGATTAGATGGGTTAGGTATCGAATTGAATAGAGCTAATCCCGCTCCATCTTCAGATTTTGTGAGCTCTAACGCAACCAATAAAGCATCTTGCTCAAAAGATGCGGCACCCTGCTCCAATGAAAATACTAAGTTGGTTTGGGTGTTTGTAGCACTAGAGTACAATTCCAGCGTCCATTCTTCTTTAGCGTACAAGCCATTTTTTTCGAGGCTCATCTCATCATTACCCCAAATAGTGATTACCGTGTTGGGGAAGGTTACTTTTGCAGCTCCTACCAGAGAACCAAAAGTGTCGTACACATAAACCTCATCCTGATCCTTTACTGTTTCTTTAAAGGCGCTAGCAGGAATAACCAAATGCATATTGTTACCTGTGTTTTTTCTAAACTCTATATGTGTCGTTTCATTATTTACAACATCAGTGCTTACTGTTTTGTACTCAACCGTATTCGAATTGTACACAAGCTCTCTTTCAGAAATCATTTTCACCTGGTATGCTTTTCCAGCTACCATATCTCCAATTCCGTTAAAGCCCCAGTCTGGTAAGTAAGCCAGTCCATCTCCATCTTTTACAATAGCAATGTCCTCATTTATTTCTGCAAAAACAGCAATGGTCGACGCACTTTCCGCTCTAAGGTATGAGAGGTAATTCCAGCCTTCTAGTAAAGTTATTGCTGTTAACTCTGGTGCTACAAACGCTCCAGAAATCTCGAGGTTTACATCAGTAGTTACTTTCATCTGATAGCCTTGAGTATTGTCCCAATCGCCAATACCGTTAAAACCCCAGTCGGGTAGGTAAGCGGTTCCCAAATAATTTTTCACAATAACTAAATGCTCAAAAATCTCTGATGTAATGGATTCTATGTCGGGGTCTGTTGCTGTTACATATGAAGAAACTAAATTCCAGCCATTGGTTAGAGCTAAGGTTTGGGTTCCTCCATCTTGATAAACACACGATGCATCTGCTAGGTTTGCTAAAGGGTTAAAGTTTAGCGCACTTTGATCCATACATCCCATAATTACTTCGCAAATTTCGTTAACTCCAAAGTTGTCTTTCACTCCAGAAGTTCCAGATATTTGTTTTTTATCTTCAATAATAATCGACCAATTAAAGGTTTCTCCTCCTAAATATTCTGGCACAGTAAATAGGTAACATCCGTTTGGTAAACAATAGTAGTTTGTTGTTTCAAAACCATCATTCATTGTTCCTTCCATTAGAATAGTTTCGTCGAAAGAATTGAGTGTATAACTAAGGCCGTTCCATCCATTTCCGTTGGTGCTCATGAGATTTACTTCAACCAACATTTCGAAGAACTCGCAAGTGATGTATTCACACGAGCCATCATCTGTATCTGCAAGTAGGTCCACATTAACAGCCAAAGTGTCTGTACATCCTAAAACCACATCGTACTCACAAGAGCCATCTTCTGTATTGGCATCTGGACTGTAGTTATTGGCATTTTCATCTGTACAACCAAATACAATTATTGAGGCACCATCACATCCTGTAAAAAAGCCCGAGTATAAACTCTCAAAGGCAGACCCTGAGAATACTTGAGCGCCACATACATAAAAGTTAAATTGCCCATTGCCGCTTCCACTTGTTAAGCCATCGCCATAAGAATCGTATAAGTGGAAGGTAATTTCTTGGTTGTTTGGAACACAAACACTGTCTACATATAAGGTGTTTACCTCGGTAAATCCATTGGCACTATAAAGAGTATCTCCTGTTTCAGAGATAAGGTCCCATGAAGTTTCTTGTGGATAAGGATCTGTTTGTAATTCCATAACCACACTATTGAAGCCTTCATTACATTCGATTAAATAAGTACACGAGCCATCGTCTGTTTCTGCAAGTTCGTTGAAGTTTAAGGCAGCCGGGTCTGTACAACCTGCTGTTGAATTACAGTTTGTATTTACTCCAAATAAACTTTGTTGAGGAGCCAAACCGCTAAGAATAATGTCACCATTTTCATCTTCAATATCCCAAGTTATTTCTTCTTGCCAAGTACCCCCGTCAACGCTAATGGTATAACATCCATCGTATAAACAAAAAGTAGCGACTCCTTCTGATCCTGTTAGTAAGGTTGTCTCAAAAATGTTTTCTGTACTGTCTTGATTTACCGTAAAAGTATTTCCATTCCAACCATCACCATAGGTGTCGTATAAGTTTAAAATATAGGTATTGGAATTTTCATCGCATACAATTGGGTAGGTACACGAGCCATCGTCTTGTGTAGCGAGTTGGTTGTAATTTAAGCCTAAAGAATCCATACATCCATAAATGGGGTATGTACACGAGTTGTCGTCGAAGTCTGCTAGTTCGTTGTAGTTTAATGCAAGCGAGTCTGTACAGCCCGAAACAAAACTACACTCACTTAAAAAGTTAAAGGGTTGGATGTCTGGACAGCCACCGCTAACAAAAACATCTGGGAATCCAGCTGATGTTATTTCCCAAGAAACTTCTGTTGGATAAGAACCTTCTTGTGGAACACTCATGATGTAACATCCAGGACTTAAACAAACCAAATCTATTTCGCCATAACCACTTGTTACAGTTCCAACTGAGGTAGTATCTCCCCACTCGTTAATAAGGTAGTAGTTATTTCCATTCCAGCCATCGCCATAAGAATCGATCAATTCAATTTGAGCAACCCATTCGGCTCCTTCAACACAATATTCACATGATCCGTTTTCTGTGTTTGCATCCAAATCGTAATTTAGTGCAAAAGGATCTGTACAACCTAGGTTTGGAAATTCACAGGTTCCATCGTTAAAGGTTGCACCAGAGTTGTAGTTTAAAGCTAAAGAGTCTAAACATCCATATACTGGAATTTCTACAGTATAGTTTAAGTTTGGTGTAAAAGGGTTTAGCACAGAATAATCGCCAGCTAAAGTTGTTTCTATCCAATTATTTCCTCCTGTATACGGCAGTGTAATTTCATGATGGATTCCTTCGCTGTCTGTTAAATGCAGTGTGCTCGAAAAAGAGGCGTTAAATGAGCCAGTTACAGAGGCTATTCCATTAATTCCAATACAAGAGTTTCCAACCTGAAACGAGCAGCTTTGAGGTTCGCAGGCCCAATTAATGCCGATTGGTAAACCTGTAATAGCATTAATTTCTATGGAGTCTAAAAAGGCTATGGTTCCATTTAAATCAATTGTTTCTGTTAGTACAAGTTGTACAGATTCGGTAAAATATTCGTTTAAAAATGCGTTTGGCATTTGCACTTCCGATTCGTTAATTGTAACCTCATCAGAAAAGTTAAAGCCCATATCGATAGCGTTTAAATCTGGATTACACACATCACTAATAGAAGAGCCGTTAAACTCTGAGGCCGATATAATTTCGTTTCCTTCAAAATCGAACAACACATAAACAACGTTGTTAGAAAAATCAGTTTCGTATTGAGGAGCATAATTATCTGTTTCCATATTTGTAGAAACAGCCAATACATATTCTCCACTAGTTAAGTCTGTAATATCTACCCATTGACAAGAGATTCCCGAACCATAAGTATCCGAACAGCCTGCACTAATTCCCATTATAGAACATCCGTATTCGAAAGTACACGAAGGATAGTTTGCGCCTTCTGGTGCCTCGCTTGCTATTGCGCCTCCTAAATCCATAACGCACCAGCCATTTTTATGACCAATGGTTTCATGAGGCTCAAGGCTCGGGTAGTAGTAGAGTCTGTAGTTTGCATAGCCCTCGTAATGTGCATGACCATGGCAGTCGTCCCAGTAAAAGTTTTCATTTAAATTTTCTGCACCACCTGTTTGTCCTATAAAGAAATCTTCGTTTCCGTAGTTAGAAATAGAGGTTGTAAAACGCAAGGTGCTTCTTTCGCCCGTCCCGGTAATACACCCTTCTGCAACTAAGCATTCGTCTGAACTTGTAAAAGTATTGATCTCTAAGGAGTTTAATATTGTAGCTGTAGATACTTGTAGGTCAGGACCGTTTAAGCAACCGGCGTCGTCAAAAGTAGCTTGAGGATTGTAGTTTACCGCATTTTCATCGGTACAGCCGGGGATTAATCCTAAACAAGTTGCTTGAGCTTCAGCATACGAGTTACAGCCTTCTGCATTTTCAATAATATTAATCAGTGCTATAGATCCAAAAGACACCGCTTCTTGCCAATCTAAAGAGCCACAGCATGCTGCTAATAAATTATTGTTGTAGATGTTAATCTCTTGAGCATTCATTAAGCTGATTAATGGGTCTATCGTTTCTATGTTTGTATCATAGATGTAAAGTGAGCCTTGAACAACCATTAACGATGAGAGTGCTTCAATGTTCGTTATTTCGTTTCCTAGAATGTGTAAATCTCCTTGAAAAATCTCGCAGAACATTAATTCTTCTAGTGCTTCTTGTGTATTAATATAGGTTTCGGTTTCTGAACTTCCACATTGCGCGTTTGCAATTTGTGAGAACAAAATAAAAGCAGAGATAAAGAAGGGGGAAAAGTATTTCATAGTTTTTTGTTTAATGTTTGGTTTACTATCAATTATTATTCCAATTATTTTTTTTTAATAGATTGAGCAGCTCACTCACTATTAGAAGAATAGCTGTGTATTAAAATTTAAGTATGCGATATAGATTTGCGCTAATTTTCGTTCCAAATACCTTGTTGCTAACAAAAAACCTCTCAATTGTATTGAGAGGTTTTAAAAATGAATGGCATTAGTGTTAGATTACGAACCACAGGCTTCACAGTCGTCTGGGTTTTCGATGGAGCAAGCCAATTGTTCTTCTGGAGTAAATTCTTGAACTTCTAAAGCTTCTGGAGCAACCACAGGTTCAATTTGAGCCTTAGATTGTTTTTGCACTGTAAACTTAATGGCATCTACAGCCGATTTCGTTCTCAAATAATACATTCCAGTTTTCAAACCTTTTTTCCATGCATAAAAGTGCATAGAGGTAAGCTTTCCTAAATTGGCGTTTTCAACAAACAGGTTTAACGATTGAGATTGGTCAATAAATTGTCCGCGCTCTCCAGCCATATCAATAATATCTTTCATGCTTAATTCCCAAACCGTTTTGTATAGGTCTTTTATGTTTTGTGGAATGTTTTCGATATTTTGTATTGAACCGTTTGTACGTAGTATTTCGTTTTTCAAGTTATCGTTCCATAAGCCTAACTTTACCAAGTCTTTTAATAGGTGCTTATTCACAATAATAAACTCTCCAGACAGTACTCTACGGGTATATATGTTGGAGGTATAGGGCTCGAAGCACTCGTTATTTCCTAAAATTTGAGAGGTTGAAGCTGTTGGCATAGGTGCTAACATAAGAGAGTTGCGTACGCCACTTTCTTTAATTTCTCCTCTAAGTTCATCCCAATCCCATCGACCAGAGAGGTCTTTAGCTTTTACGCCCCACATATCAAATTGAAATTGACCCAAAGAAATCGGAGAACCCTCGAAAGTTTCGTAAGCTCCATCTACTTTAGCTAAATCTTTAGATGCTTTTAGAGAAGCGAAATAAATTGTTTCGAAAATATCTTTATTTAATTGCTTTGCTTCTGGTGAAGTAAAAGGTAGGCGCATTAAAATAAATGTATCGGCAAGCCCTTGCACTCCTAAGCCAATTGGACGGTGTCGCATGTTTGAATTACGAGCCTCTTGAACTGGGTAGTAGTTGCGGTCTATAACCACATTTAAGTTTTTGGTTACTTTATAGGTAACATCGTATAGCCTTTGGTGATCGAATTTACCGTTCTCCACAAACATTGGGAGCGCTAGAGATGCTAAGTTACATACAGCAACTTCATCTGGAGCAGTGTATTCTATAATTTCGGTACACAGGTTAGAGGACTTTATGGTACCTAAGTTTTTTTGATTTGATTTTTCGTTACAGGCATCCTTATACAACATATAAGGGGTTCCAGTTTCAATTTGAGATTCTACGATTTTCTCCCAAAGCTCTCGGGCTTTAATTGTTTTACGGCCTTTTCCATCTGCTTCGTATTTTTCGTAAAGCGCTCTAAATTTATCTCCGTAAACATCTGCCAAGCCAGGGCATTCGTTCGGACACATTAAGGTCCATTCTCCGTTAGCTTCTACGCGCTCCATAAATAAGTCTGGTGTCCACATAGCGTAAAATAAATCGCGGGCTCGCATTTCTTCTTTACCGTGATTTTTTCTTAAGTCTAGGAAGTCAAAAACATCGGCATGCCAAGGTTCTAAGTAAATAGCGAAAGAGCCTTTTCGCTTTCCTCCGCCTTGATCTACATAACGAGCGGTGTCGTTAAATACACGTAACATTGGTACAATTCCATTTGAGGTTCCGTTTGTTCCGCGGATGTAAGATCCTTTGGCGCGAACGTTATGAATACTCAAACCGATACCACCAGCAGATTGAGAAATTTTAGAACATTGTTTTAAAGTATCGTATATCCCATCGATACTGTCGTCTTTCATGGTTAGTAAGAAGCAAGAAGACATTTGAGGTTTAGGAGTACCGGCATTAAATAGTGTGGGTGTTGCGTGCGTAAAGTACTTTTTAGACATCATTTCGTAGGTCTCTAAAGCGGCCTGAATGTCGTCCTTATGAATTCCTATTGAAACACGCATTAACATGTGCTGAGGACGCTCTGCTATTTGTCCGTTTACGCGAAGCAGGTAGGAGCGTTCTAATGTTTTAAAGCCGAAGTAGTCGTAACTAAAATCTCTGTCGTAGATAATTGTAGAATCTAAAACTTCTTTATTGTCTTGAATAATTTGGTATACATCATCAGCCAGCATCGGGGCCTTTTGATTCGTAACTGGATTTACATAAAGATACAAATCACTCATCGTATCCGAGAAAGACTTTTTTGTTTTTTTATGTAGGTTAGAAACTGCAATACGAGCTGCAAGTTGAGCATAATCTGGGTGCTTTACTGTAAGCGACGCAGCAACTTCTGCTGCTAAATTGTCTAATTCAAATGTAGTTACGCCTTCGTAAATCCCTTCGATAACTTTCATTGCTACGGAGGTAGGGTCAACTAAAGCATCTAAACCGTAACATAGTTTTTGAATTCGTGCCGTGATTTTATCAAATTTCACGGCTTCTTTGCGGCCGTCTCTTTTTAATACAAACATAATTGGTTTTTTGGGGAGTTAAAAGTCAGCGTCGAAAGTAAATCCAGCATCTTCTTCCTTTCCTAAGACACCTGCTTTTTGGTATTCTGAAACTCGCTTTTCGAAGAAGTTGGTCTTCCCTTGAAGCGAAATCATATCCATAAAGTCGAATGGGTTTTCTACATTGAAAATTTTATCACAATGGAGTTCTTGCAGTAAACGGTCTGTAACAAACTCCAAGTACTGCGTCATTAAATCAGAATTCATTCCAATTAAGCGTACTGGAAGTGCCTCAATAATAAATTCTCTTTCTATATCTAAAGCCTCTGTTATAATTTGTGTGATTCGTTCTTTTGGAACTTTGTTTACAATATGATCGTTGTGTAGCATGCAAGCAAAATCGCAGTGCAGTCCTTCGTCGCGAGAAATTAATTCGTTGGAGAAAGTTAAACCAGGAAGTAAGCCTCTTTTTTTCATCCAAAAAATAGAACAGAAAGAGCCCGAGAAGAAAATGCCTTCTACAGCAGCAAAAGCGATTAGGCGCTCTGCAAAACTTGGCGATTCAATCCATTTAATAGCCCAATCTGCTTTTTTCTTAATCGCATCAAAATGATCGATGGCGTGAAAGAGTTTTGCGGCTTCGTCTTTATCTTTAATGTAAGTGTCAATTAACAATGAGTAAGTCTCCGAGTGTATGTTCTCCATCATAATTTGGAATCCATAGAAAAACTTAGCTTCTGTATATTGAACTTCTGAAAGGAAGTTTTCTGCTAAGTTTTCGTTTACAATTCCATCGGAAGCAGCAAAGAATGCCAATACGTGTTTTATGAAGTGTCTTTCGTTGTCGGTTAATTTAGTTTCCCAGTCAATTATGTCTTGACTCAAGTCAATTTCTTCGGCAGTCCAAATACTTGCTTCTTCCTGTTTGTAAAATTCCCAAATATCGTCGTGTTCGATAGGAAAAAGTACAAATCGGTCTTTGTTTTCTTGTAAGATTGGTTCAATGTTTGCCATAAAATATACTTGTCTTTAGTAAAGTGCCTAATAATTAAGTACTTTAAAATTTAAGGAAATAAACCCTTTGATTTAAGATTGAGGATTACAAATATTTCGAATAAATAAGTGGTAAACAAGTACTGTTTGAAAATAGATAATTGAAGTTTTCAACAAATGGTTAATATCCTACTCAAACACACTATTTACAAAGAGTTATAGGCTTTGGCAAACTGTTAAAAACAATTTTTTTAAACCTAAAATTGTTTGTAAAATAACCGGCTATTTTGTTCTATTTATCCAATAAAAAGAGCATCTTATGGAATTGTATTTTAAACATGTAAAATTTACGAATTGTGTTTTTCAGCAGCAAACTCCAAGCCTTTGTACCAATCTTCTCCGTATTTTTTAATAAGGGGTTCGCGTAAAAATTTGTAAACAGGAACTTTGAGCTTAGCGCCACATTCGCAAGCAGGTTTGCAGATATGCCATTTATGATAATTTACAGCATCAAATTCTGGGTAAGATTGTATTCGTACTGGATACAACTCACATGAAATGGGTTTTTTATAGGCTATTTTTCCTGCTCTATAAGCCGCTTCTATTGCACATTTAGCGTATCTATTTTCATCAAAAAAAACATAAACACACTCTTTACCGTTTAGAATTGGAGTTTCTTTTCCTCCATCTTCTCCAACAACCCATTTACCTTGTTCTTCAACTCCCTTAATTCCCTTTTCATTCATAAAGGGTTTTACATCTTTATAAATGTCTTCTAATACATTTAATTCTCCCTCATCTAAAGGAGCTCCTCCATCGCCTTCAACACAACAAGCTCCTTTACAGGCACTAAGGTCGCATACAAATTCTTTTTCTAGTAAATCTTCGGAAATAAGTGTGTTTTTTATCGAAATCATTTTTCAAAGATATCAATTTGAAAAGAAGACTTGCTACCTTAGCTCTATTAGGTTTTATGTTAAAATTGAATTTTCCTCATTATTCATCCCAGCTAAATTTTACTTTTTTTGAACCTACCGTTTTTAGTATGAAATTTTTATATGCTATTTAACTTGGTATTTATTACAGCGCTGGTTCTAGTGTTTACAAATTCAATTTATTACTTTTGCGCCTATGGCAAATCAAGACGATATTTTCAAGAAAGTTATTGCGCACTCTAAGGAATACGGGTATGTATTTCAATCGAGTGAATTGTACGATGGACTAGCAGCCGTATACGACTACGGTTCTAACGGATCAGAATTAAAGAAAAACATCAAAGAGTACTGGTGGGCTTCGATGGTGAAAATGAATGAAAATATCGTGGGAATTGATTCCGCAATTTTCATGCATCCCTCTATTTGGAAAGCCTCGGGCCATGTAGATGCTTTTAGCGATCCATTAATAGACAATAAAGACTCGAAAAAGAGGTACCGGGCAGATGTGTTGGTAGAAGATTTTATTGCAAAAATAGAAACTAAGATTGCCAAGGAAGTGAAAAAAGCTGCAAAGCGTTTTGGAGAGACTTTTGAGGAAGCACAATTTTTAGAAACAAACCCAAGAGTAGTTGGGTATAAAGAAAAAATGACTGCTATTTCTAAACGCTTAAACGATAGTTTAAGTAAAGAAGATTTAGACGATGTTAAAGCTCTTATTGAAGAACTTGAGATAAGATGCCCTGTTTCTGGAACTGTAAATTGGACTGATGTTAGACAGTTTAACTTAATGTTTGGCACCAAAATGGGTGCTACTGCAGAAGGTGCTAGCGATCTTTGGTTGCGCCCAGAAACTGCTCAAGGTATTTTTGTTAATTTTTTAAATGTACAGAAAACCGCTCGAATGAAAGTTCCTTTTGGAATTGCTCAAATCGGTAAAGCCTTCAGAAACGAAATTGTTGCACGGCAGTTTATTTTTAGAATGCGGGAGTTCGAACAAATGGAAATGCAATTTTTTGTTAAACCAGGCCAAGAAATGAAATGGTATGAACACTGGAAAGAAACGCGTCATAAATGGCACTTATCTTTGGGAGTAGATCCAAAAAAATACCGTTTTCACGACCACGAAAAACTTGCACATTATGCCAATGCAGCATCCGATATAGAGTACCAATTTCCTTTTGGGTTTAAAGAAGTAGAGGGAATTCACTCGCGCACAGATTTTGATTTAAAAGCACATCAAGAATTTTCTGGCAGAAAAGTACAATACTTCGATCCAGAAATTAATGAAAGTTACACTCCTTATGTGGTTGAAACATCTATTGGAGTAGACCGCATGTTTTTATTGACTATGTGTAATGCATACCGAGAAGAAAAAGTAGGCGAGAACGATACTAGAGTTGTATTGGCCTTACCTCCGGTTTTAGCTCCAGTTAAGGCTGCTATTCTTCCATTAACTAAAAAGGACGGTCTTCCAGATTTGGCTCGTAAACTTTACGATGTACTCAAATTAGAATTTAATTGCGTGATCGAAGAGAAAGACTCGATTGGCCGACGATACCGCAGACAAGATGCCAACGGAACTCCTTTTTGTATTACGATTGACAATGAGACATTAAACGACAACTGTGTTACTATACGTCATCGAGACACCATGGCACAAGAACGTGTTTCGTTTGAGGCTGTTCGCGATATTATAGATAAGTCGGTTAGCATTAGACATAGCTTAGCTAAATTTTAAGCAATTTTGCACTCCATACATTAAATCCTTCCGTTTTACGGAGGGATTTTTTATGCATTAAATTACCTGTTAAAATTTATATGTTTTAGTTCGTCTCAAAAACAAAGATTAGTATCTTTGCACGGGGCAAGTCTTAGACAAGTCGCTCCCCTCAAATTCCCCCAGGGTGGGAACGCAGCAAGGGTAGAGGGTTGAGCACTGTGATTTAAGTAGCTTGCCCTTTTTTTTGTGCCTTTTTTTTAGCTTTTAATAGGTTGAAATTACAAGGGGCTTTTTATAAATTTCAATTTTTCCCGTACCGTCAATTGTTTCGCATACTAGAATATAGATTCCAATGGGCAATCTTAACTCCTCTTCTCCCAGTCCGTTCCAGATCCATTCTGCATTTTTAGTTACAAGTTCTTTTGCGCAAATTGTTTTTACGTTTATTCCTTTTTTATTGTAAATGTGTATAGTAGTTCTAGCAGCATTTGTGAGTTCTAGCTTCACAAGGGTAAAATCTTTATAACCGTCATTATTTGGACTAAATACTTCGGGTGTTGTCGTTAAGTTCCCATTTGGGTTTACCTTGTATGTAAAATGAGAATTCATTCTTCCAGGCGTGCCATAATTGTCTTTAGAAGCTGCGGAAAACCATTCGGAACTCAAAGGGTTTAAGCGTTCTAAAGCAACTCCATCAAAGGAGTCTAATAAAGGAAAATGTTGCTCTTCTGTGTACTTAATTTTATCGATGAGCTGATATGCTAAATCGCTGAGTGCAACTTGTCCTTCTTGGTTTGGAAAACTTGGAAGTTGATCCACTTCAATGTATATAGCTTTAGAGTTTCTTAGGTAATTAAGTCCGAGCCAAGTGGTGTCTTCACAAAGAACAAAGTAACTTTCTGGAGGAATTACCTGTCTGTTTGTACTTATAATCTCCGTGTTAACGATAGACTCAAGAAGCGTGTCGTAATTTCCAATTAAGAGTTTTGATATGTCTATATACTGAGCAGACTTGTTGTACAGTTCTACATAGTCGAATCCTGAGGGTTTTGGATTAAAGAGAATTTCGTTTAGTACGAGTTCATCTACTTTTGGCCAAGCTCCCAAAACAAATTCCTGTTCTAAAGAACCAATATTACCATTGCAGTCCTTAATAGTAGGCATTTGTATAGTGTATATTTTGTTTATCTGTAAATCATCAAAAAATTGTATACTCGTTTTGTCCATAAAATGATGAATACTTTGCGGACTGATTTCATTTGTAAACGCGTAGGAATTGAAATAATAAAGGCTAGAGTCGTAGAGGTTTTCCGACCACAAGAGTTCAATCTCATCCTCCTCTGAAATTAGGATGTTTTCTAAGTAAGGAGCTGTGGTATCAGGATTGTCTTGCACAATACTGTTCTCAATTCCAGGGCTTCCTCCCCTATTGTTTTCGCAGGAACTCCAATTGTTATTTCCTAAGCAATAATTGGAGTTGTCTATCATTTCTAAAGACCAGCCTCCATTTTCTTTGTTTACATTTTGATACCAGTTTTTATGGTATTGAAGCTCGTGAATGACCTTGTTGTCTTGATCGAACAAGCCAAGGTAACCCGCCGTATTATTTAAACTCGTAAAAGGAATGTATACGCTCGATATGTTCTCGAATGATGCGTCTAATTTATTATAGAGAATTAAATAGTCGTTTTCTGGAATCCTTATAGAATCTAGGCTGTATTCTTTTTCATCAATTACCAAGATCCAATTTTCTAATTTTATTGGGTAGTTAGCCCTATTGTATAGTTCAATGTATTCTACATCTTCTAATTGAACTTGCGGCTCTGGGTCTATCATAATTTCGTTTACAATAAGATCAAATGCCTGATGTTTTTGTAGGTAAAAATCCAAAATAGTGTCGTTCATATAATTTCCAGCGGTATCATAAATGGAGCTAATTTTTAAAGAAAACGGATTGTTTATAGGAAGATCGTTTTGAAAGTTTAGGTAAATATTGTTTTCGTTTTTAGTAATATTTAAGGGATTAGTTTCGGAGGGAAGAATTATAAATTGAGAATTCGAAAGCTCTAAAAACTCATCACTATTAAAGGCTAATAGAATTGTTTTGGTGCTTATAATTTCAGAAGAAATTAGTTCTGGCGCTATACTGTCTATAAAAGGACTTCCGTTAATACTAAAATCATCAAAATAAAACAAGGTACTTCTTGTTGAGGTATAGCTGCAATTTACGCCGGAATACGAGCTGTTTATTTCTGCAGAATCCGTGTATGTTCCGAGTAACTCCCATTCATTTCCGTTTAATAAATCTACCCAAATCGAAAACAAACCCCCTAGTTTTCTTTCGGCTTTTAAACGAATTTCTACAGGGTTACTATTTACTATACCGGTAGTACTGGTAATTACTTTACTGTTGATTTCTTCTTCGCGCTTGTAAAGAGTTATTTCATCATTTGATCCGCCAACTCTAATAAAGTAAGCGTTTTCAGAAGTTTCAATAACGCTGTCATTGGCCAGTATATACCAGTCAAAGTAATTTGAGGATGAGGGATTAAACGCCATTTTTAAGGACATTTCCCAAAGAGTGTTTTCTAGCAGATTACTAGCTAAACATAAAGACGAATGGCTTGTTTGAGCTGGCGCATTAAGGTGTAAACGCATTAAAGTGTCTATTTCGTAATGAGAACTGTCTCCAAACCACTGCGGGTTTTGACTAAAGTTGCCATCAGAAAAATCATCAGAAATTTGAGCTAAAGCCAGTGTATGGCAAATAAAAACTAGTGCGATGTATTTCATAATTGTATTATTTTATTAATTCTAATAAGATACAAAAACATAGCATATAGATATGTGCTATATTTGTGCTTTAATTTTTTAGTATGAAAATAGCTGTTGTAGGTGCCACAGGAATGGTGGGTGCTGTTATGTTAAGAGTCCTAGCGGAGCGTAAATTTCCAGTTACAGAACTAATACCTGTAGCTTCAATAAAGTCTATTGGGCAAACAATTTGTTGGCAAGGAACAAATTACACAGTTCAAAGTCTAGAGCAAGCTATTTCCAAAAAACCCGATTTAGCTCTTTTTTCTGCTGGCGCTGAGTGCTCCTTAGAATGGGCGCCAAAATTTGCTGCTATTGGTACTACTGTTATCGACAACTCTTCTGCTTGGAGAATGAAAGAAAAGCACAAACTAATTGTACCCGAAATTAATGCGTCTGCATTAACCATTGCCGATAAAATTATTGCCAATCCAAACTGTTCAACCATTCAAATGGTTTTAGCTTTAAATCCTTTACACCAGTTGTATGGTTTAGAGCGTATTATTGTTTCTACCTACCAATCTATTACCGGTACTGGAGTTAAAGCCATGCAACAATTAGAAAATGAGGAGCAGCATAAAACAGGTGCTATGGCTTATCCGTACCCAATTTATAGAAACTGTTTACCACATTGCGATGACTTTACGACTACAGGCTACACCAAAGAGGAGATGAAGCTGGTGCACGAAACACGCAAAATTATTGGCGATAAAAGCATAGGTATTACTGCTACCGCAGTTCGAGTTCCAGTAATGGTCGGTCATTCCGAGAGTATTAATGTTACTTTTAAAAAGGATTTTGATCTTAGTACGGTTCGTAAAACAATACACGAGTCTCAGGGCTTAGTTTTGCAAGACAATACAGAGATGAATACCTACCCAATGCCAAAATATGCTACTGGCAAAGACGCTGTTTATGTAGGCAGATTGCGACGAGACGAATCCTATAAAAACACATTAAATATGTGGGTTGTATCGGATAATTTACGAAAAGGAGCTGCAACCAATACAATTCAAATAGCAGAACAACTTTTGCTAAAAGGATTTCTGTAACTGTAATTTGTTGTTATAAAAAAGTTCTTCTATTGCCGTTCCCTTCAATTAAATTCAGTTTAATATAAGTAATTAGTTACCATGAGAGTATTTAAATTTTGTATTCAAGTCTTTATTTTTTGCTTCATTTTAGTAAACGCCTATATTTTAATAAGCGGTAAAACCTATGTTTATAAAGCACTTAAAATAGGGTACTTAAAAGGGCACAATACTGCTACTATACAAGATTCAAAGTATTTTGAAAACAGACTTGTAGAAACAGGAGTTCGTGTGCCATGGCCCGAGGCATCTACCTATAATACAAAGCCACTTAATTCAGTTTTAAGGGCTCGATTAGAACAGAACAAGTCTATTGCTTTTGCCGTTATTCAACACGACAGTATTCGTAGCGAAACCTATTGGGGAATTGGCTCTAAAAACTCAAGAACTAATTCGTTTTCTATGGCCAAATCTGTAGTAGGAATGCTTATTGGTGTTGCTATTCAAGAGGGGTATATTAAAAATATAAATCAGAAGGTAATTGACTTTATTCCCGAATTTAATCGACCAGGAGAGCACTTTAACGCCGACGTAAGCCTTAAGCACTTAATAACCATGAGCGCTGGTTTGAATTGGCAGGAAGATTACTACAATCCATTTGGAGTTACAGCCGAAGCCTATTTTACAAAAAACCTAAACGAGCTAATGTTAGGCTTAAACTTTAGCCACAAACCAGGCCTAAAATGGAACTACCAAAGTGGAAGCACTCAAGTAATGGCTCTTGTTCTGGAGCGTGCCACCGGAAAATCACTTAGCGAATACCTGTCTCTAAAACTTTGGAAACCTTTAAATGCCACAGCTCAAGCCGATTGGATGATTGATAAAGTTGATGGAGTAGAAAAAGCCTATTGTTGTTTAAATTCCAATGCCTTAGACTTTGCCCGCTTTGGACAGCTTTATTTAGACAAAGGTAACTGGAATGGCCAACAATTGATTGATTCTTCTTTTGTTGAAGCTTCTTTAAGTCCAGATTTAGAAGCCCATTACGGCTATTCTTGGTGGCTTTACGAAACACAGCACAAATACCCCGTTTATGCAATGAGAGGAGTAAACGGTCAGTACGTAATTGTTATTCCAGAACTCGATTTAGTAGCCGTAAGACTAGGCCATAAAAGAGAAAAGTATGTAAACAACAGCACCAGCGATTTAGACTTCTATGTAAGTCAGATCATCCTAGAATACGATACTGTTAAATAGCCAAAGATTGTATTCAAACAATTGAGTAATACCACCTATTGTTTGTCCTGTAGAATAGATTTACATTTGATTCATACTATAATTTAAATAGCATGAATTATGAAAACAAATTCTGTTGTACTTGTATTGCTTTGTAAAGTAACTTGGGATGCGTAGTTTAAAGTCCTATTTAATTTTACTATTAGTAAGCTTTGCTGCCCTGCCTTTATTTTCACAAATCAGTCTTCAAGGTCATGTTTTACAGATGCAAACAAATCAGGGTTTAGCGTCTGCTACAGTAGTGGTAAGCTCAACCAGAGAAGGTGTAATTACCAACACATCTGGTGCTTTTTCTCTAAACTGTTTAAGCTGCGCTCTAGAGGATTCTTTAACAGTTTCTCACATAGGTTTTGAGACTAAAACCCTAGCGATTCGTGATTTTATAAGCAGTTCTAAAAGAATATTTTTAGAAAAAACCTCCTACCAAATAATGGAAGTTTCATTAGAATCAGATTTTGACATTTATAAAAAATTGTATTCCCTTATTCAAAAAAAGAGAAAAGAAAACACATCGTATAAATCTAAGGCCTTTTTTACACTAGCAACCTTACAGAACGACACGGTAAATATAGAATTGTAGTAGACAATTCTACCTCGAGTATATTAGACCGACTTGAGTTGTTTGATTTCTCTTATATTTCTTGGTCCAAAGAAGAAAAAATAAAACTAACCGATTTGAATTTTATTTCTACTGACTTTGGTATTATCAATAAGGAGCTTTTAAATGCTAACAATAAAACCCTAAGATCTGACATGTATAATTTGTCATTTACTTATTATTTAGATGCTTACCAAAAAAAGGATTCCACCATATTTTTAACAAAAACACTCTTTAACACAAGTAAATCGTACTATTTTTTAGAAACGAATTTCAATACAGAGTTACTGATCAATATTATTTTTTCATCCTACCAGTCTGGATTAAATCAACTAAAAAAAGA
>Ga0233426_10000564_pt1 | contig 38936 bp, 30 predicted proteins | sample SI_118_April2016_6_FD_179875 | JGI IMG/M metagenome (GOLD analysis project Ga0233426, IMG submission 179875) | Seawater microbial communities from Saanich Inlet, British Columbia, Canada - SI_118_April2016_10_MG | ecosystem: Environmental > Aquatic > Marine > Inlet | place: Canada: British... | reverse complement strand
TGCTTTATCAGAATTAACAAATGCTTTAGCATTAAAAGTAACAGCATTAGAACAATTAATTAATGATTTAGATGCATGAGCAGTAGAACCAACTACAGAAAGATCAGCTTATACTGAAGCAATTGAAACATTAAATTTAGCTACAACAGTAGTAACAATTAATCCTGCAATTACAGTATTAAATAATGCAGTAAATGCCTTAAATACTGCAATTGATGCAGCAAACGAACTTGCTTTATCAGAATTAACAAATGCTTTAGCATTAAAAGTAACAGCATTAGAACAATTAATTAATGATTTAGATGCATGAGCAGTAGAACCAACTACAGAAAGATCAGCTTATACTGAAGCAATTGAAGCATTAAATTTAGCTACAACAGTAGTAACAATTAATCCTGCAATTACAGTATTAAATAATGCAGTAATTGCCTTAAATACTTCAATTGATGCAGCGAACGAAGCAGTAAATATTGCACCAACATTAAACCTTGTGATAACTCTCTCTAAGACTAAAGGAGAATGAGGAACTGTTCATTCTGATACTGAATATACTCAACAAACAGATGAATCAATTATAATAGATGCTACATCTAGTATTGATAGTGATGGTTCAATTACAAATATGACAGTTTCATCAAGTTTAATTTCAGGAGAATTATATAATGGTGTTTTAACGAGTTATACAAGACCATGAATATGAAATGCGTATCGTTGACAGGATGAAATAATTACTATAACTATAACTGATGATGATGGTGCTACGCAAGTTAAGATATTAACAGTTCATTGGGAATAGAAATAAAATATTATCAAAAAAAATAGCTCGATCTTCAGATGAGCTATTTTTTATTTGATTTGATAATGAGAATAAATATCGAGTATAACTTTATAGTTATCTGAGATAAGCTTATTCATATTTCTATGTTTGATATAATCCTCTGAAATCACAACTCTCTTATTCTTATTTTGTCATCATAAAAATAGAGGTAAAAAATCATGTTTTATTAATAAAGTATCTAATAAGATAGCAAGAGTCCTCCCATTTCAATTAGTAAATGGGTGAATTTTTGCTATTAGATAATTATATAAAGTAATTATTTTTTCTAAAGAGTTATCATTATTTTTATATTCTAAAAATAATTCATTCATATATTTTTTAACTTTATGTTCTGATATAAAATTTTCAGTTAATCATTTATGATAGATCTTTTCCTTAGTAATAACTCAGTGAGTTCTTATTTCTCATATATTTTTAACTTTTTCATCTATGAGTGGAGTCAGTATAATCTTATGTAAATCTAGTAAATCTTGAATATCAAAATCATTTTTTTGAATTAATATCTTTAAAAAATCAACAATATGATCAATATATAAAAAATATTCTTTTTCATTTGTTACTCCGTTTATTGTAAAATTATTTATATAATGAGCAAGAGCATCATGACAAATTTTCTTTAATAATCAATCTAGATTATTATTTTTTAATTCATAAAAATTAAGAGAATCTTTTAAAAAAGTATTTTTATCTGTAATCTTTCCTAGTATTTCTATATTTATATTATATCACATAATTAGAATTATTTTTTATATATTTTCAAGTAATTTATAGGTGATTCCCATTGATTAACATAGCCACTATTAAAGTATTCAGATCATACATATAGTAGATCTCATGATATTATTTCATAATTTTTATATATTTCACCAGAAACAAAATTATTATTTTCATCTAATATATAGAGAACTCAATTTTTATCATTTTTATCATATTCAAATATAACTCTATAATAAACATCATTATTAAGGTTATTAATTAGTCAATATGTACTGTGAGTATTGTAAATTTTAGAATTTTTTATATATATTGATATATTTCAAAATTTAAATAATTGATGATTCGTTGGTCTATTTAAATCACTTCATTTTACTTTCATTTCAATAGCAAAATCTGAGCTTGCTTGTAAATTTAAATCTTCATTATAATATTTCAGATATTTAGAACTACTAAGTCTAAGTCATCAATCAAAAGTTGCTCCATTCGTTTGGGTTGATATGATACCGTCCTTTTTATAGAGTGCTCAAGTACCATTATATGGAGCATATGCAAACAAATTCCAGTTATCTGATCCTAGAGTATTATAAGCACATTCTCTTTCTCATAAACTGTTCTGGAATACAAAATTAGGACCATCACATAGTTGTTTTCTGTTAGCTATATTAGGATCAGATAATTCTTCAAAATCTTGTACTTCTTCAACTCTTTTTTCTTCTTCATCTTCGTTATTATAACTTTTATTTTTTACAAGAACTAAATTTATCTCTCTAGTAAAACGTAACTCACCTTTCGTTGTATATTTCCCAAAGCTAATTTCTAATTCAGTTATATTATCTCCTTTAATCCAATCTATTAAATCAATAGGAGCATTTCAATTATCATTGGTAGTTGTTGGAAATACTTGCGAATTTTCTCAATCAGAGAATTCTAGATAATCACCAACTAATTCTGTTTCAATTTTTCATGAAGTTACATCATTAGTTCAACTTTCATGAATATTAGTAACTATATCATTAATTACAGATCATTCATTTAATGATGTATCTTTTTTTAGTGTAATAATTACAGCAGATTCATCTGTTATATCTTTATCTAATGAACGGATGTTATTGATTATTTTATAATTAGGATAATCATTTCATCTTATACGAATAATATCAGCATGATTATATATTTTTTCTGATACTTTAAGATTAATATTAATATCATCGTCAGTATAAGAATAACCTTGAATTTCTATGTTAATATTATCATTAAAAACAGGGTAATTTTCAGTTATTTCAAGCGCTATTTCATTAGGAATATCATCGATTGAGCCTGTATTTGATACTTCAGGAATAGCTCAGTCATTATTAGGTGATTCATTAACTTGAACTCATACCTCAGGATTATTTTCTAAAACTTCAAGTATACTTTCTCGATCAGCATTAATAATTATTCAAGGAACATTTTCAGCTATGTGTTCTGGATATAAAGATATTATATTTTGATTATCAATGGCTTGTTTTATATCATCAATTGAGTTTGATATTATAAATTTATTTACTTTTACACTCCCTTGTTTTACTACTATTTGAGTATTTCAAATATTTTTTTGTACTCAGAATATTGTACCTCTCACAGCAGCAGTAGAATCAGTTGTATATATATCAAATTCAGAATTTTCATCGAGACTTGCTGCTTTATTCCAAATCATACCAGATTCAAGAATAAGTTTTACATCAGTAACAAGATTGTTTTCTTGCTTGTAATCCATTTTTTGAAGTGTAAGCTTAGTATTTTGAGTTGTATCTCATAATACTGAACGACTTCAATCTGAGAAATAAAGCTCTACTGTTCAACTACTAGATACTTCAATTGTATCTCAAGTTCTTAGTTCATAATTTAATATTTTATCATTATTATATGTATTTCAATTTATTGTTACTGTTCCAGAATAATCATCAATTTTTGCTGTAAGTATTCTCTCTAGAGGATTATATGGGAAGTTAGAATCTGATTTATCTCATATAAAATCAGGTCAATTATATGATCTAATAAGATTGTAAGGACCAGTTTCTGCTGAATAATTTCATGTTACATAAGAAATAGGAGAGTCATTTTTCCATACAATACCAGCTATTTCATACATTTCATCTAAAGTATCAGATCATTTTGTTTTACCATATGCATAAAATGCACCAGTTCTAGGGTCAACTGGAAGTACATCGATATATTTTTTAGCGAGTGTGTCATGAGTTATGAAACCATGAACTGCAAAAGTTTCAGATCAAGTATAACTATGTACGTAACTAGTATCCTCAGCAAAGAAATTTAAATTTCCTTTTGGAAGAGGGAGTTCGTTATTTTCTTGTTTTGCTAATAATAAAGCATTAGTAAGTGTTTCTATTTCACTCGTAACTTTGGAGTTTATTGCATTGTTTTGTCTTACTCAAAATGAAGTAAAGGCAACAACAGCGATGAGAGCTAAAATAGTAATTGTAATGAGAAGCTCTACCAGTGTAAATGCAAATTTTTGAGTATTTTTCATTGAAAAAAAATATAAAAAATAAAGTGTACTTATGTTCTAATCCATCCCCCTACGGGTACTTCCTTTGGAAAAGGAAGAAATTTCTCAATGAATATAATATTCAGTATATAAAATGTTGAATAAAATACAATAAAACTATTTTGACAAACGAGTATTATTTGATATATTACCTATGTTAATTACTAACAAGGACGTATGAACCTAGCACAACTTGTAACCATCACGATGACTACAGCTTTACTTATAACCAAGTAGGGATTTTTTGTGTAAATATTAGAAAAATCTAAAATAAACAAAAACTCTACTTTGAACAAAAGTAGAGTTTTTTTATAAAAACAAATATTATAATTAAATAAATAAATATGAGTATTCCATTATCAACAAAGAGACATTCACTTGCCCATATTATGGCTCAAGCAGTAAAACAAAATTACCCTGATGTAAAAATAGCAACTGGTCCAGATACGGAAGATGGGTTTTATTATGATTTCGATTTTGGTGAAGTAGAATTTTCTGATAAAGATTTGAAAAAAGTTGAAAAATCAATGAAAAAAATAGTTTCACAAGGACAAAATTTCAAGAAATTTGATGTAGATTTTGCTGAAGCAAGAACTATTTTAGATATTATGTGAGAACATTTTAAAACAGAACTAGTAGATAAAATTGAATCAGGTGATTTCAAAAACGAAGAAAAATTATCTGATAAAATTAGTTTTTATTATAATGTTGCAAAAGGGAAAGGGAGCGAAAATATTCTTTCCCTACAAGAATTTTTAAAAGAAAATAATTTCGAAAGTTTTGAAGAATTAGATGGAGATCAAGTAAAAAATCTTAAGTTTATAGATATGTGTACTGGACCTCATGTAGAAAATACAAGAGAACTTGATGCAAATTCATTTAAATTAGCAAGAGTAGCTGGAGCCTACTGGTTAGGAAATGCAGAAAACAGGCAATTAACGAGAATATATGCTTATGCATTTAACGATAAAGCTGAACTTGATGATCATCTAAAAATGTTAGAAGAAGCTAAAAAAAGAGATCATAGAATACTTGGTGCTAAATTAAAATTATTTACTATCTCTGATCTTATCTGACCAGGTCTGCCTCTTATGCAACCTGCAGGGATGATAGTGAGACAAGAATTAGAAGATTATCTTTGGGAATTACATTCACAAAAAGGATATCAAAAAGTATGGACACCTCATCTAGCAAAAGAATCATTATATGAAACTTCAGGTCATGCTGGTCATTATTTAGATGATATGTTCTCAGTGTTTGGTGGAACTTCAAAAGAAAAATTCTTTTTAAAACCAATGAATTGTCCTCATCATATGCAACTATTTGCTGATAATCAGTTCTCATATAGAGATATGCCAGTTAGATATTTTGAACCTGCAACTGTATATAGAGATGAAAAATCAGGACAATTATCAGGTTTAACAAGAGTAAGAGCAATTACTCAAGATGATGGACATTTATTCTGTAGAATAGGTCAAATAAAAGAAGAAGTACAACAAATCACAGAAATTATCAAAACTTTCTATACAACTATGGGAATGACGGATGATTACTGGGTATCACTTTCAGTAAGAGGGGAGGATAAAGAAAAATATTTATGAGGTGAAGATGTTTGGGTACAAGCTGAAACAGCATTAGAAGAAGCTGCAATCGCTTCAGACCTTCCATATAAAAGAATAGAAGGAGAAGCTGCATTTTACGGTCCAAAATTAGATTTCATGTTTAAAGATGCAATCTGAAGAGAATGGCAATTAGCTACAATTCAATGTGATTTTAATCTTCCAATTAGATTTGATCTTGGATTTACAAATGAAAATAACGAAAAAGAAAGACCTGTAGTAATTCATAGAGCTATCTCAGGATCGTTAGAGAGAGGTATGTGAGTGTTAATTGAACACTTTGCTGCTATATTCCCACTTTGGATGGCACCAAGACAAGTAACAGTTTTACCTGTACTTCCAATGTTTGATGACTACGCTGCTCAAGTAGTATCTGAACTCAAAGCATCTGGAATAAGAGTATCTGCAGATTTTTCTACTGATGGACTTAATAAAAAAGTTAGAAATGCTGAAAAAATGCATAATAACTATATATTAGTTATTGGTGAAAATGAGCAAAATGATTGAACTGTATCTGTTAGAGATTATAAAACAAAAGAACAAACAGAAGAAAAACGTGATGTATTTATTAGAAGATTAAAAGATGAAATTAATAATAAATTATTAGGTAAACGTCAACTTGAAGATTTTTAAAAAAATATCCATTTTACATGGATATTTTTTATTATCTAGATTTTTATATTTTTATATTGACATTTATTATATTTATGTAGAATAGTTATGATTTCATAGATGAAATTACACGTGTAAACAAATATCAAAAATAAAATCCTTTAAGGGGAACAAAAATGAAAAAAATTTATCTTTCAATGGTATTTAGTATATTAATTAGCATAGGTATTGCACCTGTAACTTCTTTTGAAGCAAAAGCTACATTAATAACAACTGAAATCGATAATGGTAATGTTCAGCTAAGTAATTTAGTAGTATGGACACAAAACGGTGTAAATATGCTTTCACATGTAAGCATATTCGACATAACTGGTGATCTATTAGATGATGGATCTGGTCAAGGCTTATTTGATTCTACAAATCAATTTTTCTATGATTCAACTGGTGTTGTTGGAACCTTTGGTTTCACAGCGGGTCAAGTGGTATATAATACTTTTTACCAATTAATAGGTGGAAATAATCAAATACTTGATGTTAGGTTAGTATTAAATTATAATGATCCAATATTTAACATAGCTACTCAAACTTACTCATCAGATCTTAATGGTACACTTTTCTATGGAAGCAAACAAGCTTCGTTGTTAGGTGATATCGATCTAGAAGGAAATGGTGTAGCACTTTACACTCTTGCTGTTGATAATAGATCTGGTCCAACTACGTCAGTTCCAGAACCAACATCTCTAGCAATTTTGATGCTTGGTATAATAGGTATCGCAGCTAGTAGAAGAAAACAAATTAAAGCGAAGTTTCTTTAGTCTTTAATTTAAAATATAAAAGAATCAGCATAACGCTGATTTTTTTGATGTTTAAAATTCGCATTAAATTAATTATTCTATATAATTCAAAAAAATATTTAACAGAAAAACATGAAATACGACGTAGTCATTATTTGAGGAGGAGCCGCAGGATTATTTACTGGAATTTGCTTAGATAAAAAATTAAAAAAAATAGTACTCGAAAAAAATAAAAAACCTGGAGTGAAGGTTCTTTTATCGTGAGGAGAGAGAGCAAATGTATCGAATATGGATATAGATCCAATGAGAGATTATTTTACTCAGAATAAAAAATTTTTATTGTCTGTTTTTTCAAAATATACAAATTGGGATATCATGTCGTTCTTTGCTGAAAACAATGTATCTATAGTAGAAGAAGATAGATCCAGGCTTATATTAGAGAGTTGAGATTCAAAAGAATTACTGGCATGTTTATTAGAAAAATTAAGACAAAATAAATGTGAATTACGGAATGGTGATTGAGTAGAAGCAATTGTTGAAAATAAGATATGAGAATTAGATAAATGAGGTTATGTTGTAGTCACAACTTCATGAAAACAGTATGAAACTAAATCAGTAGTGGTAGCTTGTGGATGAAAAAGTTTTTTCCAAGTTGGTACCACATGAGACGGATATAAAATGGCAGAAAAACTAGGTGTTAATGTAACTGGAACACATCCGTGTTTATGCTGAATAACTACAAAAAAAGATCTAAAAGAAGTATCTGGAGTATCAGCTCGTGTTGATATGAAATTTATGGATAAATTAAATGGGAAAGAAATATATAGAGAAACTGGACCAATATTATTTACTCATTTTTGAGTAAGTGGACCTATTATTCATAATGTATCTGTTATTGCGTGAGAATATTTGAATAGTTTAGGTTTATCGGAATCAGAGTGTGAAAAATATTTTTGTGATAACTTTTCTCTAGAAATAAATATACCTCTTGAAGTGGCTACAAAAAGTCTGAAAAAATTCTTTGAATTATCAGAAGATAATACAGAGATTAATATAGACTTACATTGATTTAGAAGTTTAAAAGAAGCAAAAGCAACCTCAGGTTGAGTTGATACAAATGAGTTAGATAATAATATGCAATCGAAAAAACAAAAGGATATATATTTTATCTGAGAAGTAGTTGATGTGACAGGAAAAACATGATGATTCAATCTTCAATGGGCTTGGAGTAGTGCATTTGTAGCAGCTGAACATATTAATAAAGAAAACAAAAAAGATTCGTAAAACGAATCTTTTTTTTAAATTCTATTAATATCATAAATAATACCATTCATCTCAAATATTGGCATTGTCTTTAGGGAATAATATATAACAATCTTTTTCAGCGTAAATTATTTCTCAATCTAAATATTCTAGTATAGCTTCTCATTGAGTTATCTTTTCTAAATGTTTCCATTTTTTTGTAAATACTCATTTTTTATCTTTAGTATAGAGTTTCTCTATATTAATTACATTATTGTTTACGTCATTTTTTACTGTGGTATTGTTATCTTGTGTAATGTTTGTATGGAGTAACGAATTTTGTATAGCATTATATCAAACATGTTTTGCTGCAATATCTAAGTGTGAACCACACTCTACTAATACTCAAGTTTTGTCTTTTGTATGTGCGTACATGTTTACATCAGGAGAATCATTTTCTATATAAATATTTGGCCATCAGGTTATAATATCATTTATTCATAATGATAGTGCGAATGCACTATTTTTTTCTGTTTCCCAATCTTGAAACACACAAGGTTTTGATTTTGCTTGAGTTGAATGAATATCTAATAAATAATCAGAATTATCTACATAAGTAGATATTATTTGTATTATTTGATCTTCATAAGAATTTCATAAGTTTTCTAATATAAAATTACGTCATAGATCTTTATTAATTATACGTATATTTTGTTTGAATGCTTCTGGATTTGATACTGGTATAAATGTTACTGATCCAGATACAAGAGATAAAATATTTTCATTTATATCCTTTATTATAAGATTAATAGCTTGAGGTCAGCAGATTTCATTTCAATGTATAGCTCAAATCACTAATAATTTATTTCATGATTCTCATGAATCATATGTATGACTTGTTATAGTGCTATTTCCAATAGGATATGTATTTTTTCTATATTTGTAATTATTCATTTTTGGTTTTATTATATATTAAAAGCTCCCATAATTATAGACATTCAAGGGAGCTTTATATTTTTTATACCTTTGAAAAACGTCTGATTATTTTAAGACGTCTGAATCTAAGAAATAATTTTATTAGAATATTGATAGGCATAATATATTTGATAATAAATAAAAAAAAGGTTTTGAAATAATATTATTTCAAAACCTTTTAAGGGTATAAAGAAACAACTACATGAATTAAGTAGTTCTTCTTCTGATTGATGTAAAAATTGTATTTTTCATAAATTTCAAGTTAATATACTTATATAATATTAATATTTCAATAAAAGTAAATATTATATTTGTACTGATTAGTTTTGTCTCAAATAATTTATTTCTAATGTATCTCATACAAATGAAAATATATCTGAAGGAGAAATATCTGTATCTAGATCTACTTCGTCAATTATTTCAAAATCATTAAGCTTATTTCAGAATGATTTTTTCAAATCAGCAATAGTGTAATTCTCTGGTTTTCCTGATAAATTAGCACTTGTTAAGAATATAGGTCATTCTTGTCCTAATAATTCATCTTGTGAATCAGTGTGAGCTACACGAAAAGCAATTTGTTTATATTGTTCGTGATTTGGATAACTCATTTCTTCATCTTCAAAACTTAATAACATAGAAATTCTTGAACAATCAGTTAAGATAGTAAAAGGACGTTTATATTCTGATAGAAAATTTAGTTGTTCTTCAGTCAGTGGAGTATGATCAAATAACCATTCAAAATCTGGAACTAAAATAGCAAGAGGTTTATCATAACCACGTCATTTGATATCATAAATATTTTGATAAGCATCATAATCTCAAATAGGGCAGGCAATTCCATAACAAGTATCTGTAGGTATTATATATTTATTCATAGTGTTTATTATAAAGGTCTTTGAATTGGTAATCAAGTTGTTCTTGGGTATCTTTTATGAGTTACTTGAATTTTTTCAAAAATCATAAATGTTCTTTCTTGTTCTCAGATAGAATAATTCTTTACTTTATGTATTTTAGCTCCAAGACGATGAAGTGCTTTTTTTGATGAAATAAGTTCTTCTTTATCGTTTAATTTATAAGCAATAAATAGACCTCATACTTTTAGAAGTGGGATTGTAAATTCTAATAACACAGGTAAAAATGCAGTAGCTCTACTCACAACATAATCATATTGTTCTCTATAATCTAAGTCTTGACCGATATCTTCAGCTCTTCCATTTACAGTGTCTACATTTGATAATTCTAATTGTTCAGCAAAATCATCAACTGCTTTCAATTTTTTACCTACAGAATCTATTCCTGTAAATTCTACATCAGGATTTATAATTGCTAATGGAAGTAATGGGAATCCTCAACCAGTTCCTAAGTCTGCAACTTTTACAGTTTCTCATTCTACAGTTGGTTCAAAATCCATAAATATATTAAGCATTATTGAATCAATGAAATGTTTTTCAATGATACCTTCATCATCTCTAATTGCTGATAGATTAACTTGAGAATTTTTTTCTTTGAATATTTCTAAGAATTTCTCAAACTTAGCTATTTCATGATCTTCTAGTTCTAGTTTATACTTTTTAAAAAGTTCTTTCATATGTTTTTTTTAGTAAAAAATAATTTTCTCTATTGTACAGTTTTTACAAAAAAAGCAAGCAAAAGAGTTGATTTCCTGATATTATGTATATACTATGTGTATATAGTAAAATAGGTACTTTTTTATTAACCCATCCCCCTTCGGGTACTTCCCTTAAAAAGGGAAGACTAAAATTAAATTAACAATGCTTCATACAAAACTAACAAAATCACTATTACGTACTACTGATAATTATATAAAAGCTTTAACTAAAGCTGGGATGAATACTGTATGGGATTTATTAAGTGAATTTCCAAGAGATTATGACGATAGGACAAGTGTATTAGATACTTTTTCTCTTATAAATATTAAAGAAAAAAATACGATATTAGTTACACTTTTATCTATAAATACTCAAAAGACAGCTAATAATAAATTATTATCAAAAGCAGTATTAGAAGATAATAATGGTTTTTTAGCTGAAGCTGTTTGGTTTAATAGAAAATTTCTTACAACTCAATTACAACCATTTGTTTGAAAAAAAATAATTGTAACATGAAAAGTAAAATATGCTTTTTGAAAAGTAAGTTTCACTTCACCTGACACAGAAACTAATCTCACTAAAATTGAATGAGAAATAGTTCCAGTGTATTCTGATTTAAATTATATTCCAAGTAAATGGACTGTTTGAAAAGTGGAATTATTAAAAAGCTATATCTCAGATATTACAGAAAATTTACCAGAAAATATTCTAGAAAAATATGATTTTATTTCAAGAAAAGAAGCTTTTTATAAAATACATTTTCCTAGAAATAAGAATGAAATAGAGCAAGCAAAATACAGGCTTGCCTATGAGGAACTCTATGAAATAAATTTTAAAGCAATACAAAAAAAATACGCAAAATTTGAAGCAACAACTGGGAAATCAATCAAAATTCCAATGAATGCTGATTTAGTAAAAAAAATACTTGCAAAACTACCTTTTGAATTAACGAACCATCAAAAAATAGTACTATTTCAAGCACTTAAAGATATGGAAAAATCTCATGGTATGCAAAGATTACTTGAGTGAGATGTGTGAACAGGGAAGACGGTAGTTGCACAAGTTGCAGCAATTCATGCAGTATTAGAAAGTGAAAAAATAGATCAAAGAATGCAAATAGTTATCATGGCACCAACTGAAATACTTGCACGTCAACATTTTGAATGAATGCAGGAACTTTTTTGGGACTTTTGATTATCATCTCAATTACTGGTTTGATCTGTAACAAAAAAACAAAAAGATGCAATTAAAGTTGATCTTAAAAACTGAAATATTGATATTATTATATGAACTCATGCTTTAGTTCAAGAGGATGTTTTATTTAAAAATTTAGGTTTTGTAGTTATTGATGAACAACATAGATTCTGAGTAAAACAAAGAGAAGTTTTAGAATCAGGATTAGGGAATAGGAGTGGAATGATTCCACACTCACTGAACATGACAGCTACTCCGATACCAAGAACTCTCGCTTTGACACTATATTGAGATCAAGATTTATCAATTATTTCAGAATACCCAAAAGGAAGAAAAGATATATTTACCAAAGTTGCTAGTACAGAAACTCATCGTTCACAGATAGAATTATTTGTAAGAAGTGAATTAGGAAAATGAAGGCAAGTATTTTGGATATCACCACTGGTTGAAGAATCAGAAAAAATGGATCTAGCAAATGCTGTATCTACATATGAAACTCTTTGTACTGTATTTGATTGATTTAATGTATGATTATTACATGGGAAAATGAAGCCGAAAGATAAAGATGCTATTATGAAAGACTTTTCAGATAATAAAATACAAGTTTTATCAAGTACTTCAGTAGTTGAGGTTTGAGTGAATATACCAAATGCAACTATTATGTGTATTGAGGGATCTGAAAGATTTGGTTTATCGCAACTACATCAATTTAGATGAAGAGTATGAAGGTGAAGCGATCAATCATACTGTTATTTATTTCCAACATCATGAAACTCTACTGATAGATTAAAGGCAATGGAAAGAACTAATAATGGTTTTGAACTTGCTGAAATTGATTTAGAAATCAGAGGTCCAGGGGAAGTATATGGCCTAAGACAATCGTGAGTTCCAGATTTAAAAGTAGCTGATTTAAGGGATTTAGAACTCATATCGCAAATCAGAGAAGATATTGAGGAAATGTTTGAAGATAAAAAACAAGAGATGCAAGGTTAAAAACCTTGTTTTTTTTGTGTAAGTAGTATACTAAGTGTAATTATATAATTATATTCAATTTTTCATGACTTTATTACAGATATTCTTCATAATATCAGGAATTATTATTTTTGTTTTAGCTTTTGATATAGCAAAAAGACAAAAATTTAATGCTCTTCATTTTATAGTATTTTTACTCATTTGATTAGGATTGCTAATTTTTTCTTTTTTTCCAAATGTTTTAGATGATTTTTGAAGAATATTTGGTGTTCAAAGGTGAGCAGATGTATTAGTTTATGGAAGTGTAATATTTTTAGTTTATTTTTCACTTTTATTACTTCGTAAAGTAGAATGAACTAATTCTAATATTACTGAATTAGTAAGAGGGTTAGCTATTGAAAATTCACAAAAAAAAGAAATAAAATGTAGAGAATTAGTATTAATTCGTGCTTATAATGAATGTAAAGTAATAAAAAAAACAATAGATGAATTAATTGAAAAATGACATGATAATATATTAATTATCAATGACTGATCAACAGATAATACAAAAAAAATAATATCAAAATATGAAAATCAGAAAGGTATTTATATTGTTAATCATTTAAAAAATAGAGGTTGATGAGCTGCATTAGAAACTGCTTTTGAATACATTCGTAGATATGCGAAAATTGATTATGTAGTTAATTTTGATGCTGATTGACAACATGATGTGAATGATCTTAAAGATGTAAAAAAACATATACATGACCATCCAAAGATAGATGTCTTCTTGGGTTCTAGATTTATGTGAAAAAGAACTATCTGAATGCCTTTTGTTAGAAAAATAATTTTAAAACTTTGAATATTATTTACTGCATTTATCAGTCAAATTAAGTTATCAGATGCACATAATGGTTTTAGAGTATTTAGATCAAGTGTTATACATAAAGTACATTTAACTATTGATGACTTCTGATATGCTTCTGAATTAGTTGATATTATAGCTACTAAAAAAATTCCATACAAGGAAATTCCAGTAACTATTAAATATTCAGAATACAGTTTAAGTAAATGACAAAAAAATTGAAATGCTATTAATATAGTATTGAAGATAATTTGGAATAAATTTTTTAAGTAAAATAGTGTACTTTGATTCTAATCCATCCCCCTGGGGGTACTTCCTTTGGAAAAGGAAGAAATATTATTGAATATATAAAATATGAAGAAAAAAATATTAATAACTTGATGACTTGGGTATATTGGATCACATGCTGTGGTTGCTTTTGAGGAGGCTGGATATGAAACTGTTACCTTAGATAACTTATCAAATAGTTGTGTAACTACATTAAAGGATATTCATAATCTGTTAGGATATAAGCCGAAATATTATGAATGTGATTTAAGGGATAGAAAAAAAGTATTTGAAGTATTTAATGAGAATAACTTTGATTGAGTAATACATTTTGCTTGAGCTAAAGCTGTATGAGAAAGTTGTGAACAACCAATATATTATTTCCAGAATAATATATCAGGAAGTTTATTCCTATTTGAGGCTATGGAAAAACATAATGTGAAAAATATTATTTTTTCTAGTAGTGCTACAGTTTATCATCAAGAGAATACAGTTCCATTAATTGAAACTAATAAATTAGGAACTACAAATCCTTATGGAACAACAAAGCTGTTATTAGAAAAAATTCTAGAGGATTTATCTGAGTTTGCATGATTTAACGTTATTAATTTACGTTATTTTAACCCTATTGGAGCACATGTTAGTGGTCTACTTTGAGAAGATCCAGATTGAATTCCTAATAATTTACTCCCATTTATTATGAAAGTAGCAAATGGAAAATTAGATAAACTACAAGTTTTCTGAGATGACTATGATACTATAGATGGAACTTGAGTGAGAGATTATATCGATGTAAAGGATTTAGTGGAAGGTCATTTATTAGCTTATTCTAAATTACAATCTCAAGAAAAATCATTCTGTGATGTTTATAATTTATGAATAGGGAAGTGAATATCTGTTTTAGAAATGATTACTGCTGCCAGAGATATTACATGAAAAGAAATTCCTTATAATATTGTAGATAGAAGAATAGGAGATATATGAGAAGTATATTGTAATCCAGAGAAAGCAATAAATGAACTTTGATTTGAAACTAATGTAAGTTTAGTAGAGAGTTTAGAAAATAGTTGGAAATTTTATAACAAATAGTATGAAAGATAAAATTAGTATTATACAATTTATGCCTTATTTTCCTCCTCATAAATGATGAGTAGAAACTGTATGAGAAGAAATTTGAAAATATTGGATTAAAAATAAATTATGAAATTTAATTAATATTGTAACAGAATTCGATCAAAGAAAATTTATAAAAAATGATAATATTATTTTTTATAAATGAGAAGAAATTTGATATTATAATGATTGATATGAAATATTAGTTGTACCAAGTATTGAAATAATCAATAACTTCCCAGTTTATAAAATTTGGAGTAAAAAATATAAATTAATTATAGAATATTTACTTTGAAAAATTAGCACTGAGTATAATAGTTTTAGAGTTATTACACATACAAGATTTTTTCTTACAAGTTTAATTTGATGACTTTTTGCATTTAATAATAATATAAAATGGGTTCATATTGAACATTGAAGTGATTATGTTAAACTATCTAGTAAAATCAAATCTTATATCTCATTTGTTTATGATAAAATTATTTGAAATTGGATTTTCCAGAAAGCTGATATTGTTTTAGCTATAAGTAATGCTTGTAAAGAATTCATAAATAGAGATTTTACTAATAGAAATATTAATATATTTTATAGATGAATTGATTTTTCTAATAATATAATTGAAACTGAAATTCTTTCTAAAAAATTTAGATGAAAAAAAATAATATGATATATATGAAGATTATATAAGTGGAAAAATGTTGAATCATTAATTAATGCTTATTACTTATTAGATGATAATATAAAAAATAATTATCAATTAGTTATTGTTTGAGATTGAGAAGATTTTAAACGATTGAAGAAAATGAATATTGATAATTCAATATACTTCACATGATGAAAAAGTTTTTGAGAAGCTCTTTCTTACCAAAAACAATTTGATATACATGTTCACCCAAGCAGCCCATGAGGCTGATTAGCTACTACAATATTACAAGCAATGAATCTTTGATGTATGATTGTAGCTACTCCTAATGAAGGAGCAAGAGAAGTTATTATTGATAATAAAAATTGATTTTTACTAAAAAATGATAGTATTGAAGAAATAAACAGATGAATTAATAGGGCAATTTTAAATTTAGGATCATCAGAAAACTTTAAAAAAGAAAATAAAAAAAATATAGAAGAGAAATTTAGTTGGAAAAATAATATATTTACATTATATAACTTAATAAAATAATGAGTTTCATTGGAAAAATTTTACAAATAAAATCTATTAAGGTTTCGTTATGTTTTATCGAACACTTAATTAAATCTATTAATGTAAGTAGTTGGACATATATAGAAAAAAAAGTATATAACCCATATGATTTTTGAACAGATAATATAAAATATACAAAAGAGTTATATAGTAATATAATTAAAAAATGTGATAATTTCAATTTTAAATTAAAAGATAAAAATCTTCTCGAACTTTGACCTGGAGGATTTTTATGAGTATGAGCATTTTTAAAAAAAGAATGAATTAAAAATTATTTTGTTATAGATGACATAAATCATTTTGAAAAGTTAGATAATAAAACAATAGATTTATATAATAATATTGATAAAACGATTATCAAATGAAAGTCTTTTGATTTTAATTATATTAAACAATTATCGTATAATAAAAAGGGGTTACCATTAGATAATAATTCTATTGACATCATATTTTCAAATGCTGTATATGAGCATATCGACAATCCAGAAGAATCAATAAAAGAATTATCAAGAATAACGATTAAATGATGAATATGAATTCATGCTATCGATTATAGAGATCATATATTTAATCAAAAAAGCTTATTTTTTTTAACTATTTCTGATTTCATTTTCAACACTTTATTTAAAAAATCTTGAGCTCGGGTTAATAGAAAAAGACATAGTGATTTTATCAATTATTTTAGAAAAAATAGTTTTGAAATATTGGAAGAATCTAATAATAAAAGATATTATACTTGAGAAGAAAATAAGTATAAAAAAATAACAGATGTTTACAATATAAATGATTTACTAATTTCTGATACAACTTTAATAGTTAGAAAAATATAATATGAAAAAAAAGAAAATATTTATTTTAATAAACTCTTTATGAGCTTGATGAGCTGAACGAGTTATTATTAACCTTGCTGATAAATTATCTGCTAACTATATTGTCGATTTAATAACATTAAAAGATGATTGTTTTTTTAGTATACCAAAATGAGTAAATTATATTCCTCTTTCTAATACAAAAAATAATATTCTAATGATAATTCAATTTCCTTACTATATATTTAAATTTCGCAATATTTTAAAAAAAAATAGTTACGATAATTGATTTAGTTCATTAGAAATTTCAAATTTCATAAATATTATTGTTAATAGGAAAGCAATAATCTGTCTTGAAATTAGTTTAACTTTTTTTAAATGATTTTTTTGAAAATTATACTTCTTTTTAATAAAAATACTTTATCCAATTGCTTATAAAATAAAAGTTAACTCATTTGAGAATTATTATATGACTCAAGATTTACTTAATATAGATGAAAATAAAATCGAAGTTATTTATAATCCTGTTGATCTTGATAAAATTTGAGTATTAAAAAATGAAAAAATTGATAAAAAAATATCAGATAAATTGTTAAAAAAAAGAGTTTTTATAACTGTATGAAGATTAGTTTGGCAAAAAAATCATAAAGAAATATTAAAATCTTTAAAAACTATAAATAAAGATTTTATATATTTAATTATATGAGATTGACCAGAAAGAACCTATTTAGAAAAGCTTACAAAATCACTCTGATTAGAAAAAAATATATTTTTTTTATGAGATAAAAAAAATATATTTAAATACCTTAACGTATCAGATTATTTTTTATATTCTTCTTTAATTGAATGATTCCCAAATGTATTATGAGAAGCAATGGCTGTATGAGTACCCATAATTACTTCAAATTTTAAAACATGAGCAGAAGAAATTATAATGTGAGAATTTAAATGAGATATAAAGAAATATCCAATAATTTGAAAAAATGGTGTTCTTCTATCAGAAAATAATTTTCAAAATGACTTTAAGAGTATATATAATACTCTACCAGATATTAAGCAAAATGCCTCAATTATTAATAATTTGAAAATAGAAAATATTACTAATAAATGGATAGAACTTATGAAATTATAAATGAATCTTTTTAACGTATTTGTTTGCAATATTCTTTAACGTATTATAATCTTCATTATTTTTAAATTTTATCAAGGTAATGTTTGAATCTAGATTTAGTATTGATGAAGAATAAAAAGTTAATATATTTGTATTATTTCATATTAATTCGACTGGAATATGTTTTGGAATAAATTGATATTCAATTTTTAGATTATTAAACAAATCATAATTTTCTCTTGGGTGTAATTTGATATAAATATTCTTATTTTTATATTTTTTATTATTTAATATTTCACTAATTTTTTCAATATATTCTTTCTTATTTTCAAAGACAAAAGAGTTGCTTAAAAATATTAAATCATCATTTGTATAGCTATATGTTTCTACATTAAATAAAGATTTAATGTATATAATATTATCTAAATACGGTTTTAGTATATTCTCTTCTTTAACTGGTAAACAAAGACTATTTTGTATTTCAGCTGGAAATCTACAAAATAATATATCTATAGAAGTATGATTTCACCATATATTTGTGATTTTTAAATTAAATATTGATAATATTTTATTAAAAAATGAGTCATTTTCATTCCACTTTCTATAGCTAGCAATTCATTCTTCAAGTAGAACCTTTTTTGATTTTTTAAATTTATTTAAAATGATCTGATTTCAAAAAGGATAATTTATAAATAAGTAAGTTTTTTTAATATTTTTATATTCTTGAAAATTTAAAAAACAAGGTTTTATATATTTTTCTATTAATGTTTTATTTTCAATTTTAAGTATATCAAATTTTTCATGTATCAGTTGATTTAATATACTTTCCGATATAAAATTATTATCATTAAAAATAATAATTTTAGAATTAATTTTAGAATGATATTTTAGTATATATCATATTGATATCATTAGATGAAATACTCAATTACATATAAAAACATTTTTAATATTATCTATTTTTTTATTTGTCATTTTTTTTACAAATTATAAGTAGTGTATCTGACCAATAAGGAACAATATATGAAATAGTTCTAGTAATATAATATGAAATTTTTCAATATATATTTAATAAATATGGAGATAGAAATGTAAAATATGATTTTTCAATTGTTAATCAATTGAATTTTAACATGTTTTGCAGATATCAATAACTAAAGAGTACTTTATGATCTTCATGCATTACTTCTTTTCAAAATAGAGAAAATACAAAATTCATTAAATAAAAAGCATTTGGAGTAGATATAATTAGTTGAGTATTTTCATTCATAACCTTTTTAATGTTAGTTAAAGCTACTTCTATATTCATTAAATGCTCTATAACTTCTCAAAAGATTATAATATCTGGTTGAAATTCTAATGATTCTAATTTATTCATATCTACGAAAGAAATTTTTGAGTTTTTGAATTCCTTTCTTCAATTTAAAAAAATAATACTATCTGTGTCTAAATCAATTCATAATTGTTCTGAACAAATATGATCTATATCTTGATATAAAAATCATTTTTTATTTAATCTATCTTTTGTAAATGGAGAATCACAGGCTCATATATGTAATACTTTTTTTCATTCACAATATTTTAAAATTGCGGTATTTCTATCTTTAGTAAATTGTCTATTATATTTTATTATCATTTTTTTTCGTTATTACTAATAGTACAGATGACGTTGATGGAAATAATTTACAAAATATTTTTTCTGCAAAAAATATCATAATTTTTCACTTCCAGTTTAAAATATTTTTATTATAATCTAAAAAAGTAAAAAATCATTTTTCAATTTGGATTCAATTATATTTTAACAGATTTTGTAAATATCAATATGAAAAATATACTTTGTGATCTTCATGCATATTTTCAAATCATAACATTGCATTTATTTGGTGAAGGACATGATATGCATTTGGTGTACTAATTATCAGTAATGTATCTTTAGACATTACTTTTTTTAAATTAGTTAAAGCTATTTCTAAATTCATTAGATGTTCAATAACTTCACCAAATATTATAATATCTGGTTTAAAATCTAAATTTTCTAGTTTGTTCATATCAAAAAAATCAATTTTAGAATTCAAGAATTCATTTTTTTTAGCATTCAAAAATTCGATACTTTTCTTATCTAAATCAATTCATAATTGATCTGAACATATTTTATCGATTTCTCTATATAATAATGGTCACATTTCTCATGTATATTTTTCTTTTGTATATGGTGCATCACATGCTCATATATGTAAAACTTTTTTTCACTTACAATAATCTAAGATTACTTTATTTCTACTGGATGAATAATTTTTTGGATAGATGACTTTCATTATTTATTTTTAAGTATTATTTCTAATTTTTCTAAATCTTCTTTAGTATCTATTCAAATACTATCAAAGTTTGTATCTATTAGTTTAATTTTATATCAATTCTCTAGTATTCTTAACTGTTCTAAACTTTCCATTTTTTCAGCAAAGGTTTGAGGCATCTTTACATATTCAAGTAAAAAATTTCTTTTATAAGCATATAATCATAAATGTTTTTTATAATTTTCTAATTTTAAACTATATTCTTCAATATCTGCTGTTCTATCAAATGGGATTACATTTCTAGAAAAATATAAAGCCATATCATTTTTATCTGTTATTATTTTTACATTATGAGGTTTTCTTACTTCTTCTAATGAACTAAAATGAGTTCTAGCAGTACACATAACAGTATTGTTATCACTATTTATAATTCAATCTATGATTTGATTAATTGTTTCAGGATCAACAAGAGGCTCATCTCATTGTATATTGAGTACTATATCATATTCAGGAAACATTAATGATACCTCTGCTACTCTATCACTTCAAGTTTTATGTTGATCAGAGGTCATAACAGTATTAGAAGTAAATTTTCAACATCTATTTATTATACTATCATCATCCGTCGCAATTATAACTTTATGCGCTTTAGATCTTATACATGCTTCATATGTCATTTCTGATATAGTTTTTCAATTAGAAAGTTCAATTAAGTGTTTTTCTGGTAATCTTGTACTTCAAAGCCTACAAGGGAGTACTACTAATACTTTATTAGTCATAGTTTATTTATTTATCTAATATAATATTTCTATAAAAAAAAGATTCGATCATTTTTGAAGTAAATTTTCATCTATAAAAATCATTACAGAACCAGTTTATAAAATCTTGATAATTTTTATGATGAGATATTGCATTAAGATATAGTTTATCATTTTTTACTTGATCTAAATTTATATTACTCATTTCAAGTACAGTTACAACTTGTAAACTAGATCTTATAATTATTCATTCAGGTCAAAATATTTCTGCAATTAAAGCTTTGTTGTTTTGTTTTCAATTTGACGAATTGAATGATTGTATAACTTGTTCATTGACACTATCTTCAGCGTTAAATAAATGTATGTTGCTATTAGTAAGAAGCTTATCTGATAATTGTGTGTATATTCAATTTTGACTTCTTATGATTTGAGAAACGTTCTCTCAATATTCTTTAAAAAGTTCACTCAATTGTATTTCTTGAAGTGAGCCATCTAGATTAAGAACAGGATGATATTGGCTTTGTATTTTATTCATGATTTATTCTAAAGTATTAATAGTAATATATCTATATATCTATATTAATAAAGAAAAAAAATAGTTTTATGTTAAAAACTATTTTTTTAATTTTTTAATTTCTCATATAAAGAATTTGAACTCTTTTATATTTAATATTAAAAATAATAAAAACCATATAAATCATATTAATGACATTATTCATAAACTCATTAATCGTCATAATCATTCAAATATATCTATAACATAATAATTAAAAAATATTCATAAGAATCACATAATAAATAAATTTTTTCAGATAAACTTATAATCGAATTTAATGCTAAATTTATTTCATAAATAATATTCTGATAATATCCAAATTAATACCCAACCTAATCACGTAGCTAATGCCGCTCAATAAACTCAAATTAAATTTATAAAAATCAAATTAGTAATAATGTTAAATATTACAGCAATGCAAATGATTTTAATTCTGTCTGATATTTTTCATATTCATGACATAATATTAAAATTAATTTGAAATAGAAAATTAAATGCAAGCAATAAGATTGAATATTTTAAAATAGTTCAAGAGTTTATAAATTTTTCTCAAAATAATATATAAGCGATCACTTCAGCAAATATAAAAAATAATATATTTAAAGCTATTCATACAGCTAAAAAGTTTTTTTGAAAGACAGATTTTATTAATTTTATTTTAGAATCTTCTCATTTGCTGTGCATCTCTGAAAATATAGGGAAAAGTAATCCTAGTATTGGTCATATTAAGATAAAAGGAATTCATATTATACTTATATAGTTTGTATAATATCAGGCCTGTTTTGTTCAAAGTAAGTATATAATCATTTGCATGTCTATTTGTCACAATAATGTTCATGCTGAGGATCAAATAAAAACTAATCAAGCATATTTAAAAATTCTTAACATGAATTTTTTATCAAAAATTATGTTTTCTCATAAAAAATAATTTTTGTAATAAGTCTTATATATAATTATTATTGAAACTAGTGTTCATAAATACAATCATATTAACCAAGTATAACTATAATTTAAGAGACTTCATAAATCTCATAAAAATATAAATAATACTGAGATCATAGTAAACAATATTCTAACTACTTCGATGATTTTATGATATTTAGTATTTTGAACAGCTAAATAAAACTGACTGATAGTTTGAAAAATATTTATTCAAATAAAGAAGAATGCGAAGACTTTTAATATTTCTGAGGCTTCCTTAGTTCTAAAGTAATGTAATGAAATATAATCTGCTCATAAGAAAAAAAATCATGCTATTATTGTTGATGTTAATATTTGTGTAAATAATGCATAAAATAATATAGATTTAACTCTATCATATCTTTGCTCAGTAATAAATTGTGGTACAAAATACTTAAGACTTTCAGATATTCATAGATCATTATATGCACTGAGCATAATAACTAAGCTAATTATACCATATAAAACACCTACCTCACTAACTGTAAGTTCTCATGAAATAATTATTTTAATTACATATGTGATTGGAGCAATTATAAAAGAAAAAAGGTATAGCCAAAAGCCTTTTTTTAAAAATTTTTCAGAGAGTGTACTATGTTGATCAATCATGTATAGATATTGTTATAAAACGCTCTTATTAATTAAAGAATATTTTTATTCAGTCTACCAAGAAAAATATCATTGTAAAGATAATTAATAAATATTATTTGCTACATGTTTCTATTTATGTAAACTAATAAAAATATTATCTATTAAGTAAAATCTATGCTGACATATCTATCAAAATTATTAGGATTATTAGTATTCTGATTGTTTATAATCTATAACTATTATTTCAATTATAATCACATAGAAAACTTCGATTGATATGCTATATATTTAGTTTTCATTACTATAACGTATATTATTTATAAATATGTACAAGTTACGAATAGTCTCAGTGAAAATAAACAATTTTCATTATTAGAAATTTGAGGATATTTTGCAGGACATTTACTATTATTATCATGTTTATTTTTCTATTATTCATTTAATGCAAACATAACGACGATTCAACCTGATTTTTTCTCGGGATTTTCATTATTTTCTAAAATTATAATGTATCTACTTTTACCTATTCTTATAGTAGTTACCAGTATTTCTTTCTGAAGAAAAATACTATTTTATATTAATTGATATAAAGAAGAAAACAGTATTTTTCAATTTATATTAAACGTATGATTTGGTTTCTTTTCATTTGTTACATTCATTAGTATTATAGGTTTTATTGGATTTTATAACATATATTCAGTAATAGGAACTATATTATTCATGTTAGTCATCTCTTATAAAGAACTTGGACAATATGGACAGTGATTTTTAGCTTATAAAATAAATATATCTAATAAAGAATGATATGGTGTAAAATTAATTTCCACTGAGTTCCTATTTATTATTGCAACCTTATTAGTATCGATTAATTTAATAAATGCACTCAGACCTTTTCCAATAGGCTGGGATGATTTATGATATTATATGAATAACGCTCAACTTTTAGCTCAGTCTTGAGAAATATTTCAAGTGTCTAGTATGTTTTCATGGGAAATATTCACAGGAATTGGATATATATTCAATTCACCAACTCAAGCATTTTTCCTGAATAATGTCGGAGGAATATTATCATTTATAGTAATGATTTTAGTGTTTTCAGATTTATTTAAATCAAAATCAAAAAAACAGTTTGTATGTATTCCATTGTTACTTGCAACTATTTTTATATCTATGCCGATGTTCATATTTGAACAAGCGAAGGACATGAAGCTTGATCCAGGATTATATTTCATAAGTATTTCTGCTGTTTATATAACATTCAAACTTTTACTATCTGATAATGATGATTCAGTAAAAAATAAAATATTCTCATTCTTAGGTTTTAATAATATAAATATAGGATCAAAATATATATATTATGTATTGGTAGGTATATTATTATGATTTTCGTTTAGTATTAAATTTACAGCATTATTACTGATATCTGGAATATTTGCATTAGTATTCTTTGCTAGATTAGCTATAGTTGGACTATTCTGATATATTGCTATATATTTTGCAGTATTTACAAAATTTGGTTTATGGAAAATGATGAATGTATCATATCCAAGTGATAATGTAGCATTTATTAATAACTTTTCATTAACAACAGCTGTTATATGAATAGCAATGATTGCATATTCATTTATTACTAATAAAAAAATAATTAAGAAATTTCTAGTAAAAATAGTATCTATATTTATTTGAATATTAATAGTATTACTCCCATGGTTTATTTTTAATATATCATCTACTGGTACTATCAACCTTTCAACGGTACTATCTGGTAAATCAGAACGTTTAGAAATAGATTATACTAAAATCCACTCTGAATCTGAGTTATCGGATATTAAGGAAAAACAAAAATTATATTCACTAAGTTCTTCATGAACTACATGAAATGAGGATTTTGGAAGATATTTCTGATATGAAGAGGGAATTAATAATTATGTGAAGCTGCCTTGGAATCTTTCAATGCAGAAAAATCAAAAAGGTGAATTTACGGATATAACGTATATTTATCTAGCATTACTACCACTACTATTACTATTTCTGCCTTTTAAGAATAAATATGCAGTTTTAGGTATTGTAGCAATATTTATTTTTGAAATATGTTTATTTAATATTCCTTACACAAAAGAAATATTAACAAATATATTTTCTGAATATAAGTTACCAGGTTGATACTGAGTATTACTTGCTTGATTTATTATTCCTTTAGTATATTTACTGAAAACACTAAAAGATACAGCAAAAAATAAACTGATTAAATATAATTTAGTATTTGCGTTTTTCTATATATTTTTATGGACTATTGCAGCATATGGAGTTGTTTGGTATGGTATTGTTATGTATTTCAACTTCTTGATACTTATAGGATGAGGTATCTACTATCTTGGTAGTTATGATGATAAAACTGATGAAAAAGAAAAACAATCAAAACTACGGGGAAGTGTTATTGTATTTACAATAATTGCTATATATTTCTTTGCCTCTAGTATTCCACATGCATTTAATAATTTAAAGAATGCATCATATAAAGAGTTTAAAGATAGTCAGTTTTCATCTGTCGAAGCACCATTTCTTTATCATAATGATTATTTAAAAATATTATTCGAATTAAATATTTCTGAGAGTAAACAAGAGGATTTTATAAATAACTCGGTATCTGATGATATTAAAAAATTGATAATAGCTATTAATAAAAATAATAAAAAAAATGCTGTAGATGGTAAATATAATATAGTAAATACTTATGATATTGAAGAAGTAGTAAAAATATTAAGAGAAATCAGACAGAGTATTCAATTTAAAAAGTATCACAAAGATGTAAGTAATTCTTTACTTAATTTATATTCTGGAATATACCATCCAACTGAAGAGTTTAAGAACAAAAAAAGCATATATAGAATAGGAACTTTCTTGAAATATTATATTTCTGAGAATAATAAAAGATTATTAGAGGATTCATTAGTTACTAGCTTTGATTCATATATATTAGATGAGACACCGGATAAAACGGTAGAAAATATGAAAACTCTTGGTTTAAATTATTTCCTTGTTGATTTAAATGCAGCTACAATTGATAACGATCCTAGAAGAAATTTAACAAAAAGATATGAATCTTTATTAAAAACATTTACTTCTGATAACTTAGAATTAGTTTCTACAGATAGTATATGCTTAAAAATAGCAACTGAAGATTATACTAAATCAGAAAAAACATCAGAGGATTTTAAAAAATATCTATGGATAGCTTGAGTAAATTATGACTCGTTTGATTCAGATTGAAAAAGAATACCTAGATGAAATAAACAATTAGATTGTTATAGGACAATACTTAATATTATTGAAACTGGTAAAGTCATAAATGGAAACTATAGTTATTTACTACCAATACAAAATTACTTTGTACAAAATAAAGAAATAACACAAGATCCAAGTAAAATAATTCAATTTTTAAAAAATACAGTTCCTCATGGATATAAAGTACTATATAAAATAAAAAAATAAGATAAATAAAAAGAGTATGAAATATAATTTCATACTCTTTTTATTTATCTCTTACTAATTCTTTTTATTTATCTCTTACTAATTCTTTTTTGATTATTGATGATTTATATTCATCTTCTTTATATGCTTTTATACGTTTTATATATATGTCTAATTTTTCCTTTTTAACATAATCTTCAAGAATCTGAGTAAAACTTTCTTGATCATATCACAGACAGATAACTTTAGGCATATACAATTTAATCCAAATAAGTGGATTATCTTCATTTCAAGGACTTACTATGTCAGATAATCATAAATCTTTTACGTCTTGCATTCTTTTATCAAGATTATTTAAAGCTTTATGATGTTTAAATTTTTCTACATTTATTCATCTAGCAACTATAGTGACTAAACGATCTCAAAACCTTTTAGATTTTTTTAAAAAATATTTATGACCAGGATGAATTACATCAAATGTACCAAATGTAAGTACATAATCTTTTAAATTTTTAGTGGTAACTACATCTATTTTTATTTGTTCTTTTAAATCTTTTTCAGAATCAAATTTTCTATTATCACGTATTTTATCAAATATAATAACTTTTGCTTTTTTTCAATAGATTTTTTCATTGAAATTAAAGATATGTACTTCAAATACTCATTTCTCTTGAGATGATGAAGCAACTCAGGGGAATATTTTTTTGTCTAAAATAATATTTACTTTATAAACACCATCTTCAATATCATTTTTTCATAATGCAATATTAGCTGTAGGGAATCCTATAGTACGTCATATTTTTCTACCAGGTATTATTTCTCCTTTTATTATTTTTATCATGATTTATTGGTTATATGCAACAAGTGTATTTAATCCAGATAGAGCGTAAACAGGTTTTAATCTTTCTATTACTTGCTTTTCTGAAAAACAAGTAATTATACCATTCATAAGTGGAATTTTTGAATTTATAGTGAGATTCATTATTCATCTAGCACTTTCTGAACAGACATAATCAAAATGAGGAGTATCTCATTTGATTACCACTCATAAACAAATAATCAAATCTATGTCTTTTGTATCTATTATATGTTTTGCCATTCCTGGTATTTCATATGCTCATGGAACTTTATAGATTGAAATATTTTCAAAACCTTTTTGAATCAGAAATTCTTTATTTAATCTTTCTAGTTCATTAGTTAAGTCTATATTGAATTGTGCTGTTATTATTGCTACCTTTATATTTTTATCTAGATTTGAATAATCAGATTCTTGGAGAGTATAGTGAGACATTTTATATTATTTAAAAATCTATTAATTACATTCTATGTTAATAATTTACCTTTTTTTAATCTTAAGTAAAATATAATTAAAAATTACTTGTTTCAGTATATTTTATTAATATATTTTCATACCATATCAAATTCTAAATTTACTTTATCATTTTTTTTCAATTCTCATAAATTAGTAACCTCTTGTGTGTGTGGAATAATTGACACTGATAAATAATCATCTCAATTTTGACAAACAGTGAGACTTACTCCGTTAATAGTAACAGATCATTTATCTATAATATAGTTTTTATACTTAGAATTAAACGATACAAATATTTCAATTGATTTATCTGAATTTGTTATAATATCAGTAATCTCTCAAAGTGTATCTATATGTCATGTGACCATATGTCAGTTTACTGCATCATTGAGTCTTAAACTTTGTTCAACATTGAAAAAATCTCATTGTTTTTTTTCAGAAAAATTTGTAATTTTAAGTGATTCTTCCATGGTAAAGAAACTATATTTTTCTGCATCAAATGATGTAATAGTCATACAAGTACCATCATGTGCAATACTTTCTCATATTTCTAATGGTTCTTTAAAATGATTTTCAATTACGAAATTACCATCATTTTTTGATATTATTTTTGCTTTTGCTTGAATTATTCCTGAAAACATATGTAATATTTATAATAACTATATAAAGTATAGTTTTATTATATGAAAAATAAAAAAAATAAAAGCCGAATTAGCTTTTATTTTTATTAATCATTTTACCATCTTTATATTTAGCCCAAAAAGATTCTCTAAATTCTTGATATTTATTTTCTAGAATGGCTTTTCTTGCTTTTTTTGTAAGATGAATAAGGAAATACAAATTATGATATGACATCATTTGCATTCCTAGTATTTCATTTTCTTTCATTAAATGACGTAAATATCATTTAGTGAATGTTGTACAAACTTTACAATCACAATCTGGATCCAAAGGAGATTTATCTAATTTAAACTTATGATTCGTTATTTTAATATTCCCAATATGACTAAATGCAATACCATGTCTTCATAAACGAGTTGGTAAAACACAATCAAACATATCAATACCTCTGTCAATAGCTTCGATTAAATCTTCAGGTGTTCATACTCACATTAAATATCTTGGTTTATCTGTAGGGAGTTCATCTTTTAGTACATCAAGTATTCTATACATATCATGTTTGGTTTCACCTACTGAGAGTCCTCAAATTGCAACTCAGTGAGTATCTAAACTTGATATATATTGTGCAGATTCTTTCCTTAAATCTTCATAAGTTACTCATTGAACTATTGGGAACAGAGCTTGTTCATGTCTTCCGTCTTTTTTTCTAATTTCATTATTTATTTTTACTTGTTCTAGACTTCTTTTTGCCCATCTATGAGTTCTATTCATAGCAGCTTTTGCGTAGTTCCAATCAGAAGTTCCAGGTGCACATTCATCAAAAGCCATGATTATATCAGCACCTATATTTGACTGAATATCCATTACTCTTTCAGGAGTAAACATATGACTAGATCAGTCGATAAAACTTCTAAATTGTACACCATCTTCCGTTATTTTAACTAAAGATTTTCATTCTCTTGTTTGTCCAAGTGAAAATACTTGAAATCAACCACTATCAGTAAGGATTGGTTTTTTATATTGTGTGAATTCATGAGTTCAACCAAAATGAGCAACTACATCATCACCAGGTCTTAGATACAAGTGATATGTATTATTAAGAATAATTTGAGCTCACATTTCATCTAAATCTTCATTTGTGATACCTTTTACAGTAGCTTTTGTACCAACAGGCATAAAAATGGGTGTTTCTATTTTTCCATGCGGAGTTTCAAAAGTTCCAGCTCTTGCATAAGAGTCACTATTGTGTAATTCGAAATTGAACATATTTTTTAATTTTTTTGAGAATAAATCTGTCAGGATTGTATGATTTTTTTCAAAAAAATCAAATAAGCAAATAATCATAATATGAAGATAAAAAAAATGAAGAAATAATTAAATTTCTTCATTCTCTAATTCTTGGATCATTTTTTCTAATTGAGATTTATTTTTCTCCTTTTGATGATTTCTTTCATCCTTTTGAGTCTTAGTATAATATTTATGTTCTGCTAAGAAATCTATTACTCAATGTTTCCATCCCGGGTCTCTGAGTTTAATATCTTTAATAACTTCTCTTTCTTTATGAATATTTTCCATTTTATCGAAGAAATCTTCTCTTCAGAAATTATCTAGATCAGAATCCATTATAATTTCTTCGTAAATATTTTTAGGACTGTTATAATCTGGATCTGTAGCTAGAATCATTTCCTCTATCTGTAAAATCTTATCTTTGTCATATAACATACTTTTGAGATAATTTTGCGCTATTTTAGCTCAAATAGGTTCATTGTGATCATATTGGATAATAAAACCAGAATCATGAAATAATCAAGCAAGACCAAGCATTTCAATATCATCTTCATTAAGACCTTCTTTTTCAGCAATATACATAGCACGATCCATAACTTCAAGAGCATGAGAATATTGATGATAATAGTGGTTTTCTAGAGGAATGAGAAGTTGATTAACGTAATCCATTGCTCTCCTGATTACTTTATTTCTTTGAGTCATAGGTAATTATACTAATTGTTAATTATTTTTATAATATCATTATACGCTATTAAAATACTTAATGCAATTAAAAACAAGAAAAATCAAACATGTATGAAGTTTTCTAATTGAGCAGTAATTGCTTGTCTTCAGAAAATCTTTTTTATTAGTCCATTAATTGCGATAAATACAAACCTTCCACCATCAAGTGCAGGGAGTGGTAATAGATTAAATACTCATAGATTTATACTAATCACTGCTGCTATTATAAACATAAACATAATTCAAGCTGACATAGAATTTGTTATAAAATCTACAATTCCAATTGGTCAGCTTACTTGCTCTATAGCTTCTTTTCTTTCAGTAGAAGTTGCGGGATTAAAAATCTTTTTTACTAATACTCAGATTCATTTAAATGTGAGAAGTGATTGATTATATGTTTCATAGAAACCATATTTCACAGAATTAACGAATCCATATTTATATTCAAAATCTGGATTTATTTGAATATTTTCTCAAACGTATGCTCAAATTTTAGCATCTTTTGGAATCATTCATCCATGAAATGATCAACCAGTTTGTTCTCAATTATCGTGAATAACTACATTAACTAAAAAAGCTATTTCTTGTCATTTAAATTCTTGCAATATCTTTTGTAAATCTTGAAAATTATTTATTTTATGTTGTTCTTCTTTTTCTCATCATGCGCAGATTAAATGATCTAACATTTCTGATTTACAAGTATGAATTTCATATAAAATATCTCATTTTTCAAATTGAATTTGTTCTGAAAAGCTTCATTTAATAGGATTGATTATTATTCACTGTTTATTTAAAAGTAATCATATATCTAATGCTTGCTCATAATTTGGAATAAGTTTGATTGGTAAATCAGTATCTATTCTAGTATTTACTCAAATTGGTTTTACTCAGACGAAGAATAATATAGAAAATATTATCCCAGCAAGTACAAAATTCATAAATACTCAACCAAGTATAATGATTGCTTGTTGCCATGCAGGTTTATTACCAAGATTATAATTAGCTTTGTTTTCTTGAAGAGCTTTTAATATTTGTTGTTTGTGAGTTTCTCATACTTCATTTCAATCTCTGTCATATATTGATTTTTCTGCAGTGATATCTATTTCTAGATCTTTATTATTATAGATTTTTTTATCTGAATTAAATACATAAAAAGTATTAGGAGATTCTCAAGTAAGCTTTACAAAACCTCAAAGAGGTAACCAATTGAGGGTATATTTTGTTCATTTTTTATCGGTAAATAATTCCTTAGCTTTTGGTGGAATACCAAGCCCAAATTCCTCCACACGAACTCAGAAGAATCTTGCTGCTCAGAAATGTCATAATTCGTGGAGAATTACAATTAATGAAAATATAAAAACAGAAACAAATATACCAAAAATTATCATAAAAAAGTATGTAATAGAATAGAAAAATATAAATATTTTATAAGTTAAATCTATTCTATCAAAATAGATATTTTTGTAAAATATTTTCCTATAAAAATGAGTTTATTATAGTTGTATTATTTTTTTGCAAAAGTTAGAAAAAACTGCTATAATAAAAGAAATAATTTTTAAATTGATTGTATGACTTTAAATACATGAGGAAATAATGCAGAACATAACTCTGAAACTTGAGAAACTGGAACACCGGATTCAGGAAATGTGTTAACTCAATTTTATAAAGAATTTTCTGATAGTATTGTAAAAGATTTAACTCCAGAAAAAACTAATGAGGAAATAGAAAAATTTATGCAAATAGATTCTCTTTCTGGTGATAATCTAAAATATGTATCTGAATATATGGGGAGATATGATCAATTTAAATCATTAAAATTAAGTGATATTAAATTATGATCTATTAAGAATAAATTAAGAAAAGAATTTTTAACAAGGAAGTCATTGTTTCACTCAATGAAAACTTCTATTTTAAAGGATTACAATATAACTCCTGCTCAGTATTCAGATTTAAATGTGGAAAAGTGAATCAAAACATTAGAACTAAGTAAAATTTCTGAACATATAAAGTCACCAAGAAAATTAGAAAAATTTATTTCTGATTTCTGTGAAGATAAATTTATTGATGTGTTTGAAAAAAAATGAACTCAGTCATTATTTGATAATCTATCAATTTCAGACAGATTTATGAAGAAGTTAGATAACTTTACTGAAGAAGAAAAAAATAAATTAGTATCTCAAATGTATAATTTTAAAAAATCAGATCAAAAATCTCAAAGTTTTGCTTGAAATTGTGCAAGTTATATTAAGACCTTATTAGAAAAATGATTACTAGAATATACAGAAATCTCTGAGTTATTTAAAATATACGTTCCTTATATTTCTCTTAAAACTGCTATAGAAATAAATAGTAATTTAGAAGAAAATGAAATAATAAAACAGCAATTATTATCTCTAGATTGATCAAATTTCTCACTTTTTGAAAAAGAAGAACAAGATAAAATAATTAATAATATAGATTCAGCAGATATATTTTTACCAATTGAATTTTTATTTACTCTTCCTAATAATGCCTGAATACATGTAGATTCTATAAAAAAAATTATAGATACTGATATATTTAAAAATATTGCATGTGATATTCAAAATGCATTTAATAAAACTGAAAATAAAGAATGAAATCAATCACATGAAGATTTTATTGATGGTTTAAAAGAAAAAGAAAAAAATAAACAAGTAATAAATCCTGAACAATGTAAAAATTGAAATTATATAATTATTACAGAAAAATCTAGTGAAAATTCTAATTCAGATTGAGAACAAGAAGAAAAAAAAGTATTTTATCAAATAGTATCTGATGGAAAAGATACACCACAATGATGTATTACTATTGCTTCTATGTGAACATGAAAATACTCTTCTGATAATTCAAAAAATACAAGTATATCATATGATGATTGGAATAAATATTTAGAAAATTGAAATCCTGAAAAATGACTAGAAGTAGATTTATGTGAATTTTATACTGAAAAATCCTTTAAAGATAAGATCAAAACATGAGAAATTTCAGAAGATGAAGATAGTACAATTTTTAAAACAGAACTAGATTTAGATTGAAAAAAAGTACAAGAAGAAAATGAGAAAATTAAAGAATATTTAGAAGAATATCCTGAATTCACAGAGTTTGATGATGATGTATTGAGAGAAAAAATGTATGAAGAATATCCTGATTTTAAGAATGAATTAGAAGAAAAATACGATAATTGGAACACAAAATACTTAATTATAAAGTTAAGAGAATTAGATGATGCGTGAGATAAATATGGATTTGAACAATGAACAACAATTGAATATATTGACTCTTCTAAAAATACTCAATACTTCACTGTAGAAAATACTAATGATCTAGAAATTTCAATTAGTCACAATAATAGACCTGTTGAAAAATTAGAATATTGAGATTTTTATGAAGCTTTTAAATCACAAAACGCAAAAAGAATTAATAAAACTAAAAACTGAAAAGAATTATTAGAAAATATCTGAAATAACGAATCAATTAAAGACTATTGGAAAGGAATTACTATTTCTGACTCTGGTTCTTTAGTGAAAAAAAATGATTCTGAAGAATCTGATGAAGAATTAGAATATGAATATATAGAATGAGAATGAAAATTTGTAGATGATTGTGATGTTATAAAAATTCATGAAATAAAAGACTGATTTGCTAAAATATCATTTTGAAAAAAAACTGGACATGAAAAATTAGATGATAAGAAAGCACAAAAAGAAAAAGAGGAAAAAGAAAAAAAAGAATGAAAAAAAATTAATTATAATATGTATTCTAATACTGAAACTATCCCAGTTTGAGTATTACAAGCTTATATAGATCAAGCTGCGTGAATCCCAAAATCATTTACTGAAGAAAATTCTCCAGAAGTAAATGAAGATCCTGAATCTGTAAAAAGAGAAGGTTCATTAATGTCACGTTTTTTACAAAGGTTAAGTATAAATGACTTACTTGCTGGCTGAAAATTATTAGCAGATTCTATTGAGTCAAAACTAAAAGAATGAACAGAAGAACAAGCCGCGAAAATGTTATCAAATTTATGGTTACCAGATTCTGTAAGAGTTGACGTTACTATGAGAGTAGAGCAAGCAAGTAAAAAGAGAATGGATGAATTTAAAGATAGACTTTGAGGTATGGATTCTGGAATTGCAACAGATATGATTGAAAAAGTACTGTTAAATAAAGATTCACCTGAATCGATGAAAGAAGCATGTATTATGTTTATGGCTGAAAAGTATGGAACGCTTTATGAAAAAAAAGCATTACATAAATATAAAGGTAAATATTTGCGGTACGAAGCTTTTGGATGAAGAATTTGAGATGAACTCTATAGGGAAACTGAAAAGGATTGTAAAAAAGACTGCGTTAATTTCACTGAACATGAGTTAATGATAGGATTACTTTGAAAACAATGTAAATGAAGACTACAACCAAAAAGAAGATCAAAACTTCACAAAGAATATAAAGCTGCAATGTGAAGATGAAAAACTGATGAACAAGAAAAATGAAAAAAAGATGCTTGAGAAAAAAGAACATTTAATTGAAGACTATACGGAGTAGCATTAGATGAATTAAAAGATGGTGCTTACTTAAATGCAATCTGAGCAATGTGACCAGTTATATCTAAGTGAGATGGAGGGAATCCAAAATGAATAAACATGATGCCGTTTGTAATGATGGCTTCTTGAGATGCATATACATATGATCAAGATATTTCAAATACAATTAAATGAACATTTAGTCCTGCTTGAATGCCTATGCCTTCAACATTCTTTTGTTCTTCACCGACATTAATTGATTTATATAATCAAACATTAGTTAGAGCTACACAGATATTAGCTTGAGATAATCCTAGTAAATACTGAGATATGTTATCAAAAGTAACAAGTCTTATCTCAGGGAATAAAAATGTTACAGGAAAAAAAACAGAAAAAGCGGCAAAAATTGATGAAGCAATTAAAGTGTATGAAAAATATGGAGATGAAATTTGTCGTATAATGAATATGTTAAATACTCGTAGTAACGATAATATTTCCAAATATGAAAAATTAATATTTCTTGAAAAAGATAATGACCCAATATTTAGTGAATATTATAAACTGTTTAGCGAAGTAGCAGTATGAGCAGAATGTGAATTCTGAAAAGATGATGACACAATGGTAGATGCGTTTCATTCAGGTGAACCAGGTACTTGATGATACACCTGAATGTGATCTAAAAAAGTATTTAGAGATACATTAGCCGAACATACATGAGGTACTTATAGATTAACAAAAGCATGACCTCAAACTGAATGAGAACTTGTTAAGCAATTATATGCATTTCAAAAAGTGGATTATAATTATTGAAGTGCTGATGAAAATACTGCGAATGAAAGAAAATTGAATGCTGTTACTGATTATATACATTGATATTTTTATGCTATGAAATATCATCATAATAAAGATTCAGCTTTTAAAGAGGTATGTAAGAAAACTCCAATGAAAATGTTAAAAGTAATTGATACGGACTTTAGTAGCTTTACAGCAAAAGATTTTGAAGATGATAAAGAATCAGCATTAGCTCTTTCAAGAAAATATGCAGAAAAATGGTTATGAATGTGATCTCAAAATGAAAATAATGATAGTTCTCATTCAATTCCATGAGCAATCGATGAAACAAGGAGTGCTACTAATGATACACTTAATAATAATAATAATAATAATAATAATAACTAAGTTTATAATTTATAAAAAAAATCCCTTCCGGGATTTTTTTATTATTTGATTATTCTACCTTATTCTTCCAATTGGTTAAAATAGTTTCCATTTCAACTTTTCTGATATTTGTTGAACTAGAATCACTCCATTGAACAATACTTTTTACTTGCATTTTTTGTTCTTCAGATGCAGAAAATGTTCAAGAGTCAATATTATCTTCTAAATATTTAATCTGTATTTCTCTAGTAAATACAGGTTTTATTGCTGTTGCTATTAAACTTCAACTTTGAGTATAGAATCAATTATTATCAAATCATACTTGAAATGCAGCTCTATAATCTGGATCAGAATATAATAAGACAGATCAAGTTTGAGTTAATTTCCATCTATAATCTCATGTATCTTTCCAAACTGTAAATGATGATCAATCTGGAATATCAAAATTTGTAGAACTATCATTAAAACAATCAATTTCATAATTTAATACATTCCAACAGTTTTTATAATCTCATGGTAAAACTTTCCAGTTTGTATCACGAATATTTGTTACTGCTTCTATTCCTTCTTTAGCCATAGATATTGCCATAAGTTTATGTTCGCTACCATCTGTTATACGAATTGCATTTGAAAACATATCGTAAGCACCAGTGACTGCAATAAGAACTATGAGTAATACTACCATAGCTTCTATTATTGATGTAGCAAGAATATTTTTTTTCATAATCTAAGTATTTTATATTTCTCACCTTTAAAAAGGGAGTACCCATAAGGGGGAGGGATTAAATTTTTGAAAGAAATATAATTTATTTCTTATATTCTTATAATAGAAAAAAAATGAACTTTTACAATATATTTTTTTCTTTACAAAAGAGCCTTTATTATTACAATATCGCAAGTAATTAATACTTATATCAGAAATATAAAAATGAAATATTCAATTCACAATGAATCAAAAGTAAAAGAGTTATTAAAAGAAAATGGATTTCCAGTTTTTCGTTATGCTCAAATAGAGAATGCGATTTATAAAAATTACATCACGGACTTTCATGAAATGGAAACAATTCCTAAAAAAATGAGAGAAATGTTAGATGAAAATTTTGATTTTAAAACTCTTACAATTGATACTAAAGTTACATCTGCAAACGGTCAAACTACAAAGTTACTTTTCAAAACTTCAAAGGGAGAATTTATTGAAGCTGTAATTATGAGGCATAAAAGTGGGAGAAATACTTTATGTATATCTTGCCAAGTTGGTTGTCCAATGGCTTGTACATTTTGTGCTACAGGGAAATTAGGATTACTAAGAAACTTAGAAGCTTCAGAGATAATCGAACAAGTGTTTTATGCTGCTGAATTATTAAATAGTGAATGAGACTTTTTGAGGAATATTGTATATATGGGAATGGGGGAACCATTTTTAAATTATGAAAATTTAAAAACTTCAATTAATTTTATTACTGCTCAAAAGAAATTAGCAATTGCTAATAGAAGAGTAACAGTTTCAACATGTGGTATTGTTCCAGGTATTAATAAATTTACTGAAGACTTCCCACAAACGTCACTTGCAATTTCTCTTCATGCTCCAAATGATGAAGTTAGAAGTTCAATTATGCCGGTAGATCATACTTATCCAGTGAAAAAATTAATGGATTCACTAGATAATTATGTTGCTAAAACAAATAAAAGAATATTCTATGAATATATTATGATCAATGGAATTAATGATCATATCAAGCTAGCCGATGAATTAGGTAAATTATTAGAATGAAAATTAGCGCATGTAAATTTTATCCCATATAATGCTTGAGAGGGTACAAGTTCAGATGGGTATACTACTACTCCAAGGTTTATTATTGAAAAATTTCAAAAAATTCTTACTAAATATTGAGTTGTATCAACAATTCGTCACACAATGTGAGACGATATTGACGCAGCATGTGGTCAATTAGCAAATAAAAAAGAAGGAGAAAGTTTAAGTTTAAAAGAAAAATAATAATCAAAAAAAATAATAGATATTTTATTAAATACCTATTATTTTTTTTGATAAAAATTAATATGAAATATTTTTAGAGAAAACATTTACTTTTCCTATTTTTTCTTATAATTTGTGTAATGTTTATGCGAAAAAGCATATTTTTTAATTTTTGTGTTTAATTTATGAAAAATTTAATTTTTAGATTGTTATTTATTAC
>Ga0233426_10000563_pt1 | contig 38981 bp, 38 predicted proteins | sample SI_118_April2016_6_FD_179875 | JGI IMG/M metagenome (GOLD analysis project Ga0233426, IMG submission 179875) | Seawater microbial communities from Saanich Inlet, British Columbia, Canada - SI_118_April2016_10_MG | ecosystem: Environmental > Aquatic > Marine > Inlet | place: Canada: British... | reverse complement strand
AGTTAAGAAAATAGTATTACCACTCACTGACATTTGACGATAAGAAGAATATTGACGTTTCCACAACATTCGACCTGTGCGGAGCTCAATAGCAACTAAGTGTCCACGTGCTGAAACCGCATAAACGATATCGCCATAGATAACTGGTTGAGAGTCAATATCTATCACTCGTTCTAACTCAGTAGACCCCGTTGCCTCACCCACTTCAGCCGTCCAACCTTGTTGACCATCTGCCAAAATATAAACCGTTAAACTACCATCAGAAGCACCAACCACCACACCACCTGCAGCAATTGCAGGAGCGCTTATGCCACGTAGTGTTAATGGCGGAACATCTTGCTCAATTTGCCATTGAACTTCACCATTACTTGCATTAAACGCTTTTAAAACACCAGAAACAGTATTTACAACTAATGTACCAGCGTCGATTGCAGGGGCGGATATAATTTCGCCTTTAACCTTTGCTTGCCAAGAAACCTCACCCGTTTCAACATCTAAGGCAAAGACTTTCCCATTCTCACTCCCGACAAAAACTTTATTAATTCCAGTGACAGGGCCACCACTGATTAATGCCGGTTTTAAGCTGGTAAAAAATCCACTTTCTTCATTTTTTTCACGTAAATCAACTTGCCAAATTTGCTTACCCGTGGCGCTATCATGAGCATAAACGCTGCCTTCACGACTTGCACTAAACACTTTACCATAAGCAACTTGAGTTTTTAGACGAGAGAAATAATCACCAACGCCCTCACCCGAACCATCCCATAAAACTTCAGGAGTAAATAACGGCTTTATTTCCGTTAATTCAACCGGCTCTGTTTCATCAATTTCATCTTCAGTAGATGAACAAGCCATCAATCCCGTTGCTATTAAACAAGCGAATAAAAGTTTCTTATTAAGAATCATTTTTTTTAAATTAAGCACTAAATGCTCCAACGTTTGTATGATTATTATAATGTTTTACTTAAAAATGAAAAATCATACACAAGCTTAAAAGGTAAATAATTAGCTAGAATACCCTCAGCAATTACTTAGTTAATACAATATGTTGTGCAAGGTCATCAAGCTTCATTTGCAATGCAGCGCTTGGTTGCTCTGAGGCATCGATTGCCGCTTGGTAAGCGTTTCTTGCTAAATCAACTTTTTCTTGTTTTAAATATGCATCACCTTTTATTTCTTCAACACTTGCTTTAAAAGAAGCAGGTAAAGTCGATGCTAAAGTTGTTAAAGCATTATCGTATTGCGCTAATTCAATTTGTACACGAGCTAAACGAGTAGTCGCTATTGCTTTCATACCAGGGTTATTTGCTTTTTCGATTGCTGTAGTTAAATAAGTAGCAACTTGCGACCAATCTTTGTGTGAAGCAGCTTCTTTTGCTAAAGCTAATGCAGTCAAGGCTGAATAACTTGATTCACCATTTTCATTGATAAACTTCTCACCTGCGGCAAGGTAAGCTTTTTCATCACCTGATGATAGTTCTACTACGTTTTGATACGCTTCAGAAGTATTCACTTCTTGTTGTAGCTTGTTATCTTTGTAATACCCGTATCCAATAAAACCAGCGAAACCTAAAACTAATCCAGCAATAATAGCATTACCGTTGTCGCTCCAAAACGCTTTAATCGCTTCTACTTGTTGTTCTTCTGTTTGATGATCAGACACTTTTAACCCTTAATTAAATTTGATAATAAACTTGGCACTTCTGAGAAAGCCATGCTTTGTTGTTCATGTTGCCCACGCAAATATTTTATTGTCACTGTTTCGTTTGCTATCTCATCTTCTCCGATAATAATAGCTACTTGAGCGCCTGACTTATCTGCACGTTTCATTTGTTTTTTCATGTTGCCACCACCACAGTGACATTGAATTCTTATTTCACTTACTTTATCACGCCATTGTTCAGCTAAGGCATTACCTTTAACATCAGCTCCCTCACCCAGCATGATAATATAAACATCCACTTGCGGACGAAGATTTTGAACTTTTTCTAGGCTCGTTAACATAAGCACAAGACGTTCAATACCTAAAGCAAAACCAAATCCTGGTGTCGCTTTACCACCTAATTGCTCGACTAAACCGTCGTATCGTCCGCCAGCACAAATTGTACCTTGCGAACCTAAACTATCGGTCACCCATTCAAATACTGTACGGTTATAATAATCTAATCCACGGACTAATTTATCATTAATAACGTAATCAATACCTGCGTCATCTAAACGCTGACAAACACCTTCAAAATGCTCTAAAGAGTCTTGGCCAAAATAATCCGATAGTTTTGGTGCCCCCACGAGTGCACTTTGTACATCCGGGTTTTTGCTATCCAACACTCGTAATGGATTAGAATGCATACGTCGTTTAGAGTCTTCGTCTAATAACTCTTCTTTTTCTGTTAAAAACTCAACCAAAGCATCGCGATAGTTTGCACGTTCTTCGTTTGATCCTAATGAATTTAACTCTAGTGTGACAAACTCATTGATACCAAGTTCCCGCCATAATCGAGAAGTGAGTAAAATAACTTCAGCATCTATGTCAGGCGTAGCGATCCCAAAGGCTTCTAAACCAAATTGATGAAATTGACGATAACGCCCTTTCTGAGGACGTTCATGGCGAAACATTGGTCCCATGTACCATAAACGCTGTTCTTGGTTATAAAGTAAACCATGTTGATTACCAGCTCGTACACAACATGCGGTACCTTCAGGGCGCAATGTTAAACTGTCACCATTGCGATCATCAAAAGTGTACATTTCCTTTTCAACAATATCAGTTACTTCGCCAATTGAGCGTTTGAATAACGCTGTAGATTCAACGATAGGCATACGAATTTCAGCAAAACCATAATTACTTGCGACACGGCGCAGAACTGACTCAACCATCTGCCAAATATTAGTTTCCGTTGGTAAACAGTCGTTCATCCCACGAATTGCTTGAATTGTTTTACTCACCTATGTGGCTCTCTCTTTTACTGAAAATTGAAAATAAAACGCGCATTATAGGTAGTTTACACTGAAACGTAAATAAGCGACTGTTAAGCTTCAATGGATTTAATCGATCTCTTTTATTTCTATTTTATTAGCGGCATCAACACGTTTAGCTTTTGCTCGAATGCGTTGTTCTAATTCGTCCACTAGATTGTTGTTATCAAAGCGTTCTTTTTGACGGATACCATCTAAATAAAAGCCGCTTTTTTTACTGCTACCTGTTAAACCCAAATCTGAAACAATAGCTTCACCAGGACCATTAACAATACAGCCAATAATTGATACATCCATTGGTGTTAAAATATCTTCAATACGCTGTTCTAAAGCATTTACTGTAGAAATCACATCGAATTCTTGTCTTGAACAACTTGGACAGGCAATTAAGTTAATTCCTCGGCTGCGTAATTTCAGTGATTTTAATATATCAAAACCAACTTTGATTTCTTCGACAGGATCCGCCGCTAAAGAAACGCGTAAGGTATCACCAATACCTTCTGATAATAACAAACCTAATCCAACGGAAGATTTAACTGAACCAGATCGCAAACCACCGGCTTCTGTTATTCCTAGATGCAATGGATTATCAATTTGCTTAGCCAATAATCGATATGCGCCGACGGCTAAAAAAACGTCTGAAGCTTTAACGCTTACTTTAAATTCGTGAAAATTTAATTTATCAAGTATTTCTACATGGCGCATCGCTGATTCTAGCAAGGCTTCAGGTGTTGGCTCAGTATATTTTTCTTGGATATCTTTTTCTAAAGACCCTCCATTCACACCAATGCGAATAGGGATATTTTTATCACGCGCACATTCAACCACTGAGCGCACTCGATCTTCTCGGCCAATATTTCCAGGATTAATCCTTAAACAATCAGCACCATATTCAGCCACTTTTAATGCAATGCGATAATCAAAATGAATGTCTGTCACTAAAGGAACGTTAACTTGTTTTTTGATTTCACGAAAAGCTTCTGCAGCATCCATAGTAGGAACACTAACACGCACAATATCGGCGCCAACAGCTTCTAAAGATTTTATTTGTGCAACGGTTGCCGCAACGTCAGTCGTTAAGGTATTTGTCATAGACTGAACGGTAATTGGTGCATCACCACCAACAGGAACGTTACCCACCATAATTTGACGAGATTTTCGGCGAATAATTGGAGACTCTTTAAACATGATTACTCAATAAAAATAGTTAATAACTTAGAAGGTTTTAGTTAGCTCAATGGCAAATTAAATTTAGCAATGTTTCCACGGCTAAATTGTGACATATCAACAGTTTCATTATCAAACTCGATACTCACTAATTCTGGCTTGCCTAAAGTAATAGTAAAAGGCGCTTGCCCAGAAATATTCATTATATAGCCAGATTTTTTAATACCCCAGGCAATACGTTCGCCAGTAGCATCATAAATATTTACCCAACAGTCACCCGAAAAAATAAACGTAGCGGCTTCTAATGGGCCAAAATCAACAAAAGGACTCTCGTTAATAGCTTCATTATTTAATGCTACAGAAGTACCTAGCTCGACAAAATCCAATTCATTTTCGATTTGCTTTTCGTCAATTGTCGAGTCAACTAAATTTGTTTCTATCTTCTTAGTAGTTAGAGCAGAAGTATTTTCAACCGCGTTATTATTGTTCATTAACGAATTTGGTGTTTCTTTTAATGTTTCAGATAACGTCGTAATAGCATTGTCATTGATAGGCAAACTTTCGGTTCCGTCTGCTTGAACATTACTATTTAACACTACAGTATTATCTTTATTTTCAGTTAATTGTGATGAAATACTTATTGTCGGGGTAACTGTGTTATTAGCGTTATTCGATTTTTTAGCATCTTGTAACCACCATAAAATCGTTGAACCAATTAATAATGCCAAAATTAAATAGCTAATCCACATCACTAAATTATTTTCAGCCTGTTTTTTCGTTTGCTTAGAAAAGCTCTGCATTTCTGCACCTTGTTTCTTAGCAACATTCAGCATTTCATAACCGGCAAGAATTTCGTCAGCTGAAACACCAACTAATTTCGCGTAGTTTTTTAAATATCCACGATTAAAAGTTGCCGGTAATGAATGATCAAAGTTATCTTCTTCAATATCTTTCACTAAGGTAGTGCGAAAATTCAATTTATCTGCGACTTGTTGTTGCGTTAAGCCCATCGCATCTCTCGCCTCCGACAATATTTGTCCGGGCCCAATGACTTCGATGTCTTCACTTAATTCTTCTACGGTGGTTTCTGTGCTCATTTAGCTATTGCTCTTCAGGTTTTGCTATTTTTTTAGGATTAGCTAAATAAATAACATCTCCAATTTTTAATACATTCTTACGATTGAGATTATTCCAACGCACTATCGCTTTCGTATGAATATTATATTTTTTTGAAATAGAATATAAGCTATCACCTTTAACAACAAGATGAACGGGTAAACTTACCATTTGTTGCTTAGGTGTTTCAGAATCACTAACATTTTCTTCTATTGATTTTTCTTCTTTTTGAATGCTTTTTTCAGTGCTAGTAACCAAGTTTTCTGCTTTTACCTTAGCCCCTTTGTTTACTGAACCTTTCTCATCAGAACTAGTTGTTTGCAAGGTTCCCGTGTTAGTTTTTTTAGTTGGTATGGTTTTATCCGGGTTTTCATTATTCAATAACTTGCTCGAGGAATTCTTGCTCTCTTTATTAGTAGATTTTGAAGGCGATAATACTACAACGCGCTTTTTGGATTTTTTCTCACCTTGAATACTCGCCTGATATTCCTTAGCTAATTGATCCGCTTCAATTTCACTTAGGCCAGTGAGTAAATATTGTTTGGCTTCATAAGAATTTGGAAACATTTTTACGAGCATGCTAGCGTAGTTTTTTGCTGTTTTACGATCGCGTTGTTTTTCAAATATTTTAAATGCAAGTGCCAGTGCATTGGGAGAAAAACGTCGCGTCGCTTTTTCATAACGCTTTAAAAAAATGAGTGCTTTTTTATAATCCGCTTTTGCGTATTGTAATCGTACCATGTGCAACAATGACGAAGCACTGCTTGGACTATGTAAAATAGCTTTATCAAAATACTGCTCAGCTTTATTGAATTCTTTCGCTTTTAATTGACATAAGGCTAAATTTTCATAACTTTGAGAAACAAGGATATAACTGGGTTGGGCAATCGCTTTTAAGATTTGCTTTTCTGCATCTTGGTAACGTTCTTGTTTACACAAAAACACACCATAATTATTGAGAGTATCTGCATCATCAGATTTCACTGACAATGCGGTTTCATATGATGAAATCGCTTGTTCAGGCTCACCTACACTGTCAAAATAATGAGCAAAGGCCGTATGAACTTGTACTAATTTTGGTGCGAAACGTTTAGCTTTTTCTAAATTTAGTTTCGCTTGAGTGGTATTACCCATTTTTAAATAACCCAGTCCAAGCGAAATTCGGGTCATCGCAATTTCGTTATTGGTTGATTCATTTTCAATCACTGGGGTATTTTTATCATTTTCATAGTTTTGTGTGACGCAACCGGTAAATACGAATATGACCGATAGGCTTACAAGAAACTTTATATATTTATCCATAAAATATTGACGTCACTATTCTTTTATTGGCAATCAGACTATTTTTACTGATATTTCATCAGCTTTCACCTGTTTTTTTTCATCTCGCTCTTTTGTACGCTTAGTACGGTCTAAAACATCACCCGCCAACTGACCACATGCGGCATCAATATCATCACCACGAGTTCGGCGCGTTATCACCGTAAGGCCATAACTTTGCAGGACTTTATCAAACCTATCAATACGAGAGTTACTCGACCTTTTATATGGAGAACCGGGGTATGGATTGAAAGGAATTAAATTAATTTTACTGGGTAAATCTTTTAGCGCGATCGCTAATTCGTGTGCTTGATCAGTACTATCATTAACGTGATCTAACATAACATATTCAATCGTAGCTTGTTTGTTCGCTTTTGAACCGTCAATGTATCGCCCTGCCGCCGTCAGAAACTCTTCTAGTGGGTATTTTTTATTGATAGGAACAAGTTCGTCGCGTAATTGATTATTTGGCGCATGAACTGAAATAGCTAAAGCGCAATCTATTTTTTCTTTTAACATATCTAAAGCAGGCACAACGCCTGAAGTGCTCACCGTAACACGACGCTTGGATAAGCCATAACCTAAGTCATTTAGCATAGTATCTAGTGCCGGTATTAGGTTTTTCATATTTAACAATGGCTCACCCATGCCCATCATGACAATATTGGTAATTGGACGTTTGCCAGCAATACGAGTTGCGCCAATATCATTGGCCACACGCCATACCTGACCAATTATTTCACTCATTGAAAGGTTACGATTAAAGCCTTGCTGCGCCGTTGCACAAAATGTACATTCAAGTGCACAACCCACTTGTGAAGAAACACATAAAGTCGCGCGATCATTTTCAGGGATCCACACTGTTTCAACTTCTTGACCACCTTCTAGCTTTAACGCGTACTTAATTGTACCGTCTGATGATACTTGCTTTTCTGATATTTCAGGTGCTGTAATTTCAGTATTTCGTTGAAGTTTTTCACGTAATTTTTTATTTAAATTAGTCATTAATTCAAAGTCAGAGTAACCAAAGTGATATATCCATTTCATCATCTGATCTGCACGAAATGGTTTTTCGCCAATAGAGGCAAAATATTCACGCATTGACTGATGATCAAAATTTAAAAGGTTAACTTTAGGTTTACTCGGGCTTACAAATTCAGTGACTTCACTCATGTAAAAAATTCTCGATACAGCAAAATTTCAGGGACAAATTGTACACTTTTTAATCAAAGCAGACAATTGTAATCAAGGGATAGAACAAATATAAATATTTTAAAACTTACATTACTGTTTAAAGTACTTATATTTATCATATCGCTAAACAAACAAAAGGATTTTACCGAATATTCAGTAAAACCCTTTATCGATAATGAACGCTTTAAAATAAGCGTAATAAATTATCTAGTACGTGGGCAAATTTCTTCATCTGAGAAGAAGTATGCAATTTCACGAGCAGCAGATTCTAAAGCATCAGAACCGTGAGCAGCATTTTCATCAATGCTATCAGCAAGATCTGCACGGATTGTACCAGCAAGCGCTTCAGCTGGGTTAGTAGCCCCCATGATTTCACGATTTTTAAGAACAGCGTTTTCGCCTTCTAATACTTGAACCATTACAGGACCAGAAGTCATGAATGAAACTAAAGCCCCAAAGAAAGGACGTTCGCTGTGTTCTGCGTAAAAACCTTCTGCTTTTTCTTGGCTTAAATGAACCATTTTAGAAGCAACAATTTTTAAACCAGCTGTTTCAAAGCGGTTGTAAATTTGACCAATTAAGTTTTTTGCAACTGCGTCTGGTTTTACGATAGAAAAAGTACGTTCGATAGCCATGATAAGCCCTTTTATAAAATTAAATAAATTGATGGTATAAATTTTGGCGCGATTATAGACGAAATATAACCAAATGACTAATGATATCTATATTACAAAAAAGGCAGAGTGTTTATGCCTGTTTACAGTTTGCAGGCTGAGATATCAGCGAAATAATAAAGTCTACATTTTACCGTTTTGTGAACAGGATAATAAAGCGTGAGGTTAATGTTAGCTTAATATATGAGTATAAAAAGCCCGTTTAGCTTTCGATAAACGGGCTGGGAATATAACAATTAAACAAGATTCAAAAAAACTAAATGCTGATCCGTTTATATTGACGATATTGAGGTTGCCAAAAATTTCGGTCAATTTTTGCTTTCAAACTTTCATCATCAATTCGTAAAGCTAACCCTTGGTCAAAAGCAATTTTAGCAACTGCAAAAGCAATTTTTTTGCTTAAATTTGCAATTTCAGTCAACGGTGGCAAAAGCTCACCTTCGCCTGTATTAGCTAATGGTGAAGCTTCCGCTAATGTTTTACTAGCAACCATCAGCATTTCGTCGGTGATACGATTTATATTAGCTGACACAACCCCTAGTCCAATCCCAGGAAAGACATAACTGTTATTACATTGAGCAACAGGGAAAATCTTATCTTTATGTTGAACTGGTTCAAATGGGCTACCCGTGGCAACTATCGCTTGTCCATCGGTCCAATGAATGACTTGCTCTGGTGTTGCTTCAACTTGCCTAACTGGATTACTTAAAGGAAAGACAATTGGCATATCACAATGTGACTTCATTGCTCTGATCACTTCTTCAGTAAATAATCCGGAGACCCCAGAAACACCAATTAAAATATCAGGCTTTGCTTCATTAACGACTTCAAGTAAAGAAGCAAATTCACCGTCAACATTCCACGAAGTAACAGATACTTTTTTCTGAGTAAGCTTTTCTTGAAAGTCTCTTAAATCCTTCATTCCTTCGGTGAGTAAGCCATAACGATCGACCATAAACACTTGCGATCTTGCTTGCTCTGGCGAGATACCTTCGGAACTCATTTGAGAAATTATTTGTTCCGCAATTCCACAACCAGCAGAACCGGCGCCAACAAAAGCGACTTTTTGCTCTGATAATTTAACACCTTTTGAGCGACATGCTGCCAATAAAGTTCCGACAGTAACTGACGCAGTGCCTTGAATATCATCATTAAAACAACAAATTTCATCTCGATATCGGTTAAGTAATGGCGTTGCATTTGGTTGAGCAAAATCTTCAAATTGCAACATAACATGTGGCCAGCGGCGTTTTACAGCGTTGATAAACATTTCAAGGAACTCGTCGTATTTATCTTGCTCTATGCGTTTGTGTCTTGCGCCCATATACATGGGATCATTCAATAACTTTTCGTTATTAGTACCAACATCTAACATAACGGGTAAGCAATAAGCAGGGCTAATACCGCCACATGCAGTATAAAGTGCCAATTTTCCAATTGGGATCCCCATACCGCCAATCCCTTGATCACCTAGACCTAAAATACGCTCCCCGTCAGTTACCACGATAACTTTGACTTTATTTTTAGTCGCATTACGTAAAATATCGTCAAGCTGATCACGGTCTTCATATGAAATAAATAAACCACGATTACTGCGATAAATATCTGAAAACTGCTCACAAGCATCGCCAACAGTAGGGGTATAGATAATAGGCATCATTTCTTCAAGATGCTCTTGTACGAGTTTGCAATACAAAGTTTCGTTTTTATCTTGGATAGCGCGCAAATAAATATGCTTATTTAAGTTAGTGCGAAAATTACTGTATTGACGATAACAACGATCAACCTGCTCTTGAATCGTTTCATAACTAGGTGGCAGTAAACCGGTAAGATTAAAACTTATTCGCTCTTCTTTACTAAAAGCACTGCCTTTATTTAGCAAAGGAGACTCTAAAAGACTTGGACCCGCGTATGGGATATATAAAGGACGTTTATTTTTATTTGTCATAATAGCGTTATTATCGTGATCTTGTATTTGTTATATTAATTTGATGAATATTAGTAATTCACCAAACGAATGAAGATAATTAAGTATAGTCTAAGGCCTTGAGACAAAAAAGCGCTCTATGGCTAGATTTCGACAAAAATCATGAAAAAAGAGCTAAGGAGCAATAAATAACCATGGCTATTTATTCGTTACTTCAATCCATTTCAGCAATCCAAGCTAATTGAATTGCCTCTAGGACACGTTCACCACAATGATTAGGATCATCATCAAAATTTTCAAGGGCTAAAATCCATTCTCGTAATTCTGTAAAATGTAATTTCAACGGGTCTACATCTGGATGCATCTCCAATAGATCTAATGCCAACTCTTGCGAATCCACCCAACGATAACCCATTGTTTACTCAGTTAATTTATTAATAAATGAAACCATAATGCATCAGCAATAAGCATTAAAATTAGCCATATAATAAGCATGCGAGATTTTCGGCAAAACTCACAATCGGTTTGCCACATTTTTTTTAATGCTTCTTTCAAATTTGCCACAACATCATTTACAAACGAAATTATAAAACGTTTGTTTAGTATAGAGTAAACTCGCTACACTATTGATAATTATCTGCAAAATAAGTTAAATAAAATGAGCATTATCAAATTTTCTAATCAAGAAAAAGAACAGTTAGTGAATAAACTACAAAAATATTTCGAACATGAATTAGAACAAGAAATAGGTCAATTTGATGCTGAGTTTTTATTAGATTTTGTCAGTAAAGAATTTGGCAGTTTTTATTACAACCGAGGCTTGTATGATGCACAAAATATTATCAGAGATCGAGTTGAACAAATGAGTGAAGCTATTTATGAATTAGAACAACCTGTTAATTAACGATGATAAAAACACGATAAATGCATACTCTTTGATTTAGTTTAATGTAATAAATACTCATTTGATTATCATTTCGCAATAACCTAACGCACGAATTAAAATTGATGCAAATTGCTGATTTACAGTCAGAGCAAAAAATACTTCATTTATTACGTTTAGGCTTTAGACCCTTTTTTTTATTGGGAACTGCCTTTGCCGTTATTGCTATATTTATATGGCTATTAATATTACAAGGTAAAAGTGATTTCACTCCTTTAGGTGGAGGTTATTGGTGGCATCTGCATGAAATGATTTTTGGTTTTGCAAGTGCGATTATTGCTGGTTTTTTATTAACCGCCGCACAAAACTGGACAGGAATACAGGGGATTCAACATAAGTCGTTGTTATTTCTTGTCGTGCTTTGGCTACTAGCTCGAATAACCTTATTGATGCCAAACCTTCTAGGGAAACATTTACGATGATTTTAGATATCTCTTTTTTACCGACCGTTGCAATTTTCTTTGGTAAGCCAATCATCAAGATAAAACAGTATCGTAATTTGTTCTTTGTGCCGTTATTAATCCTATTTACCCTTGTTAACATTGAATTTTATTTAGCATTAATATCACCCGAAAATTTCTCTATACAATTATCAGGTTATACCGGTGTGATGTTAATCACCTTGCTGATGTCAGTTATGGTTGGCAGAGTTAGCCCAATGTTTACCGCTAATGGCACTCAAACACCTAAAGTAGCGAATATTCCTTGGCTAGACAAAGTAACAAATGGCAGTTTAGCAATCATCACCTTTTATCTACTCTTACATCCTTTATTGACTCTCAATTATCAGATATTAGGAGGGTTATTTATTGTCGCGGCTATTTCTCAAGCTATTCGTATTGCTCGCTGGCGTCCTTGGAAAACAATGAAACACTCATTATTATGGTCACTTCATTTAGCCGTTATTTTTATTTCATTAGGGTTACTTTCAATTGGCTTAAGTTATTTTTCATCTGACTTATCGAGCAGCCATTTATGGCACGTATTAACAATAGGTGGTATGGGGGGATTAATTCTTGCGATGACTTCTCGCGTATCATTAGGGCATACAGGTAGGCCTTTGCAACCGGCTAAAACTATGTTTATCGCTTTTTCACTAGTATTTATTGCCGCTATTGTCAGAAATTTTTTACCACTAATTTTGCCCGAATCTATATTGACCATCTACCAAATAAGTGCGGTAATTTGGTATTTATCGTTTGGTATTTTTATTTTACATTATGCGCCAATGCTACTTAAAGGGCGTCTTGATGGACGACCAGGTTAATCATTATAAGGATTAAACATGCACGCTGTTTTTCTTGATCAACAAACGTTTTCAGCCAATGTTAAATTTACTGAAATAAAAAAACACGTACATTCGCTCGCGTGTTTTCCACTCACAAAACCTAATGAAGTGATTGAACGCGCATTAAATGCCGATATTATTATTACCAATAAAGTTATTTTAAATGAGGAAGTTTTATCTCAACTTCCTCAATTAAAGCTAATTTGTATTGCGGCAACGGGTACAAATAATGTTGATATCAAAGCAGCTAATAAACGCAACATCGCTGTGACTAATGTTAGCGGTTATGCCAAAAACTCGGTTGCTCAATATGTATTTGCGCAAATGCTTGAATATTTTAGTCGGGTGAATCATCACAATAATAATGTTGAACAAGGACTGTGGCAGCAAAGCCCCTCATTTTGTTATCACGGTAATGGGAGTCAAGAGTTAGCAGGAAAAACCTTAGGGTTAATTGGATACGGCAGTTTAGCCAAAGCAGTAGAAAAAATAGCTCTCGCATTTGATATGAGAGTTCTCATTGGCGAACGTCCAAATGTTTCATTAATAAGAGCTGGAAGAGTTAAGTTTGATAACGTTATCAAACAGGCAGACGTGCTGTCTTTACATTGTCCTCAAACTCTTGAAACGGAAGGTTTGATGAATACTGCTATTTTTGAAAAGATGAAACCTACAGCGATATTAATAAATACTGCGCGTGGTGCTATTGTTAATGAAGCTGACTTACTTGATGCACTAAATAATAACGTAATAGCCTACGCAGTGCTTGATGTGCTCAATCAAGAGCCCCCAACTTTTAACCATGTGTTATTAACAAACCAGCACAAAAATTTAAAAATTACCGCACACATCGCATGGGCAAGTATTGAAGCTCAACAAAGGCTTATCAATTTACTCGCAATCAATATTAGCGATTTTAATGCCGGAAAATTTACAAATCGCGTCGATATTTGAAGACTTAATCTCACTTGTTAACTTTAAATAGAACATTGATATACGTGGACTTTTGCTAAATAGGCTTTTATGATTTAGCTTAACAAGTAAAAATAATTATCCTTTGTTGGAATTTTCATTTATGAATAAGTTTTTTAGCACCCTTTCTCTACTCCTTATTATCTTTTTATCTGCCTGTAATGGTAGTTCAGGAGAGAATCCAACCACAAATGAAGAAGCGCCTGTTGCAACGAGTATTTCGATCGTTTTGCTAAATAGTGAAGGTATTACTCAACAGAGTTTTGATACCAGCGACACAGTTACTGTACAAGTATCCGTAAAAGATCAATTTAACGCCGCTTTAATTGGTTCTCGCGTAAATTTTTCAGCCGATTTAGGTAATTTATCTGTTGACTCTAAATTGACTGATTCTGCAGGTATTTCAACTATTACTATTGCGAATAATGATCAAATTTTAAGTGCTGGCACACTTATCGCTACCGCATCCAGCTCGAATGAGGGTTTATCTGCGAGCATTGATTACGAATATATCACTTCGTCAGTGCTAGAACCGACATTAAGTGCTTCTATTTCAATGAAACTTAATGGTCAAACAAGCAACCAATTTAAAACCTCAGAGCAGGTGCAAGTTCAAGTGAAGCTTGTTGATAATAAAGGTGAAGGGGTTAAAGATGAAATCGTTAATTTTGCTGCCGATATAGGTGTGTTAGCAGCAAACAATGCATTAACCAATGAAAATGGCCATGCAACCGTTACCCTTTCGGGAGACAATACGATTGGTGCTGGTGTCATCGCTGTTTCTTTGGAAAGTAATGGCAGTATCAGCGCGCAAATGAATTATCAAATATTACCCGCAGATAGTATCTTACTTGACGATGTTCGAATAGGTTACTTTAACGATAACAATGAGTTTATAGAAGGCGAAATTAAATTATCAATAACAGACAACACGATTAGTGCCGGTGGTACATTAGGCCTTAGTGTTGAATTAATAGATAGCGAAAATAACTTTATTAATACACCAACAACGGTTTCATTTACCTCTAACTGCGTTATTAATGAGACTGCTATAATTGATGAAACTGTCTTTAGTATCAAAGGTAAAGCAGGTGCGACTTTTGAAGATGTCAACTGTGCAGGCATTAATGGTACTGAAGATGTGATAGTGGCTTCTGTAACTTCAAATGGCATTACCAATACCGCATCAGCAAATATTAATATCAGTTCTGAAGAGCTTGGGTCAATTGAATTTGTTTCATCACAACCAGACTCTATTGTTATTAAAGGAAGTGGTGGACAAGAAACATCAACATTGACCTTTTTATTAAAGAGTCAGCTAGGTAATGCCCTTGCTCAACAAGAAGTTGAATTTAGCTTAGACTCAAGTGTGGGTGGTATTGCTTTAAGCCGCACATCAGGTTTCACCAATAGCCAAGGTTTAATTACCACGCAAGTTTCCTCCGGTACTGTGCCGACAGTCGTTCGTGTTACCGCAAAAGCAAATATGGACATTAACGGCGAAACAATAAGTGTTCAAACACAATCAAGTGAATTATCAGTAAATACTGGTTTACCTGAACAAGCTTCAATGACTATTGCGGCCACAGTAATTAATCCTGAAGCAGATATCGTAGGTGAAGAGTCCATTATACGTGTTTGGTTAGCTGACAGCTTTAATAACCCAGTACCTGACGGCACAACCATAAATTTTACTACTGAAGGTGGAAGCATTGGTTCAAGCTGTAATACGATTTCAGGAAACTGTGCTGTGACTTGGACTTCGACAGAACCTTATCTACTTGATCACCGCTCAACGATTCTAGCAACAACATCTGGCCATGAAACATTCTTTGATTCAAACGGCGATAATGTTTTTGATGACAGTGACGGCGGTGCTATCAGTAATGAATTGGTAGATTCAGGCTTTGGACGACAAGTTGCTTTATCGTCTGGCTTTGTCGATATGAGTGAAGCATGGCGTGACGATAATGAAAATAATCAGAAAGATCCTGAAGAAACGAAGTTCTTTGATCAAAACGGAGACGGACAATACAACCTAGCAGATACTAAGTTTAATGGCCCGCAATGCAGTGGTGATAAATGCGATAGTGATGCAAAAAAGGCAACATTACGTAAAGCATTGGTATTGATTATGGCAACCAGTGGTAACCCTAACTATGTGTTGTCTGATAACGCTCAAACAACGACTTATGCCAATAATGATGGCGATAATTTAAGCCTTCCTAATATTCCAGATGGGACTTCTTTAACACTACGTTTTCGTTTTGCCGACAGCGCTATGCAGACTATGCCTATTGGCACCACAGTTACAGTAGCGCTTGACGGAGGAGAAATACAAGGCACAACCTCTGTAGTTATTGGTAACACTCGTGCTGATGGCTTTCGCGTAATGGATTTTGTCATCAATAACCCTATCGAGGGCGATCCAGAAACAGCGACTTTATCAATCAGTATTGAAACACCGAATAAACTGCCCGTTACTTATGTGAGCAAAACAGTAAACCTGCTTTAATCAATAATTATATCTCTAGGCTTAGAAAACGATGAAGTCTAAAATTGAGCAATAAAAAAACACCAGCCTATTGAGCTGGTGTTTTTTTAAATGCTGAAATTAAAACCACGTATCTTTAATTTTTCCATAATGAAAATATCCCCACTGACCGACGCGTCTAAACGGTGCTAAAGGAAATTTTGGTAATTCTCGCTCATACAAAGGTAAATTTGGAACAGCTTTTTCTGCTACTTTTTCTGCTAAACGCTTGCCAGCTTGTACTGAAAAGGACACTCCTGCCCCGCAGTACCCCATGCTATAAAAAACGTCTTTGCTTTGATTTTGATAAATATGAGGTAAATCATCCAACGCCATGCAAATCCAACCTGACCAAGCATAGGCAATATTCAATGAGTGTAATGGTGGAAAGCTCGTTTTTAATACAGACAATAATCGATTGGCATAATAAGGATCTTCAGCCCCTTTCCCTGTAATCGCTCCCCTTCCACCAAATAACAAACGGTTATCCGGTAATTTACGGTAGTAATATTTTAGTGCTCGAGTATCCATGACCACGTTCGAAGTTAAAAAATTACAAGCCGCTACTTGTTCATCCGTTAAAGGCTCTGTAACAATAATTTGCGACAATACCGGTAAAGTGCGATCTGACACCAAAGCATTAAATTTCTTGGGCGTGTAACCATTAGTGGCAATCACAACTTTCTTCGCTTTCACCACACCTTGTGGTGTAATTAATTGATGTTGATTTACGGATTCATGCCAATCAATAACAGGCGTTGAACAATAAATTTTAGCGCCTGCTTCTCGAGCTAATTTTTGATAACCCCATGCTAACTTTAAAGGGTTTAACCCAAAACCATCCTGATAACGAATGGCTCCATAAGCATTATGGTCATCCATATATTGCTGACTTAACTCCTCTTTCGACAATAGTTGAACATCATAACCAAACATTTTTTTTTGTAGTTTTGCTAAGTCAGTCAACTCTTTAAGCTTATTGGCTTTATGAGCCACTTTTATGTAACCCAATTCTTGAGGGTCACAATCAATGCCCTCGTGTATTAGTTGATTAACCGTTTCGACACCAGCAGACATTTCACGATAAATGCCACGCATGACTTCTTCCCCCCACTGCTTTTGCATCGTTGAAAAAGATTTCCTGCCTGATGACTTTAAAATAAAGCCTGCATTTCTGCCGCTACACCCCCAAGCGGTTTGGTTTGCTTCTAATACGTGTGCCTTAATTCCATGCTCTCTTGCTAAGTGCAATGCACAAGACAAACCGGTATAGCCCGCGCCAATTATCGCGACATCAACATCAATGTCTTGTATTAAAGTTCCGTCATTTTCTGGCGCATCACCTGAAGTATTTGCCCAATAACTGTTTGGGTATGCTTCGCCACACCCGGGAGATTTATCATGTAGAGGATCGTACATCTGTTTACCTAAATTATTTTTCTAGTGGTAAACTAACAACAATAAGCAAAAGATCAATCAAATAAATGATGAAAAACACGATCACGTATAAAACTATTTCACTTGAAGATTTTGAAGCCACTGTAGCACTTGGTACAGAAGTTCATGGAGGTGGCTATATAAATTTAGTCAACCTAAATGAATGGATTCAAAAAGGCACAAAAAATAATATTAATTCCAGCTTTGTTGCTTATGACGGCGATAAGTTGGTTGGTTTTAGAATCACCTTCGCGGCAGAACAGTGGCATATAGACGAATGGTGTTCTACTGAAAAATGGAATATACCAACATTAGATGTCTGCTATTTTAAATGTAATTCTGTGGATAAGCATTATCGAGGATATGGTATCGGCAGTAAATTGCTCTATCTATCAATCGAAGCAGTAAAAAAACAAGGTGCCAAAGCTGGCGTGAGTCATTTATGGATGGAAAGCCCCGGAAATAGCGCAGTGAAATACTTTACAAAATGCGGTGGTAAATTAATAAAAGAACATCCTGATCGTTGGCTTGAATCAAGCTTGCAAGGCTACGATTGCACAATATGTGACATAGAATGTCATTGCACCGCTGCAGAGATGATCATTGATTTCGATTAATGATCTATGACTTATCAATACAGATCATTAATCGAATTTTTTTAACCAAAAACTCGCTGCAAAAATGTAGGTGATGACTTGTCTACTGAGCAAGAGTGCATAGGGTCAAAACCTTGAAGGTCAGGAAATTTCACATTAAGATCGCAATGTTCAAAGTCACCCGTTGCAGGATTAAAGCGATATTCCTTACTCCATTCGTCAATATTATCTGTTACTTGCTTAATAGCGGTAACAACAAATTCAATTTCTTTATCTGACATTGTTGGATGAAAAGAAGCTCTTATCCACCCCGGCTTTTCAGCATAATCACCCGAGTTAATTTTCTCTGTAATTTTATTTGAAGTATCGTGATCAACATTAAGTAATATATGTCCATATGTACCAGCACATGAACAACCGCCACGAGTTTGCACGCCAAAACGGTCGTTTAATAAACGAACCACTAAATTATAATGCGCGCCAACCACATAGAATGAAACAATCGCTAAACGGTCTTTCATCGTGGGCTCTAACATCACCACACGCTCATTTTCACTTAGTTTTTCCATCACGTAATCTGTGATTTCTTTTTCACGCAAGGCAATATTTTTAACACCCATCGCCTCTTTTACTTTGATCGCTAATGCTGTACGAATACATTGCAAGAAGCCCGGCGTTCCGCCATCTTCACGTAAAGCAATATCATCAAAAAAACTATGCTCTCCCCAAGGATTAGTCCAAGTTACCGTTCCTCCTCCGGGATGATCAGGGACTTTATTTTTATATAGCGCTTTATTAAATACTAAAACACCAGAACTTCCTGGCCCACCAAGAAATTTATGTGGAGAAAAGAAAATAGCATCAAGTGCTTGTTTGGGATTAGTTGGGTGCATATCAATATCAACATAAGGTGCTGAGCAAGCAAAATCCACAAAGCATAAACCACCGTGTTCATGCATAATTTGAGCAAGTTCATAGTAAGGTGTTTTAATGCCGGTAACATTTGAACACGCAGAAAATGAACCAATTTTTAACTTTCTATCTTGATATTTTTCAAGTAGTTCTTGTAAATGGGCTAATGATGGTAAGCCATTACCGTCATGATCAACAATTTCTAACGTAACGTCACATTCGTACCAAGACGTTTGATTAGAGTGATGTTCCATATGTGTGATAAAAACGACAGGCTTATCACTTTCTTTAAAGCTAACTTGTTCTTGCATCCGTTCAGGAATACGAAGCCCTAAAATACGCTGAAACTTATTTATAACCCCCGTCATTCCAGCCTCAGCTGTAATTAACACGTCATTATCACAGGCGTTAATATGCTTTTTAATAATGTGCTGTGCTTCATGATAAGCATGAGTCATCGCACTACCTGTTAAGTTTGTTTCTGTATGAGTATTTGCAACAAATGGTCCTAGAGTATTCGTAATGTAGTCTTCTACAGGCTGATATAAGCGTCCACTTGCCGTCCAGTCAGCATAAATAATTGCAAGTTCTTGACCATTAATACTGTGTTTTAAGTCGTTTCCTATGACGTGACGACGAAAAGGAAGAAAATAATTTTCTAAAGACATGGGAGTTCCAAACGCTAGTGCTACAATAATTTAATTCTAGCAAAACCCGCAAACACCGCAATATAAAACCACAAAATGAAAACAATAAGCAAAATTTTTTCAATATTCATCTAGTTGTTAAATATATCAGTAATAATTTTTCTATTTTTCGAGAAAAGAGAAAATAATTCCACTTTCTTGCAAATAATTTAAACGCAAACTCTCATTTTAATCATACTTACATATAAACTCATTCAAAAAGAGCTTGTTGGTACTCTGTTGTTAAAGAAGGAACGGTCCAATCAATAGGTGTTTTACTCCTTTGAGTTAACCACTGATTAGCTTTTGAAAAATGCTGACAACCAAAAAAACCACGATAGGCAGACAAGGGAGACGGGTGCACCGCTTTTAATACACAATGTTTATTTTCATCAATATTATTACCTTTTTTTTGTGCATGACTGCCCCATAAAAGAAAGACACAACCGCTGTTTCGTTCATTGATTTCATTAATAATCGCATCAGTAAATTCTTCCCAACCTAATTTAGCGTGCGAGTGAGCGTTTGTTTGCTTAACCGTCAGGACGGTATTCAACAATAAAACCCCCTGTTTCGCCCATGATTCTAAATAACCATGCTGAGGAATTGAAAACCCTGCAATATCGGTTGCTAGTTCTTTGTATATGTTCGCTAACGATGGTGGGATTTTTATATCGGGGTTAACAGAAAAGGCTAAACCATGAGCCTGTGGCTGATTATTTTTTCCTTCACCGTGATAAGGATCTTGTCCAATAATAACCACATGAATATTGGTTAAGTCACAATGTTTAAAGGCGGTAAAAACATCCCCTTCTTTAGGGAAGATGACGTCCCCTTGTTCTCTTTGATGGATAAGCTTTTGCTGTAAAGAAACAAAATAAGGCTTAGTAGACTCTTGATCAATAATAGATTGCCATTGAGGTAAAATTTTAGACATAAAAAAAGGACAGTGATAAAAGACTGTCCTTAGTTTAACGTATCAAATTTATTCAATTAAGTACTTTATACGCTTGCTAATAAATAAGTTCTTAATTCGCTAAAGTCATTGCTTTGATCAACTGAAAGAATCGTCTCAGATGCGCAATCTGCTAACTCTTTAGGTAAACCAATAGGCTGACCTAAAGTACTTTCTACGACTTCTTTAAATTTGGCTGGATGTGCTGTTCCTAAAAACACACCAAACTCTTCATCTGTCGCGTTATATTGCAGTGCCTTGTATGCAACAGCAGCATGAGGTTCACTGATATAACCCAGTTTAGCTAGGCCAATAACTGTCATTTGTGTTTGTTCTTCGTCAATAGAAACTGAACTAACACAATCTTTATCAACAATACCTGTTTTAAGCATAAACTCAACACGTGGCCAGTTATTAGGGTTACTGACATCCATTGCATTCGACATAGTTGCGACCGTTTGATTCGGTGACCATTCACCTGTTTTTAAATAACGCGGTACCGTGTCATTGGCATTTGTGGCGGCAATAAAACGCTTAATAGGTAAGCCCATTGCTTTAGCAAAAAGTCCTGCAGTTAAGTTTCCAAAATTACCACTCGGCACTGAAAATACAATATTATCTAACGCTGATTGACCTTTTTGACGATAAAGCTGAGCAACCGCTTCAAAGTAATAACAAATTTGTGCAAGTAAACGGCTGATATTGATAGAGTTAGCAGAATTTAAACCAATGGTTTCTTTTAACTCTTTATCATCAAATGATTGTTTAACTAATGCTTGGCAATCATCAAAATCGCCATTAATCGCAATAGTTTCAATATTTCCGCCAAGGGTGGTAAACATCTTCTCTTGTAATAAGCTGATTTTTCCTTTTGGATACATAATTACAACACGAATGTTTTCAATACCATGAAAAGCATGAGCAACAGCGGCCCCTGTATCACCTGACGTTGCAGTTAAAATTGTGATTTTCTTATTTTTTCCATCTTTAGCACTAAACGCTTGTAAACAACGCGCCATGAAACGAGCACCAAAGTCTTTAAAAGCTAATGTGGGTCCATGAAATAATTCTAAAATAGCGCGGTTTTCATTGATGGGTTGAATTTGTGCGGGAAAATTAAACGCATCAGTAACAATGTCAAGAAGCTGAGCTTTAGATAAATCTTCACTAACAAAAGGATAAAGCACTTCAATACTGCGCTCTACCATTGGCATCGCAAGTAGCTTTTCAATATTATCGAATTGAGGAATGCTCTCAGGAAAAAATAGCCCTTGGTTTCGTCCTAACCCCTGTTTTACTGCACCAGCAAAACTAACTTGCTCATCATTTTCTTTTAAATTATAAAATTTCACTTACTACTTCCTACTAAAACTTAAATGTCCTAATCAAATTACACTATAAATACTTTACTGTGATAACTGACAAGCACCTTGAATATCTGCTTGGCATACATGAACAAAACCTTCACATACTCCAGAGCTTAATGTCTGTAAATAATTTTCTTCTAACCATAGAGCATAACTATGCGCCTTTGCTTTATCATCAGTAACACAAAAAAGCGTTGGACCTGACCCTGAAATCCCTACCGCTAAACAACCTTGTGAAGATAAATATTCACAAGCATTTTCAAAACCAGGTAATAAATGCTGACGATAAGGTTGTGCAACAATATCAGTTAGCACAGAAAACGCTTGCTGTTTATCATGACGGTGACAAGCATCAACAAATGTTGCTAAATGTTGTCCAAAAGTAATCAAGTCACTGCGCGAATAACTGTTAGGTAAAACATCGCGCGCCGCTTTGGTTGAAACTTCAATGCCCGGATAGGCCATAACAAAATAACAATCATCAAATGACGGTAACGTACGGGTGATAATGTTGCTATCTGGCACCATTAACTGCATCCCACCATAATAACAAGGTGCAACATTATCATAATGTAAACTTCCACTAATTTTAGCTTCCATTTGGCCCATCATTAATAGCATTTTTTCTTTATCAAAACTAAAATTATTATTCGTTTGATAATAACAATTAAGCGCTTCGAGTGCTGCAACAACTGAACATGCGCTAGAGCCTAAACCACTGCCTACTGGCATTTTCTTTTCTAGCGTTAACTTTACGGTTTCGATTGCTTGGTTAGCCTCATTTAATGCTTTATTAAATAACTGCAAACAATGCCAAACAATATTATCTGTAGGCTCTCCTGGTAATTTTTTAGCAAATTCACCTTGCACAACTAAGCGATCAGATGTGCTAGCTTCAATCGAAACAACATCACCTAATAGAGTACCATCTATAGGCTTTACTGCGAGCCCTAAAACATCAAAACCAACGTTTACGTTACCAATTGATGCAGGAGCAAAAACTGAAACTGGTTGTTTATTCTCGTTCATTAGTGCTGTTGCTCCCAAGCAAGTGTTCTTAATAAATCTCCAAATACACCTGCAGCTGTAACAGCAGCACCTGCACCATAACCACGTAATACAAAAGGTAATGGTTGATAATAACGACTATGAATGGCTAACGCATTTTCACCGTCCTTAATACCGTATAATGGATGATCTTTGCCTACAGCTTCAATTGAAACTTGGCATTTTCCATCAATGATATTACCAATATAACGTAAGACTTTCCCTTCTGATTTTGCCTTAGCAATTCGCTCAGCAAAAGGTGAATCTAGTTTTTCTAGATTTTTCATAAATGTAGCAACATCACCACTGTCATCAAAATCTTCTGATAACACAGAGTCAATTTTAATATCAGAAAGCTCTAATTTCATACCCGCTTCACGTGCCATGATTAATAATTTACGTGCGACATCCATACCACTTAAATCATCACGAGGGTCAGGCTCAGTAAAGCCATTTTCTTTCGCTATTGCTGTTGCTTCCGATAACGTCATTCCTTCTTCTAACTTACCGAAGATATATGATAGCGAACCTGAAAGTACACCTTCAAACTGTTGAAGTTCATCCCCTGCTTTAATCAAACTTTGTAACGTATCAATTACTGGTAAACCAGCACCAACCGTTGTTTCATATAAAAATCGACGATTAGTTTTTTGTGCGGCTGAGCGAAGTGCTTGGTAGTATTCCCAAGAGTCTGTATTGGCTTTCTTATTAGGCGTTACCACATGAAACCCTTCATTTAAAAAATCAACATAACTCATCGCAAGTGACTCATTAGAAGTTGAGTCAACAAGGACTGGATTAATTAAATGATTTTCTCGAACAAACGCTTTAATATTTTCAACACTCACAGCAACAGGCGCTAAGTTTGAATCCTTTGCAAGTAAAGGGTGCCAATGATCTAAATCGATACCGTTTTCGTCAAAAACCATCCCTTTACTGTTGGCTAGCCCATATACTTTTACTGAAATATTTTGTGTTCTAAGTTTTGGTTGCTGACGAGCAATTTGTGCAATCAATTCACTACCTACAACTCCACAACCCACAAGGAAAACATCAATGGTTGGTTTATGTGAAAAGAAATTTTGATGGCTTACTTTCATCGCATCAGTACATTTACGCTTTTCAATCACTACCGAAATACTTCGCTCCGAAGAATCTTGTGCAATAGCAACAACATTGACTCTAGCTTGCGCTAAAGAACTAAAGAATTTAGCTGCTACACCTTGTTGATGATGCATACCATCACCGACTAATGAAACAATTGAAAGGTCACTTTTAAGCGCAACCGGCTCCAATAAACCATTTAATAGTTCTAATTCAAATTCTTGTTTTAAGCTTTCTTCTGCTAAACGAGCATCTAATGAATGAATACAAAAACTAATACAATATTCGCTTGAAGATTGGCTAATCAAAACAATAGATATATTGTCGCGGCTCATCGTAGCAAAAACGCGACTCGCCATACCAACCATGCCTTTCATACCAGGACCAGAAACGTTAACCATAGTCAGATCATCAAGGTTTGAAATCGCTTTCACTTGTTTTTTCTGATCATTTTCATTGGCAATTAACGTACCTGGTGCTTCAGGATTACCGGTATTTTTGATTAAACAAGGGATATGATATTGAGCGATAGGACCAATAGTTTTAGGGTGAAGAACACTTGCACCGAAATATGATAATTCCATCGCTTCTTGATAAGACAAATAATCTAATAAACTCGCTTCTTTTATTAAACGAGGATCGGCATTATAAACGCCGTCAACATCAGTCCAAATTTCACAACATTCTGCCTGTGTGCAGACCGCTAATACTGCTGCCGAATAATCAGAGCCATTTCGCCCTAATGTGGTAACTTGCCCTTGACTATCAACACCAATAAAACCTGGCATTAAAGAAACGGAGTTCAAGTTGCCGTATTGTCGTTGAAACTTTTCTTTGCATAACACTAAGTCAGCTAGAGCATTTAGCGAAACATCATTAGTTCTGAGGAATTTTTCTGGTTCTAATAAGGAAACGTTAATATCGCTAGTACATAAAACTGAATCTAATATCGCAACACTCATACGTTCGCCAATGCTGATAATAATTGCTCGAATATGGTCCGGGCAATAAGAAAGCATGGTTGCTCCCTTTAAGTATCGACTTAATTGATGTTCCCAATTTGCCAACATCTGCTCAGCGTGCTTAGTATCAAAATTTTTCAGGGTTGCAGTAAGATCTTCAATAATCGTTTCAATAGCATGTCTAAAATGTTTGAGATCATTTTGTAATTTTATTTCATCAGAAATATTTTCAGCCATAGCAACTAAATGATTAGTAACACCTTGTGGCGCTGAAACAACCACAGCAACGTCTGATGACAAACTTTGATTTTTGATGATATTAGCAACTTGAACAAAGCGTTCAGCAGATGCCAACGACGAACCACCAAATTTTAACACACGCATTTTTACTTCCTCTAAAAACGAAAAAAGCCCGTAACCTATGGTCACGGGCTTTGATAAAATACTATATTTTACACGTTAGCCAATGACCGCCATCCCAATGAGGGTGGTGGTGATAATAATAATGGTGTGACGTGTAATATTTTTCATGGGGGATAAAATGCCCTAAATGTAATTTTCTGTCAATAAATATTTATGAATAAAATTAGATGATTTATGAATAAACGCAGTAAAAATCGTATAAATATTTATTCTTCTAGGATATATTCAATTTCTTTAGCTGCACAAACTTTATTACGACCAGTCGCTTTAGCTTCATACAGCGCGTGGTCTGCATTAGAAATTAAATCTTCATAACGCTTATCATTTGGACTAATAATGGCAACACCAACGCTTGTAGATATTCGAATATTTTTATCTTGAAAGTTAATTACAAGCTTTTCTATTTCTCTACAAATACGTTCGGCAACGTCTATTGCGCCGATAAGATCAGTCTCAGGTAAGATAGCAGCAAACTCTTCTCCGCCATAACGACCAAACTGATCACATAACCTTAACAAAGAACTAATTTTCTGAGCGGTTTCAATCAACACCATATCACCGCATTGATGTCCGTAAGTGTCATTAAGTAATTTAAAATGATCTAAGTCGAACATGATTAGCGCTAAACCATGATCATATCGACGGGCACGTGAAAACTCTTGATCCAAACACTCTTCCCAATGCTTACGATTAAAGACTTGAGTTAAACCATCGATTCTATTGGCTTTAGCGAGTTCTTCAAGCGCTTTATTTAATTTAGTTTGGTAATGGCATACATCGGTTACATCTTCAATTAAGATACAAATATGGTTAACCACCTTATCTGTTACTATGGGTAAAAACGTACAGTTTTGCGCCATAAAATGGCTATCAGTGGTAATAGGACGAGTATGAGACAATTCAAATAAATGATGGCGCTGTTCCCATGAACAAAAGCTTTGTGTATTCAATTGAATAACACTAGATAACTTTCTTTCAAACCATTTTTGAGGGAGCTCAGGAAAAGCAGAAAATACATTTTTTCCAATGACATCTTTAGCATCTTTATGGGCATGAATCGCGAAAAAGCGATTCCACTCAACAATGTTAAATTCTAGATCTAATATTAGAATCCCAGTATTTAGCTGTTCAGCAATAGTCGTACAAAACGGATTATCTGGCACTAGTATTCTTCCAGTATACGATCAATCACAGAGGTAATGTTTATAATAGCCGATTCTGGAATCAGTAAAATCATATCGCAATTAAAAGAATAATCAGTCACTTGATAAGATATTTTAACTTTTAATGCTACATCCCAATTAAATGAATTATGCTGAATATGTTCAGAAATAGAAGATTCGCTCGAAGTATTTTTATCTGAATTACTCGAGAATAATAATCGAGGGGCACTATATGACATCTGATTATCAATTTGACTAGCAAAAACGTTTAAAAATGTTGTCGTTAAAATAGAGCTTAAGTCAATAATTTGCTCTTCTACCGATAATTCATCTGGCTCATATCCTAATAAATCAGCTAAACGATCAGAATCTTTAGGTTGATACATTAATAATGCTTCGCCTCTAATTCCTTCATAACCAAAGAAGCCTTGGCTAACAACGGCAACAGACTGTGCTTCAGACTTTAAAGTATCTGATAAATGTTGCGAGCTGACCTGTTCAATACTAGGCACTTTTAAATAAACAAAGGTATCGAGATAACGGGCAAGTTGATCACTAGCCTGCCCCATTGCTACATTAATAATTTCTTGTAAGCAATCTTGTTGATCTTCGTTTAAATTAAAGTTTTTCATAAAATATCATGTTGGGTTAGATGAGTAGTAAGTACATCTAGTTGAACGGGTTTACGTAAAAAAGCTTTCGCACCAAGATCCAAAACCTTATTTTGCATTTCAGGTTGTATATCTGCAGAGATAACAAAAACCTTGACACTTATACCTGCTTCTTTAATTCCCTGTAAGACACCTACTCCGTCTACAATAGGCATTGTAAGGTCAAGAAAAAGTACATCGATTGGTTGATTATTCAATATTTCTAATGCTTCAACACCATTAGTTGCAAGTTGAACATTTTCAGACAGTGATTCAGGTAAAATTCTTAAGACCTGTTTACGAGCCATATTGGAGTCATCACATATAAGGACTGACAAACTCATGAAATGGGCGTTCCTATTATTATTGTTTTTAATGTGGGTAATTTACCCTAAAAAAGTCAGACTGTTAACGGATAAAAACACAATTTATGATTTTTTTTTAAACAAAATAATGACAAATATAACCATAAAAATATAAGGTTATGATAAATATGTAATTAAATGTTATTTTTGTTTATTTTAAGTAACCGTAAAAATTCAACTTTCGCCGAAATTTTACGGTTAAATGAAGCGAATACTTCAAGGATGTTTTTAAAAGCCTAGAATGACTTTTAATACGGCAACGGACAAAAAGGCTGAAACTGCATAAATACACGCCAACTTCCAATTATATCGATTTACCTTCATAACAATTCCTCATGTTAATTTACTAGTCACTTTATTGACAAAAATTTGTTTCTTATTATTTGTATAAAATACAAGCGATTATCATGCCAATATAAAAAAGGCTATTTGTTGCAAAGAAATATCCTGTAAAAAATCAGGCAAAATTTGAAAGTAGCTAAAGGAAAAAATAATAACCGAATCATTAAAAGCCTCGATTAAATAATCGATATGATTTGCAAATTTAGTTTGTTCTTATGGGAAGCTTATCAGAAAGTTAATTTAATACTTGGGCCATGAAAGTTGATTTTGATGTATTTTAAGCCAATGTTTGGCTTCTTTAAATCGAGGAAAATGATGTTCAACTAACAGCCAAAACTGGCGACTATGATTCAGGTGCTTTAAATGACAGAGTTCATGTATCACCACATAATCAATGACCCATTCAGGAGTCATGAGCAGTAAATAATTAAAACTTAACTGTCTATGATTATTGCAGCTTCCCCAACGTGCTTTATATTGTCTGATTTTTATTTCTCGTGGAAATAAATGCAGTAAACGGCTAAATCGATCAACTTTTTCGGTTAACAACTCTGTAGCTTGTACTTTAAACCATGTTTCAACTTGACGCTTGATTACTTTTGATTGTTGTAATTCAGAAGTGTTTTGATAGCGTTTCAGCAGTGATATTTTAATCGTGTCTGCAAAAATTTCGATTGAAGCTGTTTTCGAAAAGCTTAAGGTGATATTTTTCGTTTGGCCATAAAGCCAAAGGTAACCGTTTTCTGAAAAAGAAACTTTTTGAAAATTTAAATAATTATTGTTTTGTTGTTCTTCTAGCTGATTTTTCTGTAGTAAAAGTTTTGCTTCTAACCAGGGCGTTTTTTGTAAAACCAGTTGTTTAATATAACTTTCTTTTACATAAATAGGCGCTCTAACGGTTACAGTCCCTTGTTTTACCTGTAAAGCGATACTTTTACGCCTAACACTACGAATCAGCTGATATTCAATCATAAAAGTTACAAACTAACGATTATGCAGCATCGCTTGTGTTATCGTTATCATTTTCATCGTCGCTTTTTGCCGTAGCCTTAATCACTGGCTTTTTCGCTGCTTTTGGTTTTTTAGCCTGTAAAGCAATTAACACTTCTTCTCTATTTTGAGCAATATAGACGCTGAGTTCTTCTCGCATGCTTTCAGACAATTCAATGGTGGCATTTTCGAATAACTCAGCAAGATTGTCTGCCATATCTAACATCTTGTCATATTCATCTGCGGCTTTCTTATCCATAAATGTTTCTACCTCCACACCTTGTCTTATGACAACAAATCGACTTTCAACGGCCATTGTTTTCCCTTATTTAACGAAATGCTACTCAAGTTAGTCCATCATAAACGAAGCAACGAACACCACAAGAGCTGTATATAAAGACAGTATATTATCTTTTTTCTATAAAATTGCAATAACTATTAACTAAAAATTGAAAATTAACCTGTTAACCATCATGCGACAATTGACATATTGAAGGATTAATTTGTGTCATTTTAGTGATGAATGTAAAGATCTATGACATAACTCAAAGTAATTCCTTTCTTTATTATTGATTTTATTTATTTAAATCATAAACATAAGATAAACGCCATGAAGTTATACAAGTAGGTTTTGCTTACATTCATCAATATTAATTTTGCAACTTTTATTGGAAAAAGCGCCACTATTAAGTTGTACAAAGCAATTATGCTAATTCAGTTAATACAATTTAAATTACTTTTTTGGAGCGTTATCATGAAAAAAATTAAATCAATCACCACAGCGGCAATCACTTTTACTTTATTAGCAAGTGCAAGTTTTGCCAGTTCAGCGATGGACAAAGACATTGAACAGTCGTTAATTGAAGTTTGTAAAGCCTCAACAACCAATAGCACATTAAAGTTCAATAAAACGATGAAGTCATTACATTTAAAAAATAAAGCCGTTGCCAATAAAGTAATGTGTAATGGTGAGGATATTACAGATTTCGCCAGAAGCCATGGTTCTTATAAAGTCGCAACAAAATTAGAAAAAAGTATCAATGGTGAGGTAAGTATTACTGACGTGGCAGCACTTAGTAAAATCAATGTGAATTTTGTTGAATAATATCAACAGTATTACGTCGAATATCTATGAGCAATTATATAGGTAAAAGGTAACATACATAAAATGATTTTTAAGCGATAACAGCATAGCAATGTGAAATGAATAAATTCAATTGTATGCTGTTTGCTTAAAGCATAAATTTACAATTCGATTTTATGCAGTTATTACTTAATCTTAATCTTAATCTTAATGTGATAACAGTAGTTAATTTATCGCATGGTTTTACATTCGGTTGCAATCATGGAATTGAGCCATTGCGCCAATGCATCCGTTTTTTCAAGTGGAAGCATATGACCGGCATTTTCAATAATTGATAACTTCATATGTTTATCAAGTAATTGTAATTTTGTTAAGGCTTCTACAGACACTAAATGATCATTGCGACCCACGCAAAAATATTTATTCAGAGTTAACTTTTCTAATTCAATAAATATATCTTCTCGTTTAGTGGTAGTCAGTAATTGATGAACTAATACATCTTGCCCTAATGATTCATCCATTTCTTTGATCAATGAGACTACCTCTTTGCGTTGATGAGCACTTTTATCTAATAACGCTAAAATTCTTTTTTGAGATATCCCTGAATAACCATTTCTCTTAATCCAAGCAACCGCTCGAGAACGCTCTTTAATTTCTTTGTCAGGTAATGCACAGGGCATATTTGAAACAACATATAAACTATCGATTAATTCCGGAAACTTCAGAGCAAATGCGGATGCTAAGTAACCACCTAATGAGAAACCTAGCAGATGTATTTTTTGGCGAGGTAATTGCTGCCTAATATCATCAACAATGTCATCAATTGTATTTTTTTGAGCAATAGTGACAAAATGAAAATCGAAATAATTAGGGCGAACTAACTCTAAAGCAGAAATGAATGAATCCCACAAACGATGATCACACATAGTACCAGGTATCAAATATAGCGATTGACGTGTATGCAAATGATTAGCCTACCTCAAAAAAGACAAAATATGACGTATTAAATATCAACTGAGAAAACTATTGTAAATACTTATCAAACAACTGAACGTTAACCCATTCATTTTGATTCACTCTTCCTTGTTCAGCTGGAAGAACGATGTAACAATTAGCCGCCGCCATACTCGTTAATATACCAGAGCCTTGACTTCCTGTTGATGTTACCTGCAACTCACCATTTTCATCATTCTTTAATATTCCTCGTTGAAAATCCATTCTCCCTGGTGATTTTTTTAACACTTCAGTGGTTTTAGCACGTATTGCTAAAGGCTTTATATATTCTATATTTTGCATTTTTAAAAGCGCAGGTAAGGTTAATTGGTGTGCAGTGACCAAAGCCGATACAGGATTTCCCGGTAAGCCAAAAAAATATGAATTAGGCAACGTACCAAAAGCAAAAGGCTTTCCTGGTTTCATTGCTATTTTCCAAAACTCTATTTCACCTAAATTTTCAAGCACAGTTTTAGTATAATCGGCATCACCAACAGAGACACCACCAGAAGATATAACAACATCGGCGATTTCATCTGCTTTTTTAAAGGCATTGGTAATACTGACTTCGACATCTTCAATAATGCCAAAATGAATAATATCCGCGCCGAGCTTTGTTAACATTGATGTTAAAAACTGGCTGTTACTTTCATAAATATCACCTTCGTTAAGTAATTGACCTGGTTTTTTAAGTTCATCACCCGTAGAAATTAGCGCAACTTTTAATTTCCTGAAAACACTTATTTCATTCACACCTAATGAAGCTAGCACACCAATATCAATAGCCGTCAATTCACGATCTGATTGAAATACTGTTTGACCAATGGCAATGTCTTCACCTTGCTTACGAACATTGTCAGCTAATTTTCTAGTCGATAAAAAAGAAATGCTATCCCCCTCTACCTGACAATTTTCTTGCATTTCAACCGTATCGCAATCATCTGGTACTTTAGCTCCCGTCATAATGCGTACGCATTCGCCTAACTTACACTCACCAATAAAAGGTCCGCCAGCCATAGAGCGCCCGACAAGTTTAAGCGGTTGTTTTAAGTCTAAACTTTGATGTGAAAAAACGTAACCGTCCATCGCTGAATTATCATTAGGTGGCACATTAACAGGGCTTTTAATTTTTTGAGCTAACACTCGACCTAAGGCATTTTCTAATGTGACTTGCTCAACATCAATAATAGGTTTGATTACTCTGAGTATATTTTCTAACGCTTGCTCAAAGGGGAGAAGCTCTGGCGCTGAACAACAATCAACCATCTTTATTTACCTTAATAATGTTAATACCAATATTATCTGACAATTCACAACGAACCACTACATAATTGAACAGTTATTTTTTGATACAAATCAAATATGCCAACCATCAATAATCATATGCTCTAGGAATAACTATGTTATATTATATGGATTATTCGCCGAGCTTCTATTGCTAACTTTGCTTTAACTTAATAAAAGTAAATATGTGGTTTTAGCCGTGATTATTTATTAATCGCCAGGGTTAATATGGAAACATATTAGCCTCCCTAAATTTGGAAAGGTGGAATGTTAACTGACAACTTTGGTCGCAAGTTTTATTACTTGCGCCTATCAATTACCGATGTCTGTAATTTTCGTTGTAACTATTGCTTACCCGATGGTTATCAATGCGATCACGATCGCGATTTTCTAACTCTAGCTGAAATCAAAAGAGTGGCTAAAGCTTTTGGTCAAATGGGTACAGAAAAAATTCGCATTACTGGCGGTGAGCCTTCTTTACGTAAAGACTTACCTGAAATTATTGCTGCCTGTAAACAAACTGAAAATATCAAACAAGTCGCCATAACCTCAAACGGCTATAAATTACCTGAGCATATTAACAACTGGCTAGATGCAGGGTTAGATTCACTAAACATCAGTATCGACAGTTTAGATCCTCGACAGTTTCAAGCTATCACAGGTCATAATAAATTACCCCATATATTAAAAGGCGTTGATATGGCTCTGGCAAGCGGTAAAACATCGGTAAAAATAAATACGGTTTTAATGAGAGAATATAATGGCTACGACATTCAGACCTATTTAGATTGGATAAAAGACAATCCCGTGACTTTGCGTTTTATCGAATTAATGCAAACAGGTGATAATCAAGAATTTTTTAATAAGCAGCATGTGCAAGGTTCGCGTATAAAGCAGAATTTGATCCTTGACGGTTGGTCGCCTTCCATTCGTGATAAATCATCAGGCCCTGCACAAGAGTTTTATCATCCTGATTATCAAGGTAAAATTGGATTAATCATGCCTTACAGTAACGATTTTTGTAATACCTGTAATCGTTTAAGGATCAGTTCTTTGGGTAAGTTGCATTTATGCTTATTTACCGAAGAAGGTTTATCGTTAAAAGAATATTTACAACAAGATGATGTAGAGCCGCTCAAACAAAAAATTGTCGCAATGATGAGCGATAAAAAAGCCACTCATTTTTTACATGATAATTTAACGGGAGCAACCAAAAACTTAGCAATGCTAGGTGGTTAACCGATGATAGCTGCAACTCAATCATTATATAATCAAAACTGTTTAGGCGTGGTATTAACAGGCGGTTTGTCCTCTAGAATGGGAAGCGACAAAGCATTACTGAACCGATACACAAAAAATAGCACTCAAGAAAGTATGTTGTCTTTTAGTACTCAACAGCTCAAAACAGTAGGTGTTGATCACGTCGTTGTGAGTGGTAAAAAACACGGCTTAGCAGATCATTTTGAAAACTTAGGGCCAATGGGTGGAATTTATACCGTCATCAAAGAGTATTACCCTAGAGCACTACTAATATTACCTGTTGATTTACCTCTAATAGACAGTGAATCATTAAATCAACTCAAGCGTGTTGGAGAATTATCTCAAAAAGCCTGTTTTTATCATAACAATTATTTGCCTTTATACTTGCCTATTACGGCATTTGTAGCGCAATTTCTTGAAAAGGCGTTTGTCCCCTTCAAACAAGCAATGCCTTCAACAAAAAGCTCATCGCCCGTTTCAATAAAGGGCCCATCGATAAAAGCACTACTGGCACAAACACCACACAAATGTTTAACACCAGCAAGTACCCAGATGTTGTTTAATGCCAATACGCCTGAGCAATGGCAACAAGCTAAACAAAAATTACAACACCAAATACTGCATAATAGGAAAAACCATGTCTAGTTCTAATAATACCCATGGCGGTAAAGCCTTTATTTCACTTAACATTGCCGTTTTAACTGTATCTGATACTCGAGATGAATCTAATGATACATCAGGAAAACTATTAGCTGAACGTGCAACAACATCTGGACATAATGTTGCAGCTAAAGCCATCGTTAAAGATGATGTTTACCAATTACGTGCCATTGTTTCAAGCTGGATCGCCGATGAAAGTATCCATGCAATTATAAGTACTGGGGGCACAGGCTTCACGTCACGTGATAATACCCCTGAAGCCTTATTACCTCTTTTTGATAAAAATGTTGAAGGTTTTGGTGAAATATTTAGAGCAATTTCATTAGACGAAATTGGCACTTCAACGATTCAATCTCGTGCTTTTGCTGGTATCGCTAATCAAACTGTTATCTTATGTGTACCAGGCTCTACAAATGCGTGTAGAACTGCCTGGGATAAATTAATCAAAGAACAATTAGATGCCAGCCATCGCCCTTGTAACTTTGTCCCTCATTTAAATACTAGCACTGAAAAATGTGAGAGCCGTAGCTAATGACTGACCCAAAAACCAATGTAGAATTAAGTCACATTAATCAAAAAGGTGAAGCAAATATGGTTGATGTCACTGAGAAATCAATGACATCTCGAACAGCAACGGCTGTTGGCTATATTAAAATGACGGCAGAAACACTGGCCTTGATTAATCAAGGTGATAATAAAAAAGGCGACGTTTTTGCTGTTGCAAGAATTGCCGGTATTCAAGCCGCAAAAAAATGCAGTGATTTGATTCCGTTATGTCATCCTTTAATGCTCACCAAAGTAAAAGTCGATTTTGAACTTAATGAACAAGAAAGTCATATAAGAGTATCAAGCTTATGCCGTTTAACAGGACAAACAGGTGTTGAAATGGAAGCATTAACTGCTGTTTCAGTGGCGTGTTTAACGTTATTCGATATGTGCAAGGCGGCTGATCCTGCCATGGAAATATTTGGCATAAAAGTGCTAACCAAAGAAGGTGGTAAATCAGGAAACTGGCAAGCATAGTTTTGATGAAAAACTACGCAAAGGTATTATTTTAGAATGAGAGTATTATGATTAAAGTATTATTTTTTGCAGCATTACGCGAACAACTTGGCCATGAAGAAATCTCTATTCCACTTGATAGTATGACGACTATTGAACAAGTGATTGAATCATTAATCGTACAGAACCCTAGTTGGAAAACAGCGTTTAATCAAAGTTTACTTTGTGCGGTTAACCAAGAAATGGTTAACAAAAAACACGCTGTTAATTCTGGTGACGAAGTCGCATTATTCCCACCGGTAACAGGCGGTTAAAACATGCAGGTTATAAATAACAACACGGTGAAAATTGCGGTTCAAACGGCTGATTTTAATTTAGCTGATGAAGTCAATTTATTGGAAAATAATAATGATGAAGATGGCGCAGTCGCCACTTTTAGTGGCCGAGTGAGGAATAACAATTTAGGAAAAAGTGTAAGCGGCTTATTCCTTGAACACTATCCAGAAATGACAGAGAAATCACTCAAAAAAATTATTGAACAGGCTCAACAACAATGGAGTATCGGACGTGTTACCGTTATTCACCGCATTGGCCAGCTTTTAGTGGGCGAGCAAATTGTTTTTGTTGGTGTCACCAGTAAACATCGCCGAGATGCTTTTGCCGCGTGTGAATTCATTATGGATTATTTAAAAGTAAAAGCGCCATTTTGGAAAAAAGAATTAAGTAATGGCATTGAAACTTGGTTAGATGCAAAACAAAGTGATGAAGAAAAAGCGCAGCAGTGGCAACCTTAACCGATGATAAACAACAAACGTTTCTTAATAATCACCTTACAATTACTTGCCTTAACGACTTCGAGTTCTGTTAATGGAAAACAGCTTTCAATACAACAAGATAATAATTTAAAGGTTGCAGTTTCTGCAAACTTTTCTCACGCACTAAAAAAGCTACTTCCTAAATTTGAAGAAAACACAAATATAACAACTCAAGTTTTTATTGGTTCTACCGGCAATTTATTCAAGCAAATTTATCATGGAGCACCTTACGATATTTTTATTGCGGCAGATAAATTTAGACCTCAGCGACTCATCGAAGCAAATATTGCCCTAGAGAATAGTTTGAAAACTTATGCGTTTGGAACAATTTCATTTTGGTCAACTCAATGGAGTAACTCAGAAAAAACACGTGAAAACCTGCCAACATTTCAAAGCCTAATTCAACAAATTAAAGATAAAAAAAATCGTCTTGCTATAGCAAATCCTAATATTGCTCCGTATGGGCTAGCAGCAAAGCAAGTGATAGAGAACAATGAACTCTGGCATATAATAAATAAAAACCAGCTCATAACAGGTAGCAACATTAATCAAACGTTTCAACAAGTTCGAAGTGGCGCAGTGCCTTTAGGTATTGTTGCGGACAGCCAGCTAATCATAAATAATTTTACTGGGGTTGAGATTCCAAGTGAGCACTATGAACCAATTGAACAACAATTAGTGATTATTGCTGCCAGTAAAAATATTCAACAAGCGCAATTACTTAGTCAATACTTATTATCTAAAGAGAGTCAAAACATCATAAAAACATTAGGTTATAAACCTGTTTCTAGCTCAGTTAGTATTGGTAATGTACAAAATGACTGAGTTTTCAGATGACAGTTTAGCGCTAATCACTACACTTAAAATGGCAGGATTAACCACTTTTTTCTTAATGCTGATAGGTACGCCTTTGGCATGGTTTTTAGCCAAAATGCAAAGTCGCAGCAAAGTACTCCTCGAAGCCATCGTCGCACTTCCTTTAGTATTACCACCAACTGTTTTAGGTTTTTATTTACTCATTGCTTTTTCACCTCAATACCTTCCAGGGCAATTATGGCAAGAGGTTACAGGACAACAATTGGCTTTTAGTTTTAGTGCACTGGTCATCGGTTCTATTTTCTATTCTCTGCCCTTTGTAGTTCAACCGTTACAAAAAGCGTTTGAACAATTAGGCACAGACTATTTAGAAGTAGGTGCAATGTTAAATGCAGGGCCATTAGACCGTTTTTTTACTCTTGTTTTCCCCATGACTAAAGCCAGTTTTATTACTGCAGCAAGTTTAGGTTTTGCTCACACTGTGGGTGAATTTGGTGTGGTATTAATGATTGGCGGAAATATCCCCGGCGAAACACGCGTGTTATCAATTGCGTTATTTGATCATGTTGAAGCGTTTAATTATTCGCAAGCACATACGTTAGCAATCAGTTTAGTGATTGCCTCTTTGGTCTTATTATCCGCTATATATTTACTTAATCATCAACCTAAGACATCAGATAAAGATGGTAAGCTAACTGAATGATTAATAAACTTACGATAAATATTGAATCCACTCATAGCCAGTTTTCACTTGCTATTAATCAATGTATCTCTTTTTCAGGTATTGTCGGCATTTTTGGGCATTCCGGCTCAGGTAAAACGACCCTTCTTCGCTCAATTGCTGGATTAAACCAACAAACCACTGGCGCTATTACTTTTAATGGCAATGTGTTACTTGATAGTAAAAACAAACAAAACATCAAAGCCGAGAATCGAAATATTTCCATGGTATTTCAGGAACCTAGATTATTCCCTCACCTAAGTGTTGAAGAAAATTTAGATTTTGCTATTAAACGTTGTCGGCATTCGCAATTAGACAAAGCTGACATTATTGAATTAACCAGCATCACTTCTTTACTCAATAAAAGCATCCGTCAACTTTCAGGTGGAGAACAGCAAAAAGTTGCACTTGCACGGGCTATTTTATCAGAGCCTAAACTCCTATTGTTAGATGAGCCTTTAAGTGCCTTAGATAGGAAAAGTAAAAAAGAATTAATCAGCCTACTTAGAACTGTTCATAAAAAGCTTAAGCTACCGATGATTTACGTTAGCCACAGTAGTGAAGAGTTACAGCAACTCGCTGAAAAATTAATGGTTATTGAGCAAGGAAAAGTAATTAAGGTCGGTAATATCCATGAGGTTTTTCATCAATTAAATAATACCCAATTGATTAAGCAACAAACGAGCTTAACCGTGATGATAGAAGGGGTAAATGAACAACATGGTTTAGTAAAATTAAGGGTTGCTGAACAACATATTTTTATGTCATTAGAGCAATTAACAGATGACGATATAAATACAATGATGCAATTATCGTCCTTACGTTGTTTTATATTTGCTAGTGATATCAGTATTTCAATAATAGAGCCCAAAAGTAGCTCTATCGTCAATCAACTCTGTGCGGAAATAAAAAATATTAGCCAAGAGCGCTCACAAGTGCTGATTACTATGAAATGTCAGCAGCAAGAGTTTTTTGCTAGCATTTCGACTTATTCGCTAGCAAAATTGTCTTTATCAATTAACCAAAATGTTTATATTCAATTTAAGGCAAGCGCTGTGCGCACCTTAACTATTTAGTTTTTTAACAACTTACACTATTTAATTAAGAGTCACCCTCTTAAATAACAAACGAGAAAGTTTTGCTTACATCACAAGAACAACTTCGATATAGCCGACAGATTATGCTTAAGCATGTGGGTGAAAACGGTCAACTAAAACTGCGTAATGCCAGTGTATTA
>Ga0233426_10000562_pt1 | contig 39025 bp, 42 predicted proteins | sample SI_118_April2016_6_FD_179875 | JGI IMG/M metagenome (GOLD analysis project Ga0233426, IMG submission 179875) | Seawater microbial communities from Saanich Inlet, British Columbia, Canada - SI_118_April2016_10_MG | ecosystem: Environmental > Aquatic > Marine > Inlet | place: Canada: British... | reverse complement strand
CTATGTTTCAGTTGAAACTGAAGCTGTAAACTAAGGATTGCACTATACTTACAATTAAGAAAACTTCTGAGCAATCAGGAGTTTTTTTTATTTACATTTGTTTCATTAATAGATAAACCCAAGAATTGAGATGCTACACATTAATAAGATAAGAGAAAATAAGGATAGCTATATTGCTTTATTAAAAGTAAAAAATATAGATGCTACTGATTTAATAGCAAATGCTATTGCTAAAGATGATGCCCGTAAAGCTACTCAGCAGAAAGCTGATGAGTTATTATCAAAAGGAAATCAATTGGCAAAACAGATTGGTGAATTTTATAAAACGGGTAAAGCAGCTGAAGCAAATGTATTAAAAGAGGAATCATCTTCTATAAAGGAGCAATCCAAAGCTTTGCAAGTAAAACAAACAGAACTTGAAAAAGAAATTCAAGACCTATTAGTACAGATTCCTAATGTGCCACACCCAACTGTTCCTGCAGGAAAATCGGATGCTGATAATGTTACACTTAAGGAAGTAGGTACTATTCCAGCTTTAATGGAGGGTGCTAAACCACATTGGGAGTTAACAACTGACTATAGTTTAATTGATTTTGAATTAGGAAATAAAATTACAGGAGCAGGTTTTCCTGTCTACACTAATCAAGGGGCAAAGTTACAAAGAGCCTTGATTGCTTATTTTTTGGATAAAAACACAGCTGCAGGTTATACTGAATATTTACCACCTCTTTTAGTAAATGAGGCTTCAGGTTTTGGTACTGGGCAATTGCCTGATAAAGAAGGGCAAATGTATCATGCTACTGAGGATAATTTATATTTAATCCCAACTGCTGAGGTGCCAGTAACTAACTTTTTCCGTGATGTAATTGTTAAGGAATTTCCTATTAAATGTACTGCCTATACTCCATGCTTTAGGCGTGAGGCAGGTTCGTATGGTAAAGAGGTGAGAGGGTTAAACAGATTACATCAGTTTGATAAAGTAGAGATTGTACAAATTCAACATCCTGATAAATCATATGAAACTTTAGATACTATGGTAAGTCATGTTGCTAGTATCCTTGATGAATTGGAATTGCCTTATAAAATATTACAATTATGTGGGGGTGATTTAAGTTTTACATCAGCCCTAACTTTTGATTTTGAAGTATATTCTGCAGGACAAGAAAGATGGTTGGAGGTAAGCTCGGTTTCTAACTTTGAAAGTTACCAAGCTAACCGATTGAAATTAAGGTATAAGGATGAGAATGGGAAGACACAACTTTGTCATACCTTAAACGGAAGTGCTTTAGCATTGCCAAGAATTTATGCTGCACTTATCGAAAATAATCAAACGCCAGAGGGAATTAAAATACCGAAAGCTTTACAGCCTTATACAGGTTTTGATATCATAAAATAAATGCGTTTACTGCTCGTATTTTTACTAGTAAGTTCTTTTGCTGTTGCTCAACAGGGTGAACAGCAATTGGCCTATCAATACTATGTAAATGGCGAGTATGATAAAGCCATTGCTCTTTATGAAGAGCTAAATGAAAAGCGATTTTCTGTTGCTTATTATATTCCCTATTTTGGTTCTTTGTTGAATATTGAGGATTATAAATCAGCAGAAAAATTAGCTAAAAAGGTGGCTAAAATCTATCCTAATAGTTTAAATTACCAATTAGAAATTGGTATTACTCAACAGAAAAGTGGGAATAGCAGAAAAGCAGAACGCACTTTTGATAAGCTATACAAGAAATTAAACGGGCAACAATCTCAGGCGATAAACCTAGCCAATACATTCAGGCGTTATGAAATGTATGAATATGCCTTAGGCGTATATTTATTATCAGAAAAGAAAAATAGTAAATCAAGCTTTAGTGTGCAAAAAGCACAACTATACGCCCACTTAGGTAAGGTGGATTTGATGATTGCCGAATATTTAAAGGAACTTGCTCGTAATCCTAGGCAAAAACAAATGGTAATGGCACAAGTGCAAAGGTTTTTGAATAATGACGGCATAAAAAGTGAGCGTAACTATCAGTTGGTTAAAAAAGCATTATTGCCTCATGTTAGAGCAGAGCAAGATCGTACTGATTTTTCAGAAATGCTTATTTGGCTTTTTATGCAAAATGCACAATATGAAATGGCCATCAGGCAAGCAAAATCATTGGATAAACGCACCAATGGAGATGGGGAAGGGGTTTATTCTTTAGCAGAATCCTTATTGGATAAAAAGCACTATAACTTAGCAGTAAATGCATATGATTATGTAGTGCAAAAAGGAAAAACTAATTATTTATTTGTTGATGCAAACATCAATAAATTATATGCGCTTACTAAAAAAATTAGCGAACAGCAGCAACAAGTTATTGTGCTTGATAAAAGCTATCAACAGGTAATTACTGATTTAGGAAAAAATAAAAATACAGTACTTTTACTCTCCAATTATGCTCATTTTAAGGCTTTCTATTTGCATGATTTAGTGGCGGCAGAACAGTTGCTTTTAGAAGCTATGAATATTGGTGGAATTAATAAAACTGATTTGGCTGAGTGCAAGTTGGAATATGCTGATGTACAATTATTACAGGGTAATATCTGGGAATCCTTGTTGTATTATTCGCAAGTTGAAAAAGATTTTAAAGAAAACCCTATCGGGCATGAGGCAAAGTTAAGAAGAGCAAAAATCGCTTATTATCAAGGGGATTTTGATTGGGCACAAGCGCAATTAGGAACATTAAAAGCTTCTACTTCTAAGCTTATTGCCAATGATGCTATGGATTTATCCTTATTGATAATTGATAATTTTAATTTGGATACTACAACTATTGCTATGCGAGCTTTTGCAGCTGCCGATTTGCTTAATTATCAGCAGAAATATGATTCCGCTATCGAAAAATATGATTCTGTATTGGTGAACTTTTCAGGTCATACTTTGTCGGATGAAATTTATATGCGTAAAGCTGAAATCTATCTTAAATTAAATAATATTGATTTAGCTTTACAGATGTACGAAAAGGTAAATGAGGATTGGGGATATGATATTCTGGCAGATGATGCGCTTTATAAATTGGCAAAAATTTATGACAATACCTTAAAGGATAAAGTGAAAGCTATGGAGTTGTACGAACAACTTTTATTGGATCATAATAGTAGTATTTTTGTAGCAGAAGCAAGGAAGCGTTTCAGAAGTTTAAGAGGCGATAGTTTAGAAGAAAAGTAATAATAAAAAAAATGTTGTCATCCTGAACGCTAGTGAATGGATCTCTTTTTTGAACATTTTTTTGTAGAAAACGAATAAATAGTAACATGATAATATACAATGTAACCGTAAGTGTGGAAGAAAGTGTAAAAGCAGATTGGCTTAAGTGGATGCAAGAGGTGCATATTCCTGAGGTAATGGCTACTGGTGTGTTTTCAAAATCACAAATAAATAGGGTAATGGTGCAAGGGGATAGCGACAATACTTTTGCGATTGCTTATACTTGTGAAGCCATGAAGGACTTACACCAATATCAAGTGAAATTTGCTCCTGAATTGCAACAAAAACATGTTGCTCGTTATGGCGATAAAGCAGTTGCTTTCCGTACTTTAATGGAAGTGCTCCAAGAGTACTAATTCCTGTTTTGAAAAAAATTATTAAGGCATATTTACAATTAGAAGAACATGTTCTTTTAATGATAAAGGCTGAGTTTTTTGTGCAGTTGATTGGAGCTGCTTTTTTCTTAATTTTAAATATCTATTTGGCAAAGCAGGGATTTTCTGATCCTGAGATAGCCAACTTTATTTCCTATCGTTTTCTTGCAGTTATGTTGCTGGCATTTCCTTTGGGTTTTTTTATAAAAGGAAAACCCTTGAAGCCTTTTTTTATGTTGGGTAGCTTAGGTGTCCCTACGGTTGCTATCGCTCTTGTTGTTGCTGTGCAGTATGGTTTGTATCAGTATCTGCCAACCTTATTTATTTTATGGGGTATTGTTTTTACTTTGTTTCAGGTAAGTTCTTTGCCTTATGTAATGCGAAATACTTCAGTTGAAAATCAATCACACGCTATATCCTTGAACTATGCAACCCATAGTTTTGGTACAATATTAAGCGGAATAATCATCTTTGGTTTCGGACAGTTTATGCGGGAAATGGATGAGGGAGTTATCCTCTTGTTTATTGCTGTAATTGGTTTTTTTGGCGTGTATTATTTGTTAAAAATGAAGGTAGATGTGGTTGTACCTGTCAAAAAAGGATTGCAATGGAAATCCTATGATTGGAGTTTGTTGCTTAAAGCAATTATCCCAACTATTATTATTGCTATTGGTGCAGGGCTAACTATTCCTTTCATTAATTTATTTTTCTTTCATAATTTTCAAGTAGATTCTACAGGATTTGCTGTTATTGGTGGGGTTGCTAGTGTGTTGGTTGCTATTTTGGCCTTGCTTGTTCCTAATGTGAAAAATAAGTTAGGATTTAAAAAAGGAATTACTTACACCCAAACCACAGCAGTTATTGCTTTGATTGCTTTAGCTACAACTGAGTTTTTCACACATTATTGGTGGGCATTTCCTATAGCTGTTTTATGCTTTTGGATAAGGACTCCACTTATGAATATGGCTGCCCCTATGACTTCTGAACTTACTATGAATTATGTAGGAAAGAAAAACCAAGAAATGCTGAGTGCAATTATGGCAGCAATCTGGAGTGGAAGTTGGTTTTTTAGCTCACAAATATTCAGGTACTTAAAAGCTGAAGGTTTGCCTTATGCTTATATCTTTTACATCACAGCTGTGTTATATGCTTTTGGGGTGTTTATGTATTATTTATTGGTGTTGGATTATGAAAGAAGGAAGTAACCTTTTTTTTCTAACTAATATGACTAGGGGTGGTATAGTCAATATTTTGTCATCCTGAACAAAGTGAAGGATCTCCAGTGTTGTTTTGTCATTTCGAATTGACTTAATGAAGCAATCTTTTCCTTTGTTCTTTTACCTTGAAGTAAAATAACCAAAAGTTCAATACTGTATTTATTTATAAACGCAAAAAAGCAGTAAAAACACGAAACAAAATAAACTCGCTTTACTCAAACAGGATTTTTTTTTACGCATTTTTCACACCTTTTTATGCTAAAATAAATAAGGTCAAGAACCGACTTTTAATAATAGTTTAAATATCTAATAACAGCTTTTTTCTTTATTTCTTATAGTAATTGAAAAAGCTATTGAGTAATGCCTTTTTGTTCTGCAAAGCAATACCTCTCTAATAGTTTAGGCGCTACTAGTAGTAATTTCTAGGGCTACTTTTCCTTACTTTTTTAGTGGCTAGTATTTCTCCACTTTCAATATAAGCAACATATTCTGAGGTACTCATGCCAAAGGCAGCTGCAATCTTAAATGTTTTCCTTAGGCTTGGGTGCGACTCTCCGCTTTCCAATTTACTTACTAGTTCTGGAGAAATCCCCGCTTTTCTTGCTACATCTGCTTGTGTCATTCTATTTTCCCATCTTTTAGAATAAAATGCCTTTGGGTGTTTATCTACAAATTCTGCTTCAGTCATAATATTTTTGTGTAAATATAGTGAATGTTTTTGTATTTCAGTCGTTATACAATTAAATTGAGTAGTATTACATATCTATATAGTATAAGAAAGGTTATTGCTAGTATAAGAAAATATCATAGCAGTAGTTTAAAAGTTGTAGGTAGTCGTATTAAAGATGAAAGTAGTCTTAGCAAAGATGAAAGTAGTCTTATAGTAGATGAATATAGTCTTAGAAAAGATGAAGCAACTCTAATAAAAGATGAAACAAGTATAATAACAGTTGTAGCGCTTACACTATAAGCAACTGCAGTGCTATTGCAAAAAAGGATTATTTTCCTTTTCGTAACCTAGATTTGTAGCAGGTCCATGCCCACAAAATACCCTAGTTTCATTGGGTAAAGGAAAAAGCTGAGTGATGATACTATTAATAAGTGTGCCATGATCTCCCCCTGGTAAATCAGTACGCCCAATACTTCTTTGAAAAAGAACATCACCAGCAATAACTAGGTTATTTTCTTTGCTGTATAGGCAAATATGCCCTGGTGCATGTCCAGGAGTAAATAGTATCTTAAAGCTACTTTCTCCAAAAGTTAGGATGTCATCCTGTGCTAAAAAATGTTTTAGGTAAGGCGAACCTTCATAGTCCTCCATTCCATACATTTTCCCAATGTTACCAGCATTCTCAAGGAGTGGTAAATCTTCTTTGTTCATGTATAGTTCCAAATCCCATAGTTCACTTACAAACTTATTTCCTAGTACATGGTCAATATGGCAGTGTGTGTTTATCAGTTTTACTGGTTTTAATCCTTCACTAGTAATGAATCTTCTTAATTCGGTTCTTTCTTTTTCGGTATAGCATCCTGGGTCAATTATTATGCATTCTTTGGTGTCATCATACACTACATAGGTGTTTTCCTGAAAAGGATTAAAGGTAAAGGATTTGATTTTCATATTTTATTTTTAGCTTCTGCAAATATATGTTAATTAGTGTTTTAAAACTATCTCTTTTGGTATGTGTCTGCTCGTATTTCCTTTTTACATTTGTACTATGAGTATTTCAACTTTTATTATCTTAATTATTATTGGTTTGTTGGCCGGAATCCTAAGTGGTTTGGTAGGTATTGGTGGTGGGATTATAATGATTCCTTTGCTGATTATATTATTAGGTCTAACACAACATCAAGCACAAGGTACAGCCCTTTTTGCAATGTTACCACCTATTGGTATTTTGGCAGCCATGAACTACTTTAAGCAAGGATATGTAAAATGGGAGTATGCTGTTGTTATTGCCCTTACTTTTGTTATTGGTGGTTATTTTGGTTCTAAACTTTCTTTGAGTTTGCCACCTCAAACGGTTAGGCGTGTATTTGGTGTTATCATGCTGATTGGCGGTATTAAACTCATCTTTTCAAAATGATAAATAAGATAAAACAACTAGCGGATAGTGCTTTTGATGAGATTGTTGAGATAAGAAGATACATCCATCAAAATCCTGAACTTTCTTTTAAGGAGCATAAAACTTCTGCCTATATAAAGTCAGTACTTACAGGTTGGGGTATTCCTTTTACTGAGGATATTGCTGATACTGGAATTGTAGTTTTGCTTGAAGGAAATAATCCGAGTTCAAAAACTATTGCTTTGCGTGCTGATTTTGATGCTTTGCCAATTACTGAAGAAAATGAAGTAGGCTATTGTTCGGTAAATAATGGGGTAATGCATGCTTGCGGACATGATGCACATACAGCTTCTTTGTTAGGAGTTGTTAAAATATTAAACACCCTAAAGCAGGAATGGGAGGGTAGTATTAAGTTTATCTTTCAACCTGCTGAAGAAATGCTTCCTGGTGGAGCACAACAAATGATAAAGGAGGGGGTACTTGAAAATCCTAAAGTAGAAAAAATGTTGGGGCAACATGTGTTCCCTGATTTAGAAGTTGGGAAAGTAGGTTTTCGCCCTGGTAAATACATGGCATCAACTGATGAACTGCACATCACCATTACAGGAAAAGGTGGTCATGCTGCATTGCCACATAAATACAACAATCCACTTTTGGCTGCAGCCAAATTAATTACAGATTTAGATGAATCTTTTCAAAAAGAGAAAGACCGCCCTTCTGTTTTAGCACTTGGCTTTATTGAGGGATTAGGGGCTACTAATGTTATTCCCGAACAAGTAAAACTCAAAGGTACTTTGCGAGCAATGGATGAGGATTTCAGAGCTGAGGCACATGATAAAATGTTAGCCATTTCAACTGTTATTGCTCAAACTTATAAAGTGGAAATTGACTTTGATATCCGTAAAGGTTATCCTTGTTTGATAAATGATGAGGATTTAACTGGAAAGTCTATTGCTTTTGCGAAAGACTATATGGGTGAAGATAATGTAATTGCTTTATCTGTAAGGATGACAGCTGAGGATTTCGCTTATTATTCTCATCAAGTACCAGCTTGTTTTTATCGTTTAGGTACGGCAAATAAAAGCAAGGGAATTACCCATGGTTTGCATACTTCTCGCTTCAATATTGATGAACAAGCATTAAAAACTGGAATGGGACTAATGGCTTATTTGGCGATTAGGAATTAAACTAATTTATTTCCTATTGAGTGAAACTCTTCCGAGAATAACTCTATTCTTTCCAATGCTTCAGTTGAGGTAATTGTATCTGCTGTAAAATCTTGTCCTGTTGCATATACTATTCTTGGCAACTGCATCATGCGCCATTCATTCATGCATATTTGCGTTAATTGCATTGTGGATAAGTAACTTCTTTCTCCTCCTGCAGCACAAAGTATCCCAAAGAATTTACCTGTTGCTTTTCCAAAACAAGCATCTAATAAAATTTTCAAGCTATCATTTACACTATAGCAATGCACACCCATACCGATAATAATATTGTCAGCTTGTTCAATCTTTTCTGCTAAGGCTTTCATTTCTTCACTTAATCCTTTATGAAAAGGTTGCATGGGAATCTCTCTAGCATCTACAAAAGTGATGTTGTCTCCTTTTTCAATGAGTTCTTGTTCTACAGCTTTACATAGTAAGTAGGATCGGGAGTTCTCAGCAAGTGAACTTGATAAAATTAGTGTATTCATTAATTAGCAACTTTTGAGATAAAGTCAATTCTTAGTAGGCGAATTTCATCATCAGTAAATTCATCTTCTTCAAATTCTACTCTTGCCTCATCAAAGGAAAAGTTTTCTGTTTCTTTAAAGAAATCATGAATATCCTCTCTCTCATCTTCCTCCATCATGTCAAGGATTATATGTCCTAAGTTTAGGCGAGTTCCTGTTTCTACAATTTCTTCCATTTCAGTAAGTAGTTCCTCATGGCTCAGTCCTTTTCCTTTTGCAATATCATCAATCCATAGTTTTTTATCTAAGGATTGTATGATGTAAATCTTGTTCGATTTCTTGTTGGCTACCGTTCTTACTAGGATGTCTTGTGGGCGTTCAATCTCGTTTTCGTCCACATATTTTTTAATTGCATTGATGAAATCCTGTCCGTATTTTTTCGCTTTTCCTTGTCCAACTCCTTGTACTTGTGCCATTTCTTCAAGGGATATTGGGTATTGATTTGCCATATCAATAATAGAAGGTTCCATAAACAGAATTGCAGGAGGAAGTCCTGTTGCTTTTGCAACTTTCTTTCTTAAGTCCATAAGGATATTAAAGAGTACTTTGTCCATGGCAATACCTTTTTGATTGCTTCCTGATCCTGAATTGAGTTCGTCATAATCATGGTCCTCAGTTATCTCAAAACTATACGGATTTTTAATGTATTCTTTTCCTGCATCAGTAATTTTAAGTATACCATAACTCTCAATCTCTTTTGTTAAAAGTTGCTTAACATATACTTGCCTAATTATTGAATGCCAAAATCCTAATGATTTTTCCTTTCCTGAACCAAAAATATCTTCAATTTGAGACATATGTTGCTTAATGAGTGAATTGCTATCACCTACCATTATACGTGCCATTTCTTTTGGTTTGAATCTTTCACGGCAAGCTAATACTCCTTTAAGTAATAGCTTGACATATTTCATTCCCTCTGCTCTTTCCTTTGGGTCCTTACAGTTATCACACATCTTATCGCACCTCCCTGCATCAAATTCCTCTCCAAAATAATGAAGTAAATACTTTCTTCTACACATTGATGTCTCAGAAAAAGCAATGGTTTCCATAATGAGCAAACGCCCTACTTCTTGTTCTGCAACTGGCTTCCCTTGCAGGAATTTTTCTAATTTTTCTATGTCCTTATAATCGTAAAAAGTAATTAAATCTCCTTTTCCACCATCTCTTCCTGCACGCCCAGTTTCTTGGTAATATCCTTCCAAACTTTTAGGAATGTCATGGTGTACTACATACCTAATATCTGGCTTGTCAATTCCCATTCCAAATGCAATGGTGGCAACAATTACATCACAATCATCCATTAAAAATGCTTCTTGATGGGCAACTCTTTTCTTTGCTTCTAACCCTGCATGGTAAGGCAAGGCCTTAATTCCATTTATCTGTAAGGTTTCAGCTATTTCTTCTACTTTTTTCCTACTTAAACAATACACAATTCCTGATTCTCCTTTACGCGTACTTATATATTGTATAATTTGTTTGGCAACATCCTTTTTAGGTTTTATTTCGTAAAAAAGGTTGCTTCTATTAAAAGAGTCAAGATATAACTTCCCGTTTTCATTTATCTTGAGGTTTTTCATTATATCTTGCCTTACTTTTGGAGTTGCAGTTGCTGTAAGTGCAATGATAGGTGCTTCACCTATATTGTCAATTATTTGTTTTAATTTTCGGTATTCAGGTCTAAAATCATGCCCCCATTCTGAGATACAATGTGCCTCATCAATAGCGTAAAAGGATACCTTTACTGATCTGAAAAACTCTGTGTTTTCAGCTTTTACTAATGATTCAGGGGCAACATATAATAGTTTTGTTTTTCCTGATTTAATATCCTCTTTTACTTGTGTAGTTTGGGCTTTTGATAGAGATGAATTAAGCACATGGGCGATACTTTCGTTCTGATAATGTCCTCTTAGTACATCTACTTGATTTTTCATTAGTGCAATTAAAGGAGAAACTACAATTGCACAACCGTCTGAAATAAGGGCAGGTAATTGATAGCACATTGATTTTCCGCCTCCCGTTGGCATAATTACCATACTATCGTTTCCTTTCAGTAGATTGAGAATAATATCCTCTTGATCTGCTCTAAAACTATTAAATCCAAAAATACTTTTTAGATTTTTGTTTAGTGTTTCTTTAGAAATGCTCATTTGTTATAAAAATGTAATACTTTTGTTTTCGTTTTGAGAACGAATATACTACATTAATTTATGAAATCTTCAATAGAAATAAAAAATATTGCAAAAGAAACTATCTCCCTAGAGCTAGATGCGATTAGTAAAATGAAAAGTAGAATTGACGATCGTTTTGTTAATGCTATTAATTTGATTTCTACTTCTAAGGGAAGGTTAATAGTGGCAGGAATTGGTAAAAGTGCAAACATTGCTAATAAAATGGTTGCTACCTTTAATTCAACTGGTCAGCCTGCTATTTTTTTACATGCTGCTGATGCAATACATGGTGATTTAGGGAATGTGCAGCAAGGTGATGTGGTAATTTGCATTTCGAAAAGTGGAAATACGCCAGAAATTAAGGCTTTATTGCCTTTTATTAAAAGAATGGGTAACGCAATTATTGCTCTTACTGGAAATATGAATTCTTTTTTAGCAAAGGAATCTGATATTGCTTTGGATGTAAGTGTTGAGAAAGAAGCTTGCCCTAATAACTTAGCACCAACCTCTTCAACTACTGCTCAATTGGTAATGGGAGATGCTTTAGCAGTTACTTTATTGGCGTGTAAAAACTTTACCGATAAGGATTTTGCTCGTTTTCATCCTGGTGGAACTTTAGGAAAGCGTCTGTATTTAAAACTATCAGATATTTTAGCTAAGGATAGCAATCCTGCAGTAGTAATTAATGCGACTATTAATGAAGTTATTATTGAGATTTCAAAAAAACGATTAGGAGCAACAGCTGTGCTTGATAACAATAAAGTAAAAGGTATTATTACGGATGGTGATTTAAGGAGAATGCTGGAGAAAGGGGATGAATTTACTAGCTTAACAGCAGCTGATATTATGTGTGTTTCACCAAAAACGATTCATATTGATACGCTTGCTTATGATGCTTTGGGGTTAATGGAAAAAAATAATATTAGTCAGTTGGTGGTGGTTAATGGTGAGCAATATCAAGGTATTGTTCATATTCATGATATAATAAAAGAAGGAGTAGTTTAGATGAGTGATCAAGAAAACGAAATGTCATTTTTAGACCATTTGGAAATTTTCAGATGGCACTTAATTCGTTCGGCAGGAGCAATTCTGTTTTTTGCAATTATTGCATTTATTTACAAGGAAATAGTTTTTGATGTTATTCTTTTAGGGCCTAAAAAACCTACTTTCCCTACCTATAGAGTGTTGTGCAGTATTTCTAATTTTTTAGGATTAGATGACGCTCTTTGTATGGAGGAATCTCCTTTTACTTTGATGAATATAAGTATGAGTGGGCAGTTTTCAACTCATATAACTACTTCAATTTTTGCAGGTTTTATTGTGGCGTTCCCTTATGTTTTTTGGGAGTTATGGCGATTTATTCGCCCAGCCTTGCATAATAATGAAACTAAAATGGCAAAAGGAATTGTATTTTTCAGTTCTGTTTTGTTTTTGTTCGGAGTGCTTTTTGGTTATTATGTAATTGCTCCTTTGTCGGTTAATTTTTTAGGTTCTTATCAGGTAAGTAGTACAGTTTCTAATCAGATTGGTTTAGCATCCTTTATATCAACAGTAACTACCGTAAGTTTGGCAAATGGAATTATTTTTGAGTTACCTATTTTGGTTTATTTCTTAACTAAAGCTGGCTTGCTTACACCAGAATTTATGCGTATTTATCGCAAACATGCCATGGTATTCACGCTTATTCTCTCTGCAGTTATTACGCCTCCAGATATTACTTCCCAAATTTTAGTTTCCTTTCCCTTAATCATATTGTATGAAATGAGTATTAAGATTTCAGCACGAGTAATTAAAAATCAAGAAAAACAAAACGCATGATTTTAAGAGCAGATAATATTATAAAGTATTACGGAAAAAGAGCGGTTGTAAAAGGAGTTTCGGTAGAAGTGAAGCAAGGTGAAATTGTTGGGCTTTTAGGGCCTAATGGTGCAGGAAAAACTACTTCATTTTATATGATGGTTGGTTTAGTAAAACCAAATGAGGGGGCTGTATATTTGGATGACTTGGATATTACTAAGTTACCAATGTACAAAAGAGCGCAATTAGGAGTTGGTTACCTAGCACAAGAAGCATCTGTATTCAGGAAAATGACAGTTGAGGATAATATCCTTTCTGTACTAGAAATGACAAAGCTAAGCAAAGTAGAGCAACTTGAAAAGTGCGAATCCTTATTGGATGAATTTAGTTTGCAACATGTGCGTAAAAATATGGGTGGTTTGCTTTCAGGAGGGGAAAGAAGGAGAACAGAAATTGCTAGAGCCTTGGCTACAAACCCAAAATTTATTTTGTTGGACGAACCTTTTGCTGGAGTTGATCCTATTGCTGTTGAGGATATTCAGCAGATAGTTTCAAAATTGAAAGATAAAAATATTGGGATATTGATTACCGATCATAATGTACACGAAACCCTTAAGATTACTGATAGGGCATATCTTTTGTTTGAAGGAAATATCCTAAAACAAGGTACTGCTGAAGAGTTAGCTGCTGATGAGCAAGTGAGAAAAGTGTACTTGGGTAAAAACTTTGAACTGAGAAGGTAAAGGAGTTGTTAGTTGACAGTTTTTAGTTGTTCGGTATTTCTAACAACTAGCAACAAAAAACGAACAATTATACTTCCGTTAAAGTAAATTCAAAAGATTCCATAATTTGATTGCAAAGCATTTTTTTGCAAGCTTCTTCTACCTTTGTTGTTGCAACTTCTTTGCTTGCTGCTTCAATTACTAATGTAATATGTTTACCAATTCTTACATTTCCGATTTCTGACAAACCAACATTTCCCATACTAGCACTTACTGCTTTTCCTTGTGGGTCTAATAATGATTTAAGTGGCATTACATCTATTTCGGCTGTGAACTTCATAATTATAGTATATTATTTAAGAGTGATAAAATCAGGTACAAAATTACAATAAAAGGGATAGCAGCAAACTGAAAAACAAAGAATAATATCACTGCTGATAAAATAAGTATAATCCTGAAGATATTTAACCTAGAACTTAGGCTTTCTTCCTTGCTGAATTTCAAGGAAAATAGTGGCATTTCAACAACAAGAAGTAAAGGTAGAATAATGGAGATAAGCGTTAAGAATTGCAAATCCACAAACATTGGAAATTGATTGAAATCAATGTGTGGCAAGGCTGCAACAAATATAGCTAGTGCTGGGGTTGGTAATCCAATAAAAGAGGTGGTTTGCCTAGTATCAATATTAAAGTTTGCTAACCGTACAGCCGAAAATATTGGAATTAATAGCGCTAGTGAAGCTGGAAAAAAGAGTTGGCTATCATTCATTGAATGGCGAAAAATTATATCATTACTAAGGTAAAATATAAAGTGAAATAAAATAAAACCTGGTGCTACACCAAAAGTAACCATGTCTGCCATGGAATCCAATTGTTTTCCAAGTTCACCGCTTACTTTTAAAAGGCGTGCTGCTAGCCCATCAAAAAAATCAAAAAAAGCACCTGCAAAAATGCAAAGTGAGGCAGTTGTTAGGTTTCCTTGAAAGGCAAAAATTATGGCAAATAGCCCGCAAGTTAAGTTTGCAAGGGTAATTATATTCGGAATATTTCTTTTGATTGCATTCATATCAGCAAAAATATCATTTTATTTGTAACCAATATGAGAAACTTATCCCTATCCTTATTGAGCGGCTTATTGTTGGCATTTGCTTGGCCAGAAATTGGAGTATTCCCTGTTCTGTTTTTTGCTTTTGTACCTTTATTAATGCTTGAGGATAAAGCCAAAAGTGGTAGTGTAGTTTTTGGCTACAGTTATCTATCATTTTTAATTTTTAATATCATCACTACTTATTGGGTGTGGAATGCTACACCTGTTGGTTCAATTTTTGCTTTTTTGGTTAATTCCTTACTAATGGCATTGGCTTTTTATGTATTTCATAAAATTAAAAAAGCAACTACTGATAGGTTAGGTTATTTGGCCTTTGTGGTTTGTTGGCTTTCTTTTGAATATTTGCATTTAAATTGGGATTTATCATGGCCTTGGCTTACTTTGGGTAATGGCTTTGCTAATGCTGTTGATCTTGTGCAGTGGTACGAATTTACAGGGGTTTTAGGAGGTTCGTTTTGGGTGCTATTGATGAATATTCTATTGTTTAAAGTAGTACAGGCAAAGGATAGAAAAAAAGTAATTTTCCTTCCGTTTTTAGTTTTGCTATTGCCTTTATTTATTTCTCATCATTTATTTTTAGAGGCCAATACTAAGGGAGAGCAAGCATTAAAGGTGCTGATTGTACAGCCGAATATTGATCCTTATACTGATAAATTTTCAGTTGGATATGAACAACAATTGCTTGATTTTATTGCTTTGGCAAAAACTGAACTTACACAAGAAACTGAACTCTTGATTGGGCCAGAAACAGCCTTGCAAGAAGGAATTTGGGAAAATAAGATTGAAGCGACTTATAGTGTAAGGGCGTTTAGAGAGTTACAGATTGAGTACCCAAATCTGAATATTTTGGTTGGTTCGTCTACCTATAAAATGTTTGGTCATGGCGAACAAAAATCAACTACAGCTCGCCAAATCAGAAATGAAAAGGTATATTATGATGCCTACAATTCTGCTATTTTTATTCCTGATACGGGAAGTGTTCAGGTATATCATAAAACGAAACTAGTCCCTGGAGCCGAAAAAACACCTTTTCCAAAATTACTAGATAAACTAGCAAGTGTAATGTTGGATTTAGGAGGCGTTTCTGGTTCATTGGCTAGTGATAATAAAGTACATCAGTTTCATGTTGGGAGTAAGGTTATTACGCCACTTATTTGTTACGAAAGTATTTATGGTGATTTGCAAAAAGGAAATACAAGCCTAATTGCTATTATTACGAATGATGGTTGGTGGAAAAATACGGCCGGTTATAAGCAGCATTTTGAATATGCTCGGCTAAGGGCGATTGAACAAAGAAAAACGATTGTCCGTTCAGCCAATACAGGGATTTCTGGAGTGATAAATGCAAAAGGTGAAGTATTGCAAAGTACAAATTGGGATGAAGAAATTTGTATTGCAGCAGCAGTTAGCTTGAATAATGAAACTACTTTTTACAGTAAGTTTGGCGATTATATTGGTAGGCTCTCAGTTTTTGTGGCCTTTATGCTAATGATTACTTCTTTTGTAAAAGGGAGAGTGAGGAAATAAAAAAACCCACTCTAAATGAATGGGTTTTATATATTTTATAAAAAAGAAAATTTTATTCTTCTGTTGTCTCCTCTTATTCCTCCGTTAAGTTAATTTTAATTTCAATGAGAGTGTCAGCATCAGTTGTGTCAATGCTTTCAAGTACTGCATCTTCTATACTATCTACATTAATGCTTTCATCATCTGTTTGTATTTCAACTCTTATTTCCTTTTTTACATCTGATGAGCATTCTGTTTTACAGCAATTCCCCATAAATAAGTAGCCTAGTAAACCTACTACTAGTATCCATGTTAATGGTTTTTCTAATTTTCCCATGATCTTAATTTTTGATTAGTATGGGGCTAAAGTAGTAAAAATAAATTACTTAAGATTATTTGGGATAGCTGCTCCTCTGTTTTAGGGGAGCTGTCTGCAGGACTGATGGGTATATTTTTATTTATTTCCCTTTACAGTTGTTCAGGAAGACAATCTTATGTTTTACTCTCCTTTTAGCTGTTCTGGAATAGTGCAAACGGGTATAGGGTGCATTTTGTGTTGGTTGGCTCTGTTCATTTTAGTGTAAATGTCAAGCACTTGTTTTTCTCTTGCCGTTAAGGTATTTTTATCGCCATCAAAAGCCATTGCCCATTCTAGTTCTGGGTAGTTTGCGCCTATTTGGTCTTCATCTGTTTTGTCATCTCCCCAAAGGCCATCAGTAGGTGCTGCACTTAGGATTTCAGTGTCTATTCCTAATTCTTTACCAAGGATGTATACCTCAGTTTTTAGCAAATCGGCAATTGGGCTAATATCCACTCCGCCATCACCATATTTAGTAAAGAAGCCAATGCCAAAATCTTCTACTTTATTTCCAGTTCCTAGTACTAATGAGTTGTTGGCTTGTGCAAAATAATAGAGGGTTGTCATCCTTAGCCTTGCTCGGGTATTCACTAAAGCGAGTTCGTTTTGCACTTTATCTTTTGGAAGTTGCTGTGTAAATCCATCAAAAATAGGAGTGAGTTCTAGTTCTACAGTGCTCACATTGTCAAAATTTTCTTTTAGCCAAGCAATGTGTTTTAGTCCTCTTGCTACTTGTGTTTTCTCTTGATGAATAGGCATTTCCACACAAAGTAATGGCAATCCTGTTTTGGCGGCTAGGGTTGAGGTTACTGCTGAATCAATCCCGCCAGAGATACCAATTACGAAACCTTTAACGCCAACATTCTGTGCGTAGCTTGCTAGCCAATTGCTAATATGATTTATTATTGCTGTAGTTTGCATATTTGTTTGCAAATGTAAAAGAAAACTTCTTAATTTGCCAGATGAAACCTATAGTCTTATTTCTTTCCGTTACACTTGTTACTTTCTTAATTGCTTCTTGGCTTTTTACTCTTTTTCCTGATGCTGAAAAAATTGCTTTAAAAGTAAATAGGTTTGATAAAGCACTATTTGAAATAAATGCTGATAATGTAGCAGAGCATTCTGAACAATGGAAAACAGAATTTGGCACTTTTAATGAGGTATTTGCTACTCAAATTATGCAAAGTACTAATCTTACTGATGCACAATATCAAAATGAGTTATTGGCTTTTACGCAACATAAAGACATGCGAGAGGCCTATGATAGTGTTGCTGTTTTATTTGCTGATTTCTCACTTATTAAAGAAGAATTAGCATTTGCTTTTTGGCAATTTTCTGAGGATTTCTCTTCTTATCCTATTCCTGAAATAACCACCTTTTTTGGTGGCTTTAATTATGGAGTAGTTACCTATGATAATAATATCGCTATTGGTTTGGAAAACTTTTTAGGAGAAAATTCTAAGTATTATTCTTTATTGGGCGACCCTAGTTATTTGCGTTTTCAAAAACAAAAAAAGTTTATTTCTTCTAATGTAATGGAGGTATGGCTTAACGAACATTTTAAGCAGTTTGTTGGAGGTAGGGATTTACTTTCTCAGCTTATCTATAAAGGAAAAGTAATGTATTGTATTGATAAGATGTTGCCTGAATTACCTGTGGAGGATAAGTTCAGGTTTACAAAGCCTCAAATGGATTGGGTGGTAGAAAATGAAGCTAGTATTTGGGAGTATATCGTGCAGGAGGATTTACTTTTCTCTAAAAAAGAACAAGACTTTAGAACCTTTATTAATTATGCGCCTTTTGCAAAAGGTATGCCTGCACAAGCACCTGGGCGAGTGGCGTATTATATTGGTTATAAAATGATAAACGAGTACATGGATAATAATAACATTGATGTAGAGCAGCTTATGTACTTAACGGATTCAAGGCAGTTTTTACAACAATCAAAATATAAACCTACAAAATAGTAAAATGAAGCAGACTTTAAAATTTGAAATAGAATTAGACGAAAATAATTTGCCAGTAAACATTGAAATGCACGCAAGTGATGGTGCTGCAAATGAGAAGGAAATCAAGGCTTTAATGGTGTCTGCTTGGGCTGCAAAAAGTAAGGAAACTTTGCGTATTGATCTTTGGACTAAGGATATGCCTGTTAATGAAATGTTCATCATGTATCATCAAACAATGATGGGAATGGCTGGCACTTTAGAGCGTGCAACTGGGCATGATAAATTAGCTGGAGCTTTGCGTGATTATTGTGCCTTTTTTGCTGAACAAACTGAAATTAAAGGGTAATTTCTGACTCCTTTCCTTTTAATAAATCTCTTTAAACTGTGGGTTTAGTGTTTCAATAAAATCTGCAATTTCTTGTGTTCCTGTTTTCTTTTCAGCTGAAGTAATGAATATTTGAGGTAATTCCCCCCATTCTTTTTGCATCTCTACTTTATAAGCACCAATATTTTTAGCAAGAGCTACTTTTCCTAGTTTATCTGTTTTGGTAAATACCATAACAAATGGAATTCCTTTTTCTGCTAACCATTTCATAAACTCTTGGTCAATTGCTTGTGGTTTGTGTCGGCTATCAATCAGTACAAACAAACACATAAGGTTACTTCTATTAAGCAAGTATTCACTTATCATGTCATGAAACTCTGCACGCATTGACTTGGAAATTTTGGCATATCCAAATCCTGGTAAATCCACTAAGTACCATTCCTTATTAATAATAAAATGGTTAATCAATTGTGTTTTTCCTGGTCTTCCTGATGTTTTCGCAAGATGCTTATGGTTAACCATAGCATTTATTAAAGATGATTTTCCAACATTCGACCTTCCAATAAAAGCATATTCTGCCATTTTGGGTGCAGGACATAGTTTGTAATCAGTATTACTAATTACAAATTCGGCAGTTTTAATTTTCATGATGGTTTAGAATTTCTCGTTTAAGAATTTCAGTACAATTTTACTAAAAGCTTCAGGGTGTTCCCACATAGCTGCATGGCCACATAATGGTATCCAGTGTAGTTCGGAGTTAGGTAATAAAGAATGAAATTCATCAGCAACCTTTGGTGGTGTTACCTTATCATGCTCTCCCCATATTAAACAAACTGGCATTGTAAAGTTTGGAATATCTTCAGCCATATTATGTCTAATGGCTGATTTAGCATATCCTAATAATTTAAGAATTGAAATCCTATTGTTTGCAATCTCAAAAACCCTGTCTACTAGCTCATCATTTGCTACTGCAGGATCATAAAATACTTCTTCTGTTTTTGTTCTAATGTATCCTTTGTCACCTCTTCTTGGAAAAGAATCTCCCATTGCACTTTCATATAGTCCTGAACTTCCTGTTAATATCATGCTGTCTACCATTTCAGGGTGCTCTTTTGAAAAGATAAGTGCGATATGTCCTCCCATTGAATTTCCAAGTAATGTAGCTGATGAAAGTCCAAGGTGATTCATAAATTCATATAAGTAGTCGCTTAAAGATTTTACTGATACCTTTAAGATACTTCCTTCAAAAAGCTTGAGGTCTAATCCGTAAACTTTATATTCTTCAGAGATAAAGTCAACCATCTCTCCAAAGTTCTCAACTCCTCCCATTAGTCCATGTAAAAGGATGATTGGTTGCCCACCATTCCCCTCTTCAAGCCATTTAAATTTCCCCTCTTGCTTAACCATATGAATTCTGATTTTAATCTGCAAAGAAACGAAAATATTTGTGAATGGCAACAACTAGCAGAAATAGGGAAAAAATGGGAGTGAGTGGGTAAAGTTATCAACAAAGTGGTAAGGAGTGGGAAAAAGTGGGATTTATGCGTATATTAGCACCCAGATTTAAAGCCAATAAAAGTGATAAATGTAATAGGAACATACGAATGTAAAGCAGATGCCAAAGGGCGTGTGATGTTTCCGTCTGCCCTTAAAAAACAATTGAAAAATGTGATGGGTGATGGCTTTGTGATTAAAAGGTCGGTTTTTAATAAATGCTTGGAAATTCACCCAATGAAAGAATGGGAAAAGGTTGTGGGGCAGGTAAACAAGTTAAATCGTTTTGTTAAAAAGAATAATGATTTTATTCGTTCCTACATGTCTGGCTTAAAAGTGGTTGAGGTGGATGGTGCAGGTCGATTTTTAATTCCTAAGGATTTGTACTTGTTTGCTGATTTGCAAAAGGAGCTAGTTCTTTCTTCATCAGTAAATATGATTGAGATTTGGGATAAAGATAAATATGAGGCTTCTGTTGCCGAAACACTAGTAGATTTTGGAAATCTGGCTGAAGACGTGATGGGAAATCAGCCTCAAGACGAATCGGATGGAATATCATAATCCAGTATTATTACACGAATGTATTGACGGGCTAAATATTAAGCCTAACGGAATTTATGTTGATGTTACTTTTGGTGGCGGAGGACATGCTAAGCTTATTCTTAAAAGCCTGAATGGTGGTAAATTGTATGCTTTTGATCAGGATGATAATGCGCACAAGAACTCTTTGGAAGGAGATAGTTTTAAATTAATAAATGCAAATTTCAGACATCTTAAGAATTTCTTAAGAATGGAAGGAATTCGTAAAATTGATGGTTTGTTAGCTGATTTGGGGGTTTCTTCTCATCAGTTTGATGTGGCAGAAAGAGGTTTTTCTATTCGTTTTGATGGTGAGTTGGATATGAGAATGAATACTAATTCTCCTTTATCGGCAAGAAGTGTGGTGAATGAGTACGGTCAGCAGGAATTAGCTAATGTGTTATTTAAGTATGGTGAGCTTAGAAACTCAAGAGCTATTGCTCGTGAAATTGTATCGGCTAGGCAAGTGCAAGAAATTATTACAACAAATCAGTTGATTGATATAGTTGCGAATATGGTTCCTGAAAAAAAGAGAAACCAGTTTTTGGCTCGTATTTTTCAAGCTATCCGTATTGAAGTAAATGATGAAATGCAGGCTTTGGAGGAAATGCTGTTGGATGCTGTGGATATGTTAAATGAAGGAGGGCGTTTGGTGGTTATGTCTTATCATTCTTTGGAGGATAGAATGGTTAAAAACTTAATGAAGAAAGGGAATATTGAAGGGAAATTGGAAAAAGATTTTTTTGGTAACCCAATTAAAGACCTAAAAGAGATTGCAAGAAAAGTAATAGTAGCTTCTGATGAGCAAGTGAAAGAGAATACTAGAGCTAGAAGTGCAAAATTACGCATAGCCGAAAAAAGTTAATGAGCGCAAAAAAAGAAAATACAAGTTCATTACTCTCTGTATTAAGAGGAGAGTTTATTGCCGACCAAAATAACCAGAAGTACATACCATTTTTACTATTTATTGTATTCCTTATTTTATTAAATATCAGAATTTCATTTAGAGCAGAGCGCTTGTTAAAAGAGTCTATTTCTTTAGAAACTGAGGTGGCTGATTTACGATTGGTCTATATTACTACAAGGTCTGACTTGATGACAATGTACAGAAGAACAGTTATAGAAGAAATTGTTAAAGATAAAGGGCTTTCTACTTCATTGATTCCTCCAACTATTATTGAAAAGTGGAATGATTAAAAAAACAAAAGACTCTAACTTCAGAATAATAGGATTATACCTATTCGTAGTGCTTATTGCTATAGGAATAGTTTCTAAAATTGTAAAGGTTCAACAGTTTAGTGAGTCAATAAATACCAGTAGCCAGCCAAGGTATTTTACAGTTGAAGCTCCAAGAGGAAATATTATTGCTGATGATGGCAGTTTGTTGGCAATTTCTATGCCACTTTATGATGTGCGCTTGGATATGAGTGTAATGAATGTTACTTTATTTAATGAAAAGCTAACTGAGTTGGCATCTTTACTTTCTGTTCTTTTTAAGGATAGAAATCCTAGCGAGTATGTTACTTTTTTAAGAAATTCAAAAAATTCAAAAAAGAACAAGTATGTATTGCTGAGAAATAAAGTAACGCATAATGAGTTGAATGCTTTAAAGAAAATGCCTATCCTAAAATTAGGACAAAACAAGGGAGGCTTAATTGCAGAGCAAAGGCCAAATAGAGAAAAGCCATTTGGCTTGTTGGCACAAAGAACTGTTGGCGTGTTGCGAAATGTAAATCCTGTAGGAATTGAAAGAGCATTTAATCAAACACTTTCAGGAGTAGATGGGAGGCATTTAAAACGAAAAATTGCAAAAGGGATTTGGGTGCCACAAGATGCGGATGGAAATGCACTTCCTGTCGCAGGAAATAATGTGATAACTACTATCAATACTGATATGCAGGATGTGGCTGAAAAAGCTTTAGAAAACACACTTATTAATCATGATGCTGATTGGGGTTGTGTGGTGCTGATGGAGGTAACGACTGGTGAGGTAAAAGTAATTGCAAACCTTAAAAAACAGGAAGATGGAAGTGTGAGGGAGCTATTTAATTATGCAATGGCAAAGCATGTTTCGCCAGGTTCTACTTTTAAGTTGGCTTCTGTAATGGCAGGTTTAGAAGATGGGTTTTTTAAGGTTGAGGATTCTGTTAGAACTTATGGAGGGAAATTTACTTTTTATGATAGAGTAATGAAAGACTCTAAGCTTGGAGTGTATGATAAAATCACAATTAAGAGAGCCTTTATAAAATCATCAAATGTTGGAATATCTCGTATTATTGTTGATAATTACAAGAAAAACCCTACTGCATTTACTGATAGGATTTATAAAATGGGCTTGAGTACTCCTTTGGATTTGGAGTTGCCTTTTCCTAATAATTTAAAATCACCAATTCCGAATAAAGGAGGTTGGTCAGGGGTAACATTGCCTTGGATGTCAATTGGCTATGAAATGCAATTAACACCAATTCATATGCTTACTTTTTATAATGCTGTAGCAAATCAAGGAAAAATGGTAAAGCCGATTTTTACTTCAGCAATTAGTCGTGATGGTAAAATAATTGAAAAGCATACTACTCAGGTGATAAATCCTGCTATTTGTTCCAAAGCTACTGTTGATGCTGTATTGCCTTTGCTTATTGGTGTGGTGGAAGAAGGAACTGCAAAAAATATCAAAACAAATAATTATTTAATTGCGGGAAAAACAGGAACGACAGTAATTAACTTTAACAACAGAGCGGAGGGAGAGAAAAAAGAATATCAAGCTTCTTTTGTGGGGTTCTTTCCTGCTGATAACCCAAAATATTCCTGCATAGTGGTGGTGAATAATCCTAAAGAAAATGGAATTTATGGAGGCTCAGTTGCTGCTCCAATCTTTAAGGAGTTAGCCGACAAAGTATATGCTTCAGATATGAGTATTCATAAGGCATTACAGCAATCGGATGTTGTGGCAAGCTTACCAAAGGTAAAGCAAGGAAGTGTTGAGCAAACAAATAAAGTGTTGGCGGAACTTGAAATAAATACTACTTCAACTGATGCCAATTGGATGGTTGCAAAAACATCAAAAGATCAAGTGTTGTTAGAAGTTAGAAGAGTTGAGAGAGATCTGCAAAATGGAAATATGCCTGATTTGAGAGGTATGGGAATTCAAGATGCTATTTATCTTTTGGAGTCCTACGGATTGGTTGTAAAATGTTTAGGAAGTGGTGCTGTTCAATCTCAGTCCATTGCAAAAGGAGTGCGCTTTGTAAAAGGAGCCGTAATTAAATTAGAATTAGCCTAATGAATTTACAGGAATTACTCTATAAAGTAAATGTTTTAAAAGTAGTTGGTACTACTAATGTTGATGTGGCAGATATTGCTTTTGATTCTAGAAAAATAAAAGAGGATTCTTTGTTTGTTGCTGTAAAAGGAACTCAATCTGATGGCCATACTTATATCTCTCAAACTATAAAAGCAGGCGCTACAGTTATTGTTTTGGAAGATATGCCATCTGATTTGGATGGTAAAGTTACTTATATTCAGGTGGAGGATAGTAATCTTGCTTTGGGAATTATTGCTGCTAATTTTTATGATAATCCTTCTGAAAAAATAAAATTAGTAGGAGTAACGGGTACAAATGGTAAAACCACTATTGTGAGTTTGCTGAATCAGTTATTTGCTATGCTAAATGTGAAAGCAGGCATGTTATCAACTATACAAAATAGTGTTATTGATAAAATAATTCCCTCAACTCATACAACTCCTGATGCCTTGCAGCTTAATTTTTTATTGAATGAAATGATAAATGCTGGCTGTGAATATTGTTTTATGGAAGTTAGTTCTCACGCCATTGCACAAGGTAGAATTTCAGGATTAAATTTTGCTGGAGGCGTATTTACCAATATCACACAGGATCATTTGGATTACCATAATACATTTTCAGAATACCGTGATGTAAAAAAATCCTTCTTTGATATTTTGCCAAAAGGAGCTTTTGCACTTACAAATAAAGATGATAAAAATGGCCTAAAGATGCTGGAAGGAACGCAAGCTCAAAAATGTACTTATGCGCTTAAGTCGGTTGCGGATTACAAATGTAGGGTGCTTGAAAATCAGTTTGAAGGAATGCTGCTAAACATTAATAAAGTAGATGTTTGGGTTAAATTGATTGGCGATTTTAATGCCTATAATATGCTTTCGGTTTATGCAGTTGCCAATCAGTTTGGCTTTGAGGAATATGATGTGCTTACAGCAATGAGTATGCTTACAGCAGCTGAAGGTAGGTTTCAGTATTTCCAATCGCAAGAAAAGATTACTGCAATAGTGGATTATGCTCATACGGATGATGCGCTAAAGAATGTGATTTCTACTATAAATAATATCCGAAAAAACACTGAACAGTTGATAACTGTAGTGGGTTGTGGAGGTGATAGAGATAAAACAAAACGCCCATTGATGGCAAAAGTTGCTTGTAATTTAAGTAACCAAGTTATCCTTACTTCCGATAATCCAAGAAGTGAAAATCCAGAAACAATTATTGAGGATATGTTGGAGGGGCTTGATGCTGTACAGCAGAAAAAAGTATTGGTAATTACCGATAGAAGGCAGGCTATTAAAACAGCTTGTCGATTAGCTAATGCCAATGATATTGTATTGGTAGCGGGAAAAGGACACGAAAAATACCAAGAAATTAATGGAGAAAAATTTCCATTTGACGATTTAGAAGAACTTAAACAATCATTAAATATACTTAAAAACTAATGTTATACTATTTATTCGAATACCTACAAAACACTTATGATTTTCCTGGAGCAGGATTGTTTCAGTACATTTCTTTTCGTGCAGCAATGGCAATTATTACTTCCCTTTTAGTGTCCTTAGTTTTTGGAGGGAAAATCATTAATATTATCCGAAACAAGCAAATTGGTGAGCAAGTAAGAGAACTTGGTTTGGCAGGAGAGGAAAGTAAAAAAGGAACGCCAACTATGGGTGGGTTAATCATCTTAGCAGCCATTCTTATTCCTACTTTATTATTCACTAAGCTGGATAATATTTACATCATTATTATGATTGTATCTACCCTATGGTTGGGTGCTATTGGTTTTATTGATGATTATATAAAGGTGTATAAAAAGGATAAAGAAGGATTGGCAGGGAGGTTCAAAATACTAGGGCAAGTTGGTATTGGTTTAATTGTTGGCTTGGTAATGGTTTTTCATTCTGATATTGTGGTAAGAGAAAATGTTAAGGTTGCTTCAGAATCTAGTGTGTATGGATTTATGGACTTGGATCAAAAATCCTCAAAAACAACAACTCCATTCTTTAAGAATAATGAATTTGATTATCAAGAATTAACAGCTTGGATGGGAGATACGGCAAAAGATTACGCATGGATATTTTTTGTTTTAATAGTTGTAATCATCATAACTGCAGTTTCCAATGGAGCAAATATGACGGATGGTTTGGATGGTTTGGCAACAGGAACATCCGCAATTATTGGGGCAACTCTTGCTCTTTTCGCTTATGTGTCCGGTAATATTATTGCTGCTGATTATCTGAATATTATGTACATACCCAATACAGGTGAATTGGTGATTTATATGTCAGCCTTTGTGGGGGCTTGTGTAGGTTTTATGTGGTACAATTCTTATCCAGCACAAGTGTTTATGGGTGACACTGGAAGCCTTGCTTTAGGTGGGATTATAGCGGTGGTTGCAATACTAATCCGTAAGGAATTACTCATTCCAATTTTATGTGGAATTTTCTTAATTGAAAATGTATCTGTTATGCTGCAAGTAGGTTATTTCAAATATACAAAAAAGAAATATGGTGTAGGGAAGCGTGTCTTTAAAATGGCACCATTGCATCATCATTACCAAAAACTAGGAATGCACGAAAGTAAAATTGTAACCAGATTCTGGATTGTAGGAATTATGTTGGCAGTAATAACGGTTGTTACTTTAAAACTAAGGTAATGGCAAAAAGGATAGTCGTACTCGGAGCAGGAATAAGTGGGGTTGGTGCGGCTGTTTTGGCAAAGAAAAAAGGATTTGAAGTTTTTGTTTCAGATAAAGGAATAATTACGGATGATAATAAAGCAGTTCTTTTAAATAATGAGATTGAGTGGGAGGATGGTAAGCATACTTATGAGCAGATTTTAAATGCTGATGAGGTGATTAAAAGCCCTGGAATTCCTGATGCTGCAGATTTGATTCAGCAGTTAATTGCAAAAAGTATTCCGGTAATTTCTGAGGTAGAATTTGCTTTTAGATATACCAAAGCAAAAATTGCTGCTATAACAGGAAGTAATGGTAAAACAACTACAACTTTACTGTTAGGGCATGTGCTGAAAAGTGCAGGACTTGATGTGCTTATTGCAGGGAATGTTGGGGTAGGCTTTGCATTATCTATAGCAGAGCGAGATTACGATTATATCGTTTTGGAGTTAAGTAGTTTTCAGTTGGATGGGATTCGAAATTTTAGAAGTGATGTAGCAATATTGCTGAATATTACGCCTGATCATTTGGATAGGTATGATTATAAACTAGATAATTATGCAGCATCAAAATTCAGAATTACTGAAAATCAAACTAGCCAAGATGTACTTGTTTACAATGTAGATGACAGCATGATGAATGCACTCGTAACGAAAGCAAAAAAACTTCCAATCTCATTAACAACTAAGCAAAAAGAAGGAGGATTTTATAATAACAATGAAATAACAATTAACTTAAATAATAACACTATGACCATGCAAGAACTAGCCCTACAAGGCAAACACAATATTTTTAACTCAATGGCAGCTGCTATGGCAGCAAGAGTTTTTGAGATAAAAGACACCGTTATCCGTCAGGCAATGATTGATTTCCAAAATGTAGAACACAGATTAGAGTATGTACTTACCGTACATGGTATTGATTTTGTAAATGATTCCAAAGCAACAAATGTAAATGCTTGTTGGTATGCACTTGAAAGCATGACTAAAGATGTTGTTTGGATTGTTGGAGGTGTTGATAAAGGAAATGATTATGCTGAGTTATCAGAAATGGTAACTGAAAAAGTAAAGGCTATTATCTGTTTAGGTGAAAATAATGAAAATATTATTGATGCTTTTTCAGGCAAGGTAGATACTATTGTTCAGGCTTCTAATATGAAGGATGCAGTAAATCAGTCCTATACTTTAGCAAATAAAGAGGATGTGGTTTTGTTATCTCCAGCTTGTGCAAGTTTTGATTTATTTGCCAATTATGAGGACAGAGGGATTCAATTCAAAAAAAATGTGCGTAGTCTGTAAATGAGTACTTGGTTTAAAAATATCAACCTTGAAGGAGATAGAACAATATGGGGAGTAGTCCTTGCTTTGTCTTTATCCTCTGTATTACTAGTGTATAGTACGGCTGGTTGGCAATTTTTATTTAGCCATGTTACTAAGTTGTTACTTGGTTTGTTTGCTATGTATTTAGTACATAAAATCAAGTTTAAGTATTTTTCAAAACTAGGACAGATGGGCTTTTTATTCAGTCTTCTGTTATTGGTTTTAGTTTTGATTATTGGGGTAAGTATTAATGGAGCTTCTAGGTGGTTGCGAATTGCTGGTCTACAATTCCAACCTTCTGATGTGGCAAAATTGGCAATCCTGATTTATATGGCAAGGCAGATTAGCAAGCATAGAGATTATCTGCATGATATTAAAGATTTGATTTGGTATGTGTTAGGGCCTTTGGTGTTGGTGTGCCTTTTAATTTTACCAAATAATTTTTCTACAGCTGCATTGGTTTTTATCAATGGCTTAGTATTGATGTTTGTAGGGAAAATTAGAATTAAGTTTATTGCCGGAATTATTGGTGTTGCATTTGTGTGTGCACTATCCATTTATTCGGTAGCTAAATTCACTCCTTTGGGTACAAAAATTATGCCAAGGTCGGCTACTTGGGTAAGCCGTATTGATAGTTTCTTTATTGAAACGGAAGGAGATGAACAGACAAAAGATTTTCAGCAAACACAGGCTTTAGTTGCTATACAAAACGGAGGTGTAGCAGGAGTGGGTCCTGGTAAAAGTACGCAAAGAAGTATCTTGCCTTTTTCTTCTTCTGATTTTATTTATGCCATTATTATTGAAGAATATGGTTTGTTTGGTGGGATAATGGCTTTGTTATTTTATTTAATTTTAATGTTTAGGGCAATAAGGATTGCATTGCGGGTGGAAAGCGTATTTGGTAGTTTGCTTACTATTGGTTTAATGTTTTCTTTAGTGTTTCAGGCTTTAATAAATATGTTGGTTTCGGTGGAGGTGCTGCCAGTTACAGGGCAAACTTTACCATTAATAAGTATGGGAGGAACTTCAATTGTATTTTCATGTATCGCAATTGGAATAGTGTTAAGTGTAAGCAGAGATGCAACAGATAGAACTTATGAAAAAGCTTAAAGTTATTATTAGCGGTGGAGGTACTGGAGGACATATTTTCCCTGCCCTTGCAATTGCAAAAGCAATAGAAAATAAAGTAAAAGATGTTGAGTTTTTATTTGTAGGTGCTGAGGATAGAATGGAGATGGAAAAAATCCCAGCAGCAGGTTATAAAATTGTTGGACTTTGGATTAGTGGTCTGCAAAGAAACTTTAGTAAGCGTAATCTGTTATTCCCTTTTAAGGTAGTAAGTAGCTTGCTAAAAGCAAGAAAAATAGTAAAGCAATTTAAGCCTGATTTGGCTATTGGTACTGGCGGTTATGCAAGTGGTCCTTTGCTTTTTGCTGCTGCAAATAAAGGTGTACCATCACTAATACAAGAACAAAATTCTTACCCAGGAATTACAAATAAAATCCTATCAAAATATGTGCAAAAAGTATGTGTTGCGTATGATGATATGGAACGCTTTTTTGGAAAAGAGAAATTAATTATAACGGGTAATCCTATTCGTGAAGATATTTTAGGCTTTGATACTAAAGTAAAACAAGGAAGAGAATTGTTTAGTGTAGATGCTTCAAGGCCAACTGTTTTGGTTGTGGGTGGTAGTTTGGGAGCTCGTACTATAAATAATGCAATTGCTGAAAATATTGAAGCTTTTAAATTAGCTGAGGTAAATTTAATTTGGCAAACAGGAATTTCTTTTCAGGATAAATCACAGGAAATTATTAAAGGGGTAAATGTACCAGGAATTCAGGCACATACTTTTATTAAAAAGATGGATTTGGCTTATGCTGCTGCTGATGTAATTGTTTCCCGAGCAGGGGCAATTGCTATCTCAGAACTGTGCTGTGTGTGCAAGCCAATTATCTTGGTTCCCTCTCCTAATGTGTCCGAAAATCATCAGTATAAAAATGCACAATCCTTAGTTAATAAGAATGCAGCATTGCTTGTTGAAGATAAAGATGCAAGCCGTAAACTTGTAAGTACACTTTTGGATTTAGTAAAAGATAGTAGCTTGCAGGGATCCTTAAGTAGTAATATTAAACAATTAGCAGTAAAAAATGCAGCTGATAAAATAGCAAAAATTGCATTGCATTTAATAAAATGAACCTAGATTTATACAAACATATTTACTTAATTGGTATTGGCGGAATAGGCATGAGTGCTTTGGCACGCTATTTTAATGCCAAAGGAAAGCATGTTTGTGGTTATGATAAGGTTCAATCAAGTTTGTGTAAGGAGTTAGAAGATGAAGGTATTAAAATTCATTATTCTGAAGGAGTAGAGCATATTCATCAAGCTGTAAAGAAAGCAGATTTCAATGAAATATTAGTGATTTATACGCCTGCAATTCCTGCTGATAATCCTGAAATAAATTATTTTAAGGACAAAGGATTTAAGCTATATAAAAGAGCTGAGGTTTTAGGAGTGATAAGCAAGCAATCGTTTACAATTGCAGTAGCAGGTACACATGGAAAAACGACAACCTCCGCTATATTGGCACACCTATTAAATAATTCAGGAAAGCAGGTTACTGCTTTTTTAGGAGGGATAAGTAAGAACTATAATTCTAATTTATTGCTGGCAGAAAAAGGGGATATTCTTATTGTTGAGGCAGATGAATACGATAGGTCCTTCTTACAGCTTCATCCTGATGTTGCTATTATTACTTCTGTTGATGCTGATCATTTGGATATTTATAAAGATAAAGAGGATTTGGAAACAACTTTTGTTCAGTTTGCTTCACAGGTAAAAGAAAATGGATTGTTACTTGTTGAGCAATCTATTGCACTTGATTTTCTAATTCCAGAAAACGGAAAAAAATTAACTTATTCGGCTAGTAATACTGCTGATTATTCGGCTAGTAATACTGCTGTAAGGCAAGGTAAAATGGTTTTTGATATTGCAGGATTAAGTTTTAGTAAATCAGAATTAAAATTTATTCTGCCTGGAAATCATAATATAAGTAATGCAATTGCTGCTGCTGTGGTTGCGTATTATTCAGGAGTTTCTACTGATGATTTAGCAAAAGGTTTGTCTACCTTTAAGGGAATTAATAGAAGATTTGATGTGCATATTAATACTAGTAAAATAGCGTATGTTGATGATTATGCTCATCATCCTAAAGAGGTTAATGCAACCATTAATGCAACTAAGCAGTTGTTTCCTAAACGGGATATTACAGTAGTTTTTCAACCTCATTTATTTTCTCGTACTCAGGATTTTGCACAAGAATTTGCAATATCATTAGCAGGAGCTGATGAGTTAGTGTTATTAGATATTTATCCTGCAAGAGAAAAGCCAATTACGGGTGTTAACTCTGAAATGTTGCTTAGTTTATGTGCTAATCCCATAAAAGAAGTGTGTGCAAAACAGGAACTCGTAGAAGTGCTAAAAGGAAAAAATATTGATGTGTTATTAACCCTTGGTGCTGGAGATATAGGAACTTTAGTGCAGCCAATAAAATACATGCTTAACTAATGAAAAAGTTATTTCAAATACTAAAATGGGGAATGCTTCTGGCATTAACTGTTGTCGTGTTGGCTTTTACAAATAGTAAGCAAGAAAAACAATTGATACAATTAAACCAAATAAATATTGAGGCTTCAGAGGATGAGTTTGTAACAGAAAATATTGCTTTAGCATATATTGAAAAACACAATTTTGATTTTGATAGTGTGGTGCTTTCTGATTTTTATTTGAATGATTTGGAGATGACTTTATTGAGCCATCCTGCAGTAAAAAAGGTTGAAGTTTATTGCAATCAAGAAGGAGTGCTAGATGTAAAGTTGGAACAAAGAAAAGCGATAGTACGCATTAAAACTTCAACTGCTGATTATTACTTGGATGAGGACGGCTTGGAAATGTTATTATCAAAGAACTATACGCCAAGAGTATTGGTGGTTACTGGAGATGTACTCCCTTCTTATCATAATGCTATTTTTAATTTTGTAAAGCAGATTGATAAGAGTGATTTTTGGAAATCTCAAATTACACAACTTCATTTTAATAATAATCAGGTGCTGATTGTTCCTAGAGTTGGTGGTCAGAAAATTCACCTAGGAGAATTGGTTAATGTAACTAAAAAATTAGAAAATTTATATCAATTTTATAAGCAAGCTATGCATGTAAAGGGGTGGCAAACTTATAGCGATATTAGCTTAAAGTACAACAATCAAATTGTGTGCACAAAAAAATAAGAATTATGGAGCAAAGCAATCAAGAACTTAATACAGGATCCTACATGGTTGGGCTTGATATTGGTACTACCAAAATATCAGTGATGATTGGTAGGAAAAATAAGTATGGAAAATTAGAGATTTTAGGAACTGGTAGAGCCGTATCCAATGGTGTGGCTAGGGGAATAGTTGCTAATATTGATAAAACGGTAATTTCAATAAAGGAGGCGGTTGATGAGGCAAAACTAAAGTCAGGGGTTGAAATTAATGATGTATTTGTAGGCATTGCGGGTCAGCATATTAAAAGCCTACAACACAGAGGTGAGATTGTAAGAGATAATATTAATATTGAGATTGATAAGGCTGATATAGAGAAGTTGAAATCCAATATGTTTAAGTTAATTACTATTCCTGGTGAGGAAGTAATTCATGTAATTCCACAGGAATATACAGTGGATGGTGAAGATGGAATACAAGACCCAAAAGGAATGGCAGGTGTGAAATTAGAGGCTAATTTCCATGTTATTACTGCACAAGTTGGTGCAGTTCGTAATATAATGAGGTGTGTAGAAAAAGCAGGACTGAATCCTAAGGAATTAGTTCTTGAGCCTTTTGCATCAGCAGTAGCCACATTGGATGAAGATGAGTTAAGAGAAGGAGTTGCTTTAGTAGATATTGGTGGGGGTACAACAGATGTAGCTATATTTTTAGATAATATTATTCGTCATACAGCAGTAATTCCTTTTGGTGGAAATGTGATTACTAAGGATATTAAAACGGGCTTATCTATATTGGAAAAACAAGCGGAGCTTTTAAAAATTAAGTTTGGTTCGGCAATGTATACTGAGGATCAAGAAAATGTAATGGTTTCAATACCAGGATTAAGAGGGAGAGAGCCAAAAGAAATTGCAGTAAAAAACCTATCAGAAATTATTGGTTCTAGGTACAAAGAGATTATTGATTTGGTATATCATCAGATTAAAGGGTCGGGATATGAAAATAAATTAATGACTGGAATTGTGCTGACCGGAGGTGGTGCACAAATAAGAAATCTGAAGCAATTAGTTGCTTTTATTACTGGAAAGGAAACTCGTATTGGGTATCCGAACGAGCATTTAGGAAGCGAATCAAAAGATACAGTTGTAAGCCCAATGTATGCAACAGGAGTTGGTTTGGTGCTTAAAGGATTTGAGCATGCAGAAAATACAAATGCTCCTGTAAAAGTAGTTGAACCTAAGAAAGTAGTTGATCCAGTAGAGGAGGTGGAAGAGCAAGAACAAGAATCAGTTTCAGTAGGAATTATGGATAAAATTAAGGACTGGTTTACAGAAGAAAATATTGATTAATATAACAATGAACAACCAATAACTAGCAAGCAATAAATAACAAAAAAACCAATAACTAAAAAATACAATTATGAATGAAATAGACTTAGATATGGATTTCCAAATGCCAAAAAACCAATCATCTCAAATAAAAGTGATGGGAATTGGAGGTGGAGGTAGTAATGCTGTAAACTACATGTACGAACACGGAATTAAAGGTGTGGATTTTGTAATCTGTAATACAGATGCGCAAGCTCTTGAGGCCAGCCCTGTTCCTGTTAAAATTCAGTTAGGTGCTAATCTTACTGAAGGTTTAGGTGCGGGTTCTAATCCTGAAGTTGGTAGGAGAGCTGCTGAGGAAAGTGCTGATAGAATTACTGAGCTATTGGATGCTAATACCAAAATGTTATTTTTAACTGCAGGGATGGGAGGTGGTACTGGTACTGGTGCAGCTCCTGTAATTGCTGAAATTGCTCGTGAAAAAGGAATCCTTACGGTAGGTGTGGTTACCAATCCGTTCTCAACAGAAGGGGGTTACCGAAAGAAATATGCTGAAGATGGTTTGGATGAATTAAGAAAATATGTAGATACTTTACTTATTATTAATAATGATAAGTTGATTGAAGTATATGGTGACCTTACTTTTACCCAAGCATTTGGAAAAGCAAATGAGGTATTGAATACGGCTACAAAGGGAATTGCAGAAGTAATTTCACAACATTTATTGGTAAATATTGATTTGAATGATGCTCGTAAAGTATTAGAAAATAGTGGTACTGCAGTTATGGGGCAAGCTAAAGCTGAAGGTGAAAATAGAGCGATTGAGGCTGTATTAGATGCCTTAGATTCTCCATTACTTAATGATAACGATATTACTGGAGCGCAACAAGTATTATTAAAAATTGTAACGGGTGGTGGTGATGATGAAATCAAGATGTCAGAGCTATTCAAAATTAAAAACAAAATACAAGAAGCTGCTGGTCGAAATGTAAATATTATTGAAGGAATTGGTATTGATCCTGAGTTAGGTTCGGCAGTAAGTGTAACAGTTGTTGCTACTGGTTTTGAAGAAAAAAGAAAGCCAAAAGAACCTCAAACAGTAGTGCTTGGTGATGAAAAACTACAAGAAAATTTTACAGTAAATAAGGTAGCTGATGAAGTTGTAACTCCTGAATCAACTCCCGATTTAGATTTTTCTGATAGTTTTCAGCAATCTTTAGCCTTAGAAGATGAAGAATACAATGAACCTGCGATTGATGAGCCTATTACAGCTGATGAGCCTACTGCTGAGTTTATGAGTTTTGAGATGCCGCAAGCTGTTGAAGCAACCTCTCAAGTTACTGAAGAGAAAAAGATTGTTTTTGAATTAAATATTGATGAGCAAGAGGAGTCTGCTGAGCAGGTAGTAACTGCAATAATGGAAGATGAATCTCCAGTAGAAATGAAAACTGTTGTGTTGGATTTGATAGAAGAGGATGAGGTGATTCCTGAGCCAGTAACTTTAAATACGGTAGAATCAGCACCAGTAAATACGGAGGTAATTAAGGTTGAAGCAAGAGAGCGTGAGAGTAGGTTAAGAGCAATCTCACAGCAATTGCGTACTCCTTCAGGATTAACAAACTTGGAAGATATCCCTGCTTATAAACGCAATAATATAAATTTAGTTGAAAATGCTCATTCTTCTGAAACTGAAATAGCAACTTATACTTTAAGTGATGGAAAAAATAATACTACAGAATTAAAGCAAAACAATTCTTTTTTGCACGATAATGTAGATTAACGGTATGTAATTTGACTGTTGTTTTTTATCAAAAAGCCTTGCCGTATCGGTAGGGCTTTTTGATTTACTATGCTTAGCATAATACTTTATTTTAGGTTCTTTAGTTTTGTCCCATTATTAATCAATACAAATTGAATTATGAAAAAGATTGTTTTGTTAATTGTAGCTTTCATAGTATTTGCAAATGTGAGTTATGCCTCCTTCCCAATTACTGAAACTCAACAAACAGAGATTGTAGAAACCAATAATGCAGAATTGCCAACCTATAAAAGTGGTAATCCTACTTGGGGGATTCTTTCCTTAGTTTGTGCTTTACTTAGTTTAATGCTAATACTTAATCCATTAGTTGCAACTATAATTGCATTGTTAGGTGTTGTTTTTGGAGCGATTGGCTTCAATAAAAAGTTAAAAGGCTTAGCGATTACTGGCTTTATTTTGTCATTGATTATTTTCTTAGTGTCAGCTTTTTTAGCATTTGTAATTTTCGCTTTTGGAGGAGATCCTACAAAATTAGGAGGATAAATTTATATTCTATTAATTATTTAAGAAAATGAAAAAACTACTTTTAATAACATTTATAACTTTTCCTTCTTCTCTTTTTGGTCAGGATTATAATGTAATGTTTACTACTGATATTTTAATAAATACAGTATTGGAAAGTACGGGTAATTATTTAGAACATAAAAATGATGTTGACCCTGTTGAAAGTTTAGAAATTCAAACAAAAAAGGATTCTATTGATTGGAATGATACTCAACTTATAAAATGGCAAATAATTGAACCAAAAGATTCACTAAAAATAATAAAGACATGAAAAAACTAATCCTACTTTTAATTGCACTAACCACATTTAATAATGTGAGTTATGCCTCTTTTCCAATTGCAGATACTTTGGAAATAAAACAAGATACTGTACAAACAGAAGAGATAAAGCAATATCACGATCATCTTATACAGATGGGTATTGATCTTAATTCTTGCAAATGTGTGAGTTGCAGGAATGGTATAGTTCCATTAACAAATAAGAGAGATGCAAATAAACCATTAAATCAATTTCAAAAAATATGGTTGCCAATAATAATAGTAATGGCCATTTTAGCAATCTTACTTATAATTTTACTTGTCAGATGGGCTGATAATTTCAGTAAATCTGGTGGAATTGGTGTTGGATAAAAAAATCCCCACCAAATTGGCAGGGATTTATCTTTGTCATGTTGAGCTTGTCGAAACATCTCAGAAAAGAGATTGGCTTTGTCTAACAAAAAGCGTTTCTTCATTCCATTCAGAATGACAGATGCCTTTTACATCATTCCTGGCATACCGCCACCACCCATTGGATGCATGGCAGGAGTATCTTCTTTTATTTCAGCAATCACACATTCGGTAGTCAATAGCATTCCTGCAACTGAAGCTGCATTTTCAAGTGCAACTCGTACTACTTTTGCTGGGTCAATTACACCTGCTTTGTACAAGTTTTCAAATACTTCAGTTTTGGCATTAAAGCCAAAATCTCCTTTTCCTTCACGAACCTTAGCAACAATTACACTTCCTTCCAATCCTGCATTCTCAACTATCTGTCTCAATGGCTCTTCAGCAGCTCTAGTAATAATATTGATTCCTGTTTGTTCGTCATCATTATCGCCTTTTAGTGTTGCTAACTTTTCAGTTGCGCGCACTATAGCAACACCACCTCCAGGAACAATTCCTTCTTCTACAGCAGCCCTAGTAGCAGCTAATGCATCATCTACTCTATCTTTCTTTTCTTTCATCTCTACTTCAGTAGGGGCGCCAACATACAATACAGCAACACCACCTGCTAATTTAGCTAATCTTTCTTGTAACTTTTCCTTGTCGTAATCAGAAGTAGTACTTTCAATTTGTGCTTTTATTTGGTTTACTCTGGCTTTAATAGTATCACTCTCTCCAGCACCATTTACAACAGTTGTATTGTCTTTGTCGATCGTAATTTTTTCGGCAGTACCTAGCATTTCAATTGTAGTACTTTCTAATTTGAATCCTCTTTCTTCAGAAACTACTGTTCCGTTAGTTAGGATTGCAATATCTTCTAGCATTGCTTTTCTTCTATCTCCAAATCCTGGTGCTTTTACGGCTGCAACTTTTAGGGCACCCCTTATTTTATTTACCACTAAAGTGGATAATGCTTCACCATCCACATCTTCAGCAATTATTACTAATGGCCTTCCTGCTTTTGCAGTTTGTTCCAGTATTGGTAAAAGGTCTTTCATTGCTGAAATCTTTTTATCATAGATAAGTACAAATGGGTTTTCCATATTTGCCTCCATCTTGTCAGCATCAGTTATAAAGTAAGGCGATAAATACCCTCTATCAAATTGCATACCCTCTACAACTTCAACATGCGTTTCTGTTCCTTTTGCTTCTTCAACAGTAATTACACCTTCTGTTTTTACTTTCTTCATTGCCTCAGCAATAAGTGAGCCAATTACATTGTCGTTATTTGCTGATATACTTGCTATTTGCTCTATCTTGTCATAAGAGTTCCCTACTTTTTGAGCTTGGTTTTGAATATCTGCAATTATCACTTTTACTGCTTTATCAATTCCTCTTTTTACATCCATAGGGTTTGCCCCTGCTGCTACATTTTTTAATCCTGTAGTAATAATTGCTTGTGCCAATACGGTTGCAGTTGTTGTTCCATCTCCTGCTAAGTCATTGGTGTTGCTTGCTACTTCTTTCACCATTTGAGCGCCCATGTTTTCTACTGCATCTTCAAGCTGAATTTCTTTTGCAACTGATACGCCATCCTTGGTGATAGTAGGCCCTCCAAAGCTTTTCCCAATTACTACATTTCTACCTTTTGGGCCTAAAGTTACTTTTACGGCATTTGCCAAAGCGTCTACTCCTCTTTTTAATGCGTCTCTTGATTCTATATCAAATGTTATATTCTTTGCCATATTGTATTATTTTATGATTGCTAAAATGTCCGATTCTCTCATAATAAGGTAATCCTCTCCTTCATGTTTTAATTCAGTTCCTGCATACTTTCCGTAAAGCACAGTATCGTTAGCTTTTACAGTAATAGGATTGTCCTTTGTTCCTTTTCCGCAAGCAATTACAATTCCTTTTTGTGGTTTTTCTTGTGCCGTATCGGGTATTATTATTCCTGATGCAGTTGTTGTTTCAGCTGCTGCTTGCTTAATGATTACTCTATCAGCAAGAGGGGTGATGTTTATTGTTGACATATTTAAAATTTTATTTTTGTTTTCTATTACCAAACTAATGCATAAAGTGTGCCATAGCAAAAGCCGTCCAAAATAAATGAAATTATGGCAGATTTAACACAAAGCGTTTATGTTTCTTGAAAATAGTAGGAAATTTTGCTGAATAAACAGCTTGTAAATTACTCTCCTTGAGTTGGGTTAGCTGGTAAGTTAGGAATTACTGCATTATCAATTTGCTCTTGAGCTTTAATCTCAACCGTTTCTTCAGTATTATCTCTTGGGATAGCAAAGTTAGATAATAAACTTAAAGAAATTAATGCGATTGCTAAAGTCCAAGTTGCTTTTTCTAAAAAGTCAGTTGTTTTTTTAGCGCCCATAATTTGGTTTCCTGCTCCACCACCAAATGAAGATGATAAACCACCACCTTTAGGATTTTGAACTAATACAACTAATACTAATAGGATAGATGTTATGATGATAAGGATTGCAAAAATCGTGTACATTTTATTTTTCTTTTAATTTA
>Ga0233426_10000561_pt1 | contig 39035 bp, 31 predicted proteins | sample SI_118_April2016_6_FD_179875 | JGI IMG/M metagenome (GOLD analysis project Ga0233426, IMG submission 179875) | Seawater microbial communities from Saanich Inlet, British Columbia, Canada - SI_118_April2016_10_MG | ecosystem: Environmental > Aquatic > Marine > Inlet | place: Canada: British... | reverse complement strand
TTTCATTATTTAGTGATGCTTATACCGATGTAACATTAACAGAACTCCCTACCGATTGGTCAGATGTAACTACATTTGAAGCAACGACAGTAGCAAGTGATAATGTTTGGAAGTTATCAGGTTTAGAATTCTTAGGAATGGTAACAAACTATGATACAGGTATCGATGTTTCTTCTATGGAGAAATTACACATTGATTACTGGGTTCCAACAGGAGTAGAAAATGAATTACTCGTTAAGATTGTAAATACGATCGATGGTGGAGAAGATGTAGAATCATTAGGAACCACAGTTGCAGGATCTTGGCAAAGTATAGATTTAGACATGACAGGATTTGATGGAGGTAACTTAGCAAATACAGAGAAGATTACTCAAATCTTAATTGATGCAGTAGACCGTGCAGCAACTGTTTATGTAGACAACTTTTACTTCTACAAAGAACCATCAACTACTTCAGATATCATTTTTATTACTGAATTAGCAGATCCAAATGACAATGCAGCTGCACGTTATGTTGAGATCTACAATGGAGGTACTTCTGATGTAGACTTAACAGGTTGGACACTTAGAAGATATACAAATGGGAATGCAGAGCCACAAACAACCGGTGAAGATTTAACACCAATTGGTTCTTTAGCACCTGGAGCGATTGCAATTATTGCTGCAAATGGAACCGCATTTGAAGCAGCTTTCGGAATGGCAGCAGATATTTCTGCTGGATCAGGTGGACCTGCAGATAGTAATGGAGATGATCAAATCTATATTACAGATGCATCTGACACGATTGTCGACTTTTTTGGAGTTCCAGGAGAAGATGGTACAGGAACAGATCATGAGTTTGAAGATGGAAGAGCAGAAAGAAAAGCTTCTGTTACTCAAGGAACAGCTACATGGGATGTGAACGAATGGAATATTGATAATGATGCAGGAGCTGGAGACGGTGCATTAGATGTTGATGGAGGTTTTGATCCAGGAGTATGGATTGGAGCTGATACAACAGGAGTTGAAAACGAAAGTTTAGTAACTTTAAATATGTATCCAAACCCTGCAAGTGATGTGTTAAATATCTCATCACAGAGCACAATCAATACGGTAGAGATCTTTAATGTCCTTGGACAGAAAGTGATCACGATGCAAGTAGAAGATACAAGTGCAGAAATCAATGTTTCCAACTTAAACGCTGGAATCTATTTAATTAAGTATGAAATAAATAACAGTACAAGTACAAAGAAATTTGTGAAGAACTAAGTATTTATAAATACAAATATCAAAAAGGGGATGTATGCAAATACATCCTCTTTTTTTATGGATCAACATTAGAAACCTAGTAATTCATTATAATTTCTTTTGTTTTCAACGTTTTTTGTAGATTCGTTTAAAATTTAATCGTTGAAACTCAATTTCTCTATTATTGTCCCTGTTTACAATCGTCCAAATGAAATTGACGCATTGTTAGAAAGTTTGACAAAACAACATTTTTCTGATGACTTTGAAGTCCTAATCATTGAGGATGGCTCAGAGATTGCTGCAGAAAATATTGTTAAAAAGTACCATTCACAATTAAATGTACATTATTTTTTTAAAGAAAACAGTGGTGCAGGCTCAAGTCGTAATTACGGAATGCAACGGGCAACAGGAAATTATTTCATCATCTTAGATTCAGATGTTCTCCTCCCTAAAACATATTTAGCAGAAGTTCAGAAAGGATTGGTACATCGTTTTACTGATGCATTCGGAGGACCCGATGCTGCACATGAAAGTTTTACTTCTTTGCAAAAAGCAATCAACTATTCCATGACCGCCGTTTTAACTACTGGTGGAATTCGGGGAAAAAAACAAGCCGTTGGTACATTTCAACCGAGAAGTTTTAATTTAGGAATCTCAAAAACAGCTTTTGAAAAAACACAAGGTTTTTCTACCATGAAAAATGGCGAAGACATCGATCTTACTTTTCGATTGTGGCATAACGGATTTGAAACACAACTCCTAGCGAACGCATTTGTATATCATAAACGGAGAAGTACCTTATCACAATTTTTTAAGCAAACTTTTGGCTTTGGAACTGCGAGACCACTTTTAAATAAAAAGTATCCAAAAACAGCTAAAATTACGTATTGGTTTCCAACCGTTTTTATCATTGGTTTTGATGTGAGTTTGCTCCTTCTCATTTTTGGAATTCCCCAATTAATTATTTTATATGGAGTGTATTTTGTACTCCTTTTTATCGATGCATTTATTCAGTATAAAAGTATATCCGTTGCTTTTTTAAGCGGTATTACTTCTTTAACTCAGTTTTTAGGATATGGTTTAGGATTTCTTTCGGCTCAGTTGAAAAAGAAATAATCTTTTGCTTCTTTTTTTTTCTGTATTTTTAGATTCCAATTCAGAAAGCCAATCATGAAACACGAACAACCTTTACTTTACATGTTGCTGTTTTTGATGCTTTGTTGTACAAAAGAACAAGGTGTTACTGCAAAACTGCAACAACCGCTAATTTCGTATGTAAATCCATTGATAGGAACCGGAGGTCATGGGCATACCTATCCTGGTGCAACTTTACCGTTTGGAATGATGCAACTCTCACCGGACACTCGTTTAGAGGGTTGGGATGGTTGTTCAGGATATCATTATTCAGATACCGAAATTTATGGATTTTCTCATACTCATTTAAGTGGAACCGGTGTTTCTGATTATGGAGACATCCTGCTCATGCCTACCAATAAAATTGTTTTTAACAATGGAGCTGATACTTCTTCAAGCGCAGCAGAGAAGGAAGGCTATAAATCTAAATTTTCTCATGAAAATGAAATTGCTGAACCAGGTTTCTACAAAGTACATTTAGACGACACCAATATTGATGTTGCGTTGACTGTTTCTAAAAGAAGCGGCATGCATACCTATCAATTTCCAGCCAACAAAAATCAAGTGGTCATTTTAGATTTGTTGCATCGTGATGAAGTTTTAGATGCAAAAATCAATACAATCTCAGCAACAGAACTTTCAGGATATCGATTCTCGAAAGCTTGGGCAACCGATCAGCGTTTGTTTTTTAGTATCAAAACATCGCATCCATTCAATGATATGCTTCAATCTCCTCCAAAAAAAGGAATGCCGGGTGGACAAAAAATAGCGTTGACCTTTATCAATCCAAAGAATGAACCTGTCATTATTAAAATTGGAATTTCTGCCGTTGATATTGCTGGGGCAAAAATGAATTTAGCAACTGAAATTGGTGACAAAACCTTTGAAGAAGTGAAACAAGAAGCTCAAAAAATATGGGAGCAACAACTTCAAAAAATTGTTATCGAAGATTCAAAGCTAGCCGATAAAACTAATTTTTATACGGCAATGTATCATGTCTCGATTGCACCAAATTTGTACCAAGATGTGGACGGACGTTATCGTGGTATGGATTTAAAAATTCACCAAACAACCGATTTTGAGTATTATACCGTATTTTCTTTGTGGGATACCTACCGAGCTGCACATCCGCTATATACGCTTCTAGAGACCGAAAAAACAAACGACTTTATCAATACCTTTTTAGCAAAATACGATGAAGGCGGAATTTTCCCCATATGGGATTTGTCTGCAAACTATACAGGGTGTATGATTGGATATCATGCAATTCCAGTGATTGCAGATGCCTACTTAAAAGGCATTCGGAATTACGATGTTGATAAGGCTTTTAAAGCGATGAAACATTCTGCAACCAGAGACAAATTAGGTTTGGATACCTACAAGAATTTTGGATTTATTCCGGTAGAAAAAGAAAGTGAGTCTGTTTCAAAAACACTAGAGTATGCCTATGACGATTGGACCATTGCGCAAATGGCATATGCACTCGAAAATGAAAAAGATTATAAAACCTACATTGAAAGAGCTCAGTCCTATAAAAATGTATTTGATCCAGAAAGTCAATTCATGAGAGGTCGTTTTAGAAATACCTGGTTTGCGCCTTTTGATCCGTATGAAGTGAATTTTAATTATACAGAAGCCAATGCTTGGCAATACAGTTTTTATGTACCTCAAGATATTTCGGGTTTCACTCACTTGTTGGGCGGAAAAAAAGCACTTGAAAACCAGTTAGATGATTTGTTTGTTGCAGCAAATAAAACGTCTGGTCGTCATCAAGTTGACATTACGGGTTTAATTGGGCAATATGCCCATGGAAACGAGCCCAGTCATCATATGGCATATTTGTACAACTTTGTGAATAAACCTGCTAAAACCCAAGAAAAAGTACGTCAGATTCTAACCGAATTGTATACCAACACCCCGGATGGAATCGCGGGCAACGAAGATTGTGGTCAAATGAGTGCTTGGTATATTTTTAGTGCCTTGGGTTTTTATCCAGTAACACCCGGCTCCAATCAATACATTATTGGAGCACCGCTGTTTGAAAAAGCGACTCTCAACCTAGAAAACGGCAATACATTTACAGTGCAAGCCAATCGACTTTCTGAAAAAAACAAATACATTAAATCGGTTACATTGAATGGTAAGGAGCATCCTTTTTCCTATATACAGCATCATGCGATTATGCAAGGAGGGCTTTTGGTTTTTGAAATGACAGATCAGCCTTCAGATTGGGGCACCCAAGACGCTTTTATTCCAGTAACAAAAATTGAAGACCACCGCATTGTTCCAGCACCTTTTATCGCCAAAGGGAAAACAGCCTTTAAAGGAAGTACAGCAGTGAGCTTGTCTTCTGTAGATAAAAATGCGATCATTTATTTTTCTTTGGGAGGTGAATTTCAGAAATACACCCGTCCATTGATCATTTCAGAAAAGGCAACCTTAGCGGTTTATGCACAAAAAGGCAGTACCAAAAGTGCAGTAATTACGACCGATTTTTATAAAATTGATCCCAACCTTAAAATTGACTTACAAACAAGCTATGCCAATCAATACAATGCGGGAGGCGATAATGCCCTTATCGATGGTGTTCTCGGTACAGAAGATTTTAGAACCGGTACTTGGCAAGGTTATTTTGATTCGGATGTAGTTGCAGTGGTAGATTTAGGAAGTAAAAAAAAGATCCATGAAGTGGCTATTGGATTTTTACAAGATCAACGGAGTTGGATTTTTTATCCAACAGCGGTCAGTTGTCTTGTATCCAATGATGGGGTAAATTTTCAAGCATATCCCAATGGGAATAGAACTATAAATTCAATAATAGAAACAGCAGCGATCACTCTTAAACGGGTTCAATTTAAAGGAGCAGGTTCTTTTAGATATGTCAAAGTCATTGCCAAAAAACTCGGCGTACTTCCCACTTGGCATTTAGGATACAAACACGATGGACGCTCTTGGCTGTTCGTCGACGAAATTCAGATACAATAAACTCCATGAAAAGAAGAAATTTTTTAAAAAAAGCAACCGTTTCGGGGTTGTCGCTTGTAGCGGTCAATTCCTTATTAAGTTGTGAAACTTCAACCAATGTTCCAACGGCAATAATTGCAGCACAACCCATCGCTATCAAACCAATTGTAATTGCTACTTGGCGGGTGCCAAATGCTACTCAAAAAGCTTGGGAAGTATTACAAAATAACGGAAGTTCTTTAGATGCTGTAGAACAGGGTTGCCGAATGGAAGAGGCAGATGTTGCCAATCAGTCTGTTGGGAAGGGTGGATTGCCAGACCGAGACGGGAACGTTACTTTAGATGCTTGTATCATGAATAAGGAAGGGAATTATGGTGCAGTAACGGCTGTTGAGAACATCACCCATGTCATATCTCTTGCTAGAAAGGTAATGGAAGAAACCCCACATGTAATTCTCACCGGAAAAGGCGCAGAGAAATTTGCTTATGAACAGGGTTTTGAAAAAGAGAATTTATTGACCGAATCAGCAAAAAAAGCATGGGAAGTTTGGAAAGAAACTGCTCAATACAAACCCATTATCAATATTGAAAATCACGATACGATTGGCATGTTGGCCATCGATAAAAAAGGGGATATTGCTGGCGGATGTACCACGAGTGGCTTGTCCTATAAAATGGCGGGTAGAGTGGGAGATTCGGCCATTATAGGTTCGGGATTGTTTATCGATAATGAAGTAGGGGGTGCCACGGCTACTGGAATGGGCGAGGAAGTTTTAAAAACGGTGGGGAGTTTTCTGATTGTAGAATTAATGCGTCAGGGAAAAACACCACAAGAAGCCTGCGAAGAAGCTGTTAGCAGAGTGATTAAGAGTGCTGGTGATCGCTATAAAGATTTTCAAGTCGGGTTTATCGCTTTAAACAAAGCGGGGGAAACTGGATCGTATTGCATTCATGAATGGTTCAACTATCAAGTACATACCGCAAAAGAAAACAAGAATTACAAATCAGATTATTATAACAAAGCTTAATATTTTATGCCAACAACTGCAACACAAAAATCATACAAAAGTGCTTTTATTTTTATAACAACCTTATTTTTCCTTTGGGGATTTATTACTGTTTTAGTAGATAGCTTGATTCCTAGGCTAAAAGATGTTTTCGAAATGTCCTATGGAAAAACGGTTTTGGTACAATTTGCTTTTTTTGTAGCCTTTTTTGTTTTCTCTCTACCTGCAGGATTTCTGTTGTCTAAAATAGGGTATAAAAAAGGCATTATTTTAGGATTGTTAACCATGGCATTTGGTTGTTTATTGTTTTATCCAGCGGCTTCTTACAGAGCCTTCCCTGTATTTTTAGTGGGCTATTTTACCCTGGCCGGTGGAATCACCATTTTGCAAGTGGCGGCAAATCCCTATGTAGCTTTATTAGGGAGTGAAGAAGCTGCATCAAGTAGGCTGAATTTATCGCAAGCCTTCAATTCTTTGGGAACCACCATTGCACCCATTGTTGGTGCGTTGTTTTTATTGAGTGATTCTGTAAAATCATCCATAGAAATTAACGGATTGAATGCTACTGAAAAAGCAGAATATTATATAGCAGAAGCTGCTACTGTTCAAATTCCGTTTCTATTCATTGCAGGTTTTATTGCAATTTTAGCATTGATTTTTTCGTGTATTAATTTGCCAAAACTGCTCCAAGAAAGTCCGAAAGGAGGCTATGGAGCCTTATTGAAAAACAAATTGATGCTGATGGGGGCTTTGGGTATTTTTGTCTATGTAGGAGCTGAGGTTTCTATTGGGAGCTTTTTGGTGAACTATTTTTCGGACATGAATTTAGCTCCGCTGGTTGCTCAAAATGAAACCATGATGCAAATTGCCAATACCATTGCGAGTACTTTTAATAAAACATTTTCGGGGTCTGATCCGAAATCGTTGTTAGGTGTTTTTGTTATTTTTTATTGGGGTGGTGCCATGATTGGTCGTTTTGTGGGTGCTTATCTGACCCGTATTTTAGCACCTGGAAAAGTCTTGGGCATTTTTGCTTCTTTGGCCATTGCCTTGATTTTAATTTCGATGAACACCACAGGACTGTTATCAATGTGGTCTATTTTGGCGGTTGGTTTGTTCAATTCCATTATGTTCCCAACCATTTTTACCTTGTCGCTCGAAGGTTTGGGCGATTTAAAGGCTCAGGCCTCTGGACTACTGTGTATGGCTATTGTTGGTGGCGCTATTATCCCTTTTGCTTTTGGAAATCTAATTGACGGATTTGGTTTTCACACTGCTTTTATTTTAACCATTTTTTGTTATGGGTATATCTTGTATTTCGGATTTGTGAAGTCTAAAAAAGGGTAGCATTCTTCTTTTTCTGTTTTTCCATAGGAAATATGCTCCTTTTTTGGAGCAGCAGCACAGCGTTTTCATAGTGTTGTACCTTTTTTTTAGCCTTAATTTCCCACTTATTCCAATATATGACCATTTATTAAAGGATTTCAACTTTGTGTTCCAATCCTAAAAAATGACTGCAATGATCACAATGAATTACCAAATCTTAAAAACCCTCGTTTTACCACTTCACAAAATTTTACGACCTAGCGGAACCCAAAAAAAGAAGAAATGGGGCTATTTTCAACCCATTCCAAGACGTAGTTAATAAAATAACAATCGGACTCGGAATGCCTACAATACCAATTGAGGTTCAAAGATTGATGAACAAAGCAAAGCTTACAAAAGGACTTCCATTACAACCAAAAAAAAACCAAAACAATTCAGTTTTGGTTTTTTTTATTTTGTACAAGGAACGATTCCTTATTTCTTTCTTTTTTGTTGGGCTTGTTGTTCCTGTGCCTGTTTCATGGCAATATCGATACGTTCTCTGAACTTGCTCTTTTTCTTTTCAGGACGTTTCTTGTTTTCCTCGATTTGTGCATGAATTTTGTCTTCATCAATTACGTAGTTTTTAATGACTAACATAATCACGATGGTTAACAAGTTCGAGATGAAGTAATACAAACTCAAACTACTTGCATAGTTGTTAAAGAAAAACAACATCATAATAGGAGAGAAGTAAATCATGTACTTCATCATTTTCTGCATATCAGGCATTCCCTCTTGTGCAGTTGCCTGCATATTTGCTTGTTGGCTCTGGTTCATTTTCATGTAAAAGAAAATAGCGATGGAAGCCAAAATAGGAAACAAACTCACGTGGTTTCCATAAAAAGGAATGTCAAAAGGCAAGGTAAAGATCGTATCATAAGAAGATAAATCTGGCGCCCATAAAAATCCTTTTTGACGTAAGTCTAAATTTGTTGGAAAAAATTTAAATAAAGCAAAGAAAATCGGCATTTGCAAAAGGGCAGGAATACAACCCGAGAGCATGCTTACACCTGCTTTTCGCTGTATGGCCATCGTTTCTTGCTGACGCTTCATTGCGTTTTCTTTTCCTGGGAATTTTTCATTCACTGCGGTCAATTCTGGACGAATTACTTTCATCTTCGCACTTGATACGTAAGACTTGTACACCAATGGAGACATTAAAATTCGAACCACAATGGTCATCAAAATAATAATCAATCCATAGTTTGCTAATAACCCTTTTAACAAGTTAAAAACCGGGTAAAAGACGGTTCTGTTTAAGAAACCAAAGATTCCCCAACCGAGATCGGCAGTTTCGTCTAAGTTCGTTTCTTCGTAGGTGGTTAATAAATTATAATCACTCGGCCCGTAGAACCACTTCATGTTATAATTGAATTCCCCCCCTGTTAAAGTTAAAGGAGCTTTTAATTCATAGTTTTTCGTAAAAACAGTGTCTATTTTTTCGTTTTCTACTAAATCTGTAGAAGTAACTGTTGCGTTCTTAAAAGGAGTGTCTGTCAATAAGTTGGACATGAAAAAGTGTTGTTTGTAAGCAACCCAATCCAGGCTTTTTACAACTTCCGTGTTTCCAGGTCGCAGATAATCTACTTCACCATCGGTCTTGTAGTAGTACCATGAATACATGGTGTTTTCGGTTTTTAAACTTTTCTCATGTCGAAACCCTTTAAGAGACCAGTCTAATTGAATGGCGTTGGATCCATTGATTACAGAACTCAATCCTTGAGAACGAACAGAAAAATCAACCATGTACTCATTGGGTTTCATTTCATATCGATATTCTAAAAACTGTGTATCTGAAACTTTTAGTTTCATAGACAGCACATCATTTCCATTGCTTTTGCTGAGTGTTGGAATGAAGAATAAATCTTTGGTGTTTAAGATCCTGTTGTCTGTCGTTCCGAAGTTGATGTTAAAAGACGCATTGTTGTCTTTTATCATATACAAAGGAAGTGAGTCGTAAGTTTTGTAATTTTTAATTAATGCTTCTATAATTTGCCCCCCGTTATTATCAACGGTTAACTTTAGTAGGTCATTTTCTATTACGCTTACTCCAGGTGTCCCTTGCATAGCACTGTATGCAAAAGCCCCTAATTTGTTTTGTAGTGCAGCTGCTTTTAAATAGTCGCTTTCAAAAACTGGTTTTGCCGTTGCAAATGCATCGCTGGTTTCTTTGGTGTTGGGTGCAACAATTTCTGTGGTTGCTGCTTCCGAAAGAATTTCTTCTTTGTTCGAATTCATCCACCATAATAAAATACCTCCCAATAAAATCATTCCTATAAAGGAATTATAATCGAATTTTTTTTGTTCCATGTGTGTTTTTAAAATGTCAATTTGTCATTTTCGCTACTGTTTATAAAAACAGAGGTCGACAAATGTAGCAAAACTCAAGTGTTTTTGATTGCTTTTGCTGTGATTATTGTTGTTTCACTATACGATTCAAATAGTGTTCCTAAATTTATTTTTTAGACTGCTTTAAAGCAGCTTTTATAAAATCTACAAATAAAGGGTGCGGATTTAATACTGTACTCTTGTATTCTGGATGGTATTGTACTCCTACAAACCAAGGATGATTTGGAAGTTCAACCACTTCTACCAAGCCTGTTTTTGGGTTGATTCCGGTAGCCTTCATGCCCGCATTTTCAATCGCTTCTAAATATTCGTTATTAAATTCATAACGGTGTCTGTGGCGTTCACTAATCTGTTCTGATTGATATGCATCGTAGGTTTTAGAGTTTTTAGCAACCCTACAGTCCCAAGCTCCCAAACGCATAGTACCTCCTTTTTCGGTCACTTCTTTTTGACTCTCCATCAAATTAATGACCGGGCTTTTGCAATTTTTCTTCATTTCTGTAGAAAAAGCATCACTCATTCCCAATACATTTCTAGAAAATTCGATGACCGCCATTTGCATTCCTAAACAAATTCCGAAAAATGGAATGTTGTTTTCTCGGGCATACTTTACAGCTTTAATTTTTCCTTCTATTCCGCGATCTCCAAAACCTGGAGCCACTAAGATTCCGTTCAAACCTTCTAATTTCTTTTCAACGTTTTTAGGCGTTAAGCTTTCCGAATGAATCCAACGTACTTTTACTTTGGTTTCGTTAGAAGAACCTGCGTGTATAAATGCTTCTGTGATCGATTTGTAAGAATCATGCAATTCCACATATTTTCCAATCAATCCAATTTCTATTTCCGATGTAGGGTTTTTATGTTTTTGAATAAAATCATTCCAAACAAGCAAATCAGGTTGTTTCTTAGAACACAATTCTAGCTTTTCTAAAACGACGTTGTCCAAACCTTCTTCAAACATCAAGTTTGGGACATCATAAATAGTTTGAGCGTCTATAGATTGAATGACATCTTCTTTTTTAACATTGCAAAACAAGGCCAATTTTCGTTTGATGTCTTCAGAGATTTCATGCTCTGTTCTACACACTAAAATATCGGGACTTACCCCACTTTGCATCAACATCTTTACAGAGTGTTGCGTTGGTTTGGTCTTTAATTCCCCTGCGGCAGCTAAATACGGAACCAATGTTAAGTGAATAACAATGGCGTTTTCAGATCCTTTTTCCCACAACAATTGACGTACAGATTCTACATATGGAAGTGATTCTATATCTCCCACAGTACCTCCTATTTCAGTGATCACGATGTCATAGTCTCCCGTTTCTCCTAAGATTTGAATTCTGCGTTTAATTTCGTCGGTAATATGCGGTATTACTTGTACGGTTTTTCCTAAAAATTCCCCTTTACGCTCTTTGTTGATAACCGATTGGTAAATTTTACCCGTCGTAACATTGTTGGCTTGTGAGGTTGGAATGTTTAAAAAACGTTCGTAATGTCCTAAATCTAAGTCGGTCTCAGCACCATCATCTGTTACATAGCATTCGCCATGTTCATAAGGATTTAAGGTTCCAGGGTCTATATTGATATAGGGATCTAATTTTTGAATGGTTACAGAATAGCCTCTTTCTTGTAATAATTTTGCAAGAGAAGCTGCAATGATTCCTTTTCCCAGTGATGAAGTTACGCCTCCAGTTACAAAAACGTATTTAGTATTGTGCATGCCATTATTAGGTTTGGACAAAAGTAACAACTCTCCTTTTCTTCACAAATAAAAAAGGCAAAAAGATTTTGAAAAAAAGTGCTTTTTTAGGGGATTGAAAATAATTTACTTTTTTTTTAAAATTGTATTTGTCATCAATAAAAACAGTTGTATATTTGCCCACGCTTAAATGAGGTAAACTTATAGCACAAGAAAAAAATAATAAAGAAGACTTTTAAAAATACATACAATGCCGAAAAGAACGTACCAACCATCGAATAGAAAGAGAAGAAACAAGCACGGTTTCAGAGAGAGAATGGCATCTGCTAATGGTAGAAAAGTTTTAGCTAGAAGAAGAGCTAAAGGAAGAAAGAAAGTTTCTGTGTCTTCAGAACCAAGACATAAAAAATAATATAATGATTAACAATTTGTTAATAATTAAGGTGTTGCTATTTTTAGCAACACCTTTTTTTATATCCATACAGTAATTACTTTTACAAAAATTAATACACACTATTATAATGCCAAAAAACAACCAACTAAAATCGATTTTAATCATAGGCTCCGGCCCTATCGTTATTGGACAAGCCTGTGAATTTGACTATTCTGGCTCTCAGTCTTTAAGGTCTTTGCGAGAAGATGGAATTGAAACTATCTTAATCAATTCAAATCCAGCTACTATTATGACCGATCCTTCGATGGCCGATCATATTTACTTGTTGCCGCTAACCACCAAATCGATCATTCAAATTTTAAAAGAACATCCGCAAATTGATGCTGTTTTACCAACCATGGGAGGGCAAACTGCCTTGAACTTGTGTATTGAAGCAGATGATAAAGGAATTTGGAAGGATTTTAATGTCGAGTTAATTGGGGTCGATATCGATGCAATTAATGTGACCGAAGATCGTGAACAATTTAGAGAATTGATGTTGAAAATTGGCGTACCAATGGCACCTCAATCGACGGCTACTTCGTTCTTAAAAGGAAAAGAAATTGCACAAGAATATGGGTTTCCATTAGTAATTAGATCCTCCTATACATTAGGTGGGGCAGGAGCATCCATAGTATATGATTCAAAAGATTTTGATGAACTATTACGGAGAGGTTTAGAAGCCTCCCCAATTCATGAGGTGATGATTGACAAAGCCATGATGGGCTGGAAAGAATATGAATTGGAATTGTTACGAGACAAAAATGACAACGTAGTTATTATTTGTTCGATTGAAAATATGGATCCGATGGGAATTCATACTGGAGATTCCATTACGGTAGCTCCAGCGATGACACTTTCTGACAAGACCTATCAAAAAATGCGAGATATGGCCATCCATATGATGCGTTCTATTGGTGATTTCGAAGGAGGATGTAATGTACAATTTGCTGTTTCTCCAGACGAAAAAGAAGATATTATTGCCATTGAAATCAATCCAAGAGTTTCTCGTTCATCGGCATTAGCGAGTAAAGCTACTGGATACCCGATTGCAAAAGTAGCTACGAAATTAGCCATTGGATATACCTTAGATGAATTAGAAAACGGAATTACAAAATCTACCTCTGCACTCTTTGAGCCAACATTAGATTATGTGATCGTTAAAATACCGCGTTGGAATTTTGATAAATTTGAAGGTTCGGACAGAACTTTAGGTTTGCAAATGAAATCGGTAGGAGAAGTGATGGGAATTGGACGTTCTTTCCAAGAAGCTTTGCACAAGGCAACACAATCTTTAGAAATTAAAAGAAATGGTTTAGGTGCCGATGGAAAAGAATATACCAATTACAATCAGATTGTTGAAAAATTAACCAATGCAAGTTGGGATCGTGTTTTTGCTATTTATGATGCGATCGCGATCGGGATTCCATTAAGTCAGATCTATGAGATTACCAAGATTGACATGTGGTATCTAAAGCAATATGAAGAGTTGTTTCAACTTCAAAAAGAAATTTCAACGTTTACGATTGATACCATACAACGAGATTTATTGCTAGAAGCAAAACAAAAAGGATATGGAGATCGACAAATAGCACACATGTTGGGCTGTTTAGAAAGTCAAGTATATAACAAAAGAGATGCATTAAAAATACAAAGAGTCTATAAATTAGTAGACACTTGTGCTGCAGAGTTTACGGCAAAAACACCGTACTATTATTCTACTTTTGAAAATGAAATTGAAACGGCTTCTGGTGAGATTACGATTGCAAACGAAAGTATTGTAACACCAAAGAAGAAAATAATCGTTTTAGGATCAGGGCCTAACAGAATTGGGCAAGGGATTGAATTTGATTACTGTTGTGTGCATGGAGTTTTAGCTGCTGCAGAATGTGGCTATGAAACCATTATGATCAACTGTAACCCAGAAACGGTTTCTACAGATTTTGATACCGCTGATAAATTGTATTTCGAACCTGTTTTTTGGGAACACATTTATGACATCATTCGTCATGAAAAACCAGAAGGAGTGATTGTACAATTAGGAGGTCAAACAGCCTTAAAGTTAGCAGAAAAATTAACCAAATATGGTATTAAAATTATCGGAACGAGCTTTGAAGCCCTTGATTTAGCTGAAGACAGAGGTAGTTTTTCCACCCTATTAAAAAACAATAATATACCGTATCCAGATTTCGGAATTGCAGAAACTGCCGATGAAGCTTTGGTATTGGCCGATCAATTGGATTTCCCTATTTTGGTAAGACCTTCTTATGTATTGGGAGGGCAAGGAATGAAAATTGTCATCAATAAAGAAGAATTAGTTGCACATGTTGTAGACTTATTAGGCAGAATGCCAAACAACAAATTGTTGTTAGATCATTATTTAGATGGAGCCATTGAAGCGGAAGCAGATGCCATCTGTGATGCAGACGGAAATGTGTACATCATTGGTATTATGGAGCATATTGAACCTTGTGGTGTCCACTCTGGAGATTCCAACTCTGTGTTGCCAGTATTTAATTTGGGTGACTTAGTGATGCAACAAATTAAAGACCATACGCATACCATTGCAAGAGAACTAAAAACAGTCGGATTGATCAATGTACAGTTTGCGGTTAAAAATGACATTGTTTATATTATTGAAGCAAATCCAAGAGCTTCCAGAACAGTTCCTTTTATTGCAAAAGCATACAAAGAACCGTATGTAAACTATGCCACCAAGATAATGTTGGGAGAAAAGAAAGTAACGGACTTTGATTTCAATCCACAATTGGAGGGATATGCAATAAAGAAACCGGTGTTTTCATTCAATAAATTTCCAAATGTAAACAAAGCACTAGGACCAGAAATGAAATCTACAGGAGAGAGCATTTTGTTTATAGACAGTCTTAAAGACGATCAGTTTTATGACTTATATGCAAGACGTAAAATGTATTTGAGTAAGTAACCTCAAAAGAGTATCTTATTAAAAACATCCCTTTGTTTTGAATTTTTTCAACAATGGGATGTTTTTTTTATTCACGTAGAATACTTTTCATTTTCTTGCCCCGAGCCAACTCATCGATCAGCTTATCCAAATAGCGAATTTGCTGCATCAATTTGTTTTCAATATCTTCAACACGATACCCACAAATGAGTCCCTTAATTTTATTGGTATTTGGATGCATTGCGGGAGCCTCTGCAAAAAAAGTCTCAAAATCGACCCGATTTGTAATCTGCTTTTCAAGAGCTACTTTATCATATCCGGTTAACCAAAAGATGATGGTATCTACCTCTTGTTTGGTTTTTCCTTTTTTTTCGGCTTTTGAAACATAGTGCGGATAAACGCTCGCAAAAGACATTTTAAAGACTCTTGAATATTCCATCATTTTTTGTTTAAAATAAGGCTTAGGATTCCATTTTTTTAATTTCAGAACACCAATAAATTATAGCGTTCCATTAATTTTTTTTCTAAAATTAAAAATATAAAAATAATTCACTAAATTTAACAGATGTTTTTTTTAAAAAGAATCATTGTTTTAATGCTAAAATACTAATTATGAAAAAAAATTACTTTTTTAAAACTTCGTTATTAATGATTCCAACGATGGCATTCGTATTAATGTCTAACTCGGGTGGTAAGTCAGGTGCTTACTCAGGCTCTCCTGGTGATGGAGGAACCACTTGTACCTCTTGTCACAATGGTGGTAACTTTGGTGCTTCTGTAGCAATCACACATGACATTCCAGATACGGGATATCTATTAGATACCAATTACAATGTCACTGTAACAGGAAGTTCTTCAGCAGCTGCACATGGTTTTCAAATGACCGCCGAGAAGGTTTCTGATAATAGTAAAATAGGAACTCTTATTGCAGGATCTACGTCAAGTTTGACTAATGGAAATGCAAATATTACACATACGAATTCAAGTAATAACTCCTGGTCTTTTCAGTGGAAATCACCAACAACAGACCAAGGGAGAGTTACATTTTTTGGGGCTTTAGTCGCTGCAAATGGAAATGGGACAACTTCCGGAGATCAAGTGGTTACAGGAGATTCTGGACAAATTAGTTCTTTGAGTATTCCAGATGCAAAACGATTGGATTTTGAAATGTATCCAAACCCTTCAATTACAGAATTGACTATACAATTGCCCAGCGGAGCCAATGATGCAATCGTAGAATTCTACGATACCATGGGGCGCTTGTCATTGTCTAAAAAAATCACAATTTCGAATTCACTCATAAATGTTTCAACTTTAAGCAGTGGAATCTACCTATTAAAAGTACTTTCTGAAGATAAAATAGGAGCTCAAAAATTCATCAAAAAATAAGTTTTTAAAGCTATTTTCTTAAAACCGATAGTAATTTGTGCTATCGGTTTTTTTTGTGCCTATTTTAAAGTAAATTTGTCCTGTTATAAAACAACCCTATGAATTATATTTTATTTGATGGAGAAGTGAGAAATTCATTGCTCCCATTTACATATACAAGACCTGTTGCAGAAATTCGAATTGGTATTTTAACCCTTCGTGAAAAATGGGAAAAACATTTGGGCTTGACCACAACGACCATTACTGAAGAATATTTAGAAGAGAAATATCCAATGGTAGAGTTGGAAGAAAATATCATGATCAATGCTTCTTTTATACCTACCGTAGCATTGGTAGCTCAAGTAAAAAAATTAAAAGCAAACGAAGCCATCTTTAAAGGGGATGATGTAATTGCTTTTTTTACGACAGATTCACAAGAAGAAATTAACTTTGAAGCTTATCAACAGTATGATTTTGATGACGAATTGCTTCAAGTTAAAAATACCTGGGATATTTTTTCCTTGAATGATAAAGCCATTCAGCAAGATTTTGATTTGATTACAGAAGATCGCACTTCGCAGCCGATTCCAGAAGGAGTTCAAGCAATCAATCCAGAAAATATTTTTATTGAAGAAGGTGCAAAACTTACTTTTGCAACTTTAAACGCTACAGACGGTCCTATTTATATCGGCGAAAATGCTGAAATTATGGAAGGTGTAGTTGTTCGAGGTGCTTTGGCAATGTGTGAAAATTCAGTATTGAAATTAGGCGCAAAAGTATACGGAGCTACAACTATTGGCCCTTTCTGTAAAGTAGGAGGAGAAGTAAATAATTCGGTATTGTTTGGGTATTCGAGTAAAGGACACGATGGTTTCTTAGGGAATTCAGTGATTGGTGAATGGTGTAATTTAGGAGCCGACACCAACAACTCAAATTTAAAAAATAATTATGCAGCAGTAAAACTCTGGGATTATAATACCGGTCGATTTGCCAAAACAGGATTGCAATTTTGTGGTTTAATGATGGGAGATCATTCCAAATGTGGGATCAATACCATGTTCAATACAGGAACGGTTATTGGGGTTTCTGTAAATATTTTTGGAAGTGGTTTTCCTAGAAATTTTGTCCCATCGTTTAGTTGGGGAGGCGCCTCTGGGTTTACAGAATACAAAACAAACAAAGTCTTTGAAGTTGCCGAAGTAGTGATGCAACGACGAGGAATCACATTTGATGTAAAAGAACAAGCTATTTTAGAACATGTTTTTGAAGCAACGAGTCAATATCGTAATTATTAAAAGTTACGCTAGAAAAATCTTTACAATAAAAAAACCGAGCTATTACTCGGTTTTTTTATTGTAAAAGAGGAAAATTATTTAGCTCCCCATTCTTTCAAGGACGCTTTATTCATTTTTACATAAGTTTGGTTGCCCGCCTTTTCTGCCAATTGTAAGGACAGTTTTGCAGCAGCAATGGCAGTTTTCTTATTTCCGGCTTTTGCGTGAATTAAAGCTTGTCTTCTGAGATACCAAAAACGAGGCGTATCAGCCGTTAGCGTAACCGCCTTGTCGATCCATGTTTTTGCCTTTTGAATGTCTTTGTCTGCAGTTAGGTAATAGTCTGCAGCTGCATATAAATCCTGAGCAGCAGGTCCTCTCATTGCTTTTTCAATATTTTTAGATACCATTGCATCCGTAGGTGTTTCAAATTTTAAACCGACATAAACATCTTCCCAAAGAATGCCCAATACAGCAGAATTGTTTGTCAAATCGTCAAATGTAATGGTAAAGGTTTCAATAAGCATTGGCATTTTAAGCGTTGTTACCCGTACTTTTGCGGCTACTTTTGATGCTTCCCATTTTTGGGGTACTCCCCAGTTGGTTGCATCCGAATACAAGATAATGTCCCAAGTTTCTTTTCCTGGAATCGTAAACAAAGCATAAGTTCCTTTTTTCATTTCTTTTCCATCTATTGTAAAATCGGTAGAAAAGGTGATTTTGGTATTTTCATTGGCACCGGTTCGCCACACTTTGCCATAGGTTTCTAATCCGCCAAAGATTTTTCGTCCTTTCATGCTAGGTCTTGAGTAGTTTACTGTTACGTCTGTTAACCCAACTTTTTGTTCAATCTTTTGAGAAGGACTGGGGGCAGGTGTTTCAATTTGTGCATTTGTTATGTATGAAATAGCAGCAACAAAGAGGCTTAAGACTAATTTTTTCATGGTGGTTTTTTTTGATTTTCTCAAAATTACAAATTCTAAAAAGGTATAATGTTAACAAAATCTTAAAGTAAAGCTCCGTATCTTTGTACTTATTTTAAAATAATGAAGAAATACATTTCAGAATTTATCGGTACATTTTCTATGATTTTTTGTGGAACAGGAGCTATGACTGTAAATGAAGTAACTGGTGGAGATGTAACCCATGTAGGGATTGCAATTACTTGGGGACTCATTGTAATGGCAATGATTTATGCTTTTGGTGAAACTTCAGGCGCGCATTTTAATCCAGCCGTTACCATTGCTTTTGCTTACGCAAAGAAGTTTGCTTGGAAAGAAGTTCCAAAGTACATCATTGCACAAGTTTTAGGTGCTTTTGCAGCAAGTCTTATATTGTGCTATCTTTTTCCAGCCAGTGAATATTTAGGAGCAACAATACCAACGGTAGATGTTGGACGTGCTTTTGTGATGGAGTTGCTGCTCACATTTTTCTTGATGGTGGTCATCATTAATGTTTCTACAGGAAGTAAGGAAATCGGAATTATTGCAGGAATTGCCGTTGGTGCTGTTGTCCTTTTAGAGGCCATGTTTGCAGGACCGATTACCAATGCGTCTATGAATCCAGCAAGATCGATTGCACCGGCAATTGTTGCAGGTAAAATGCAGCATTTATGGATGTATATTTTAGCACCAATACTTGGAGCGATCTTGGCTGTTATTTCTTGTAAATTAGTGAAAGAAGAAAATTGCTGTGAGGATTCGAATTGTTAAAAATTAAAATTCATCAACTTGAAAAATATAAGTATTTTAGGATGTGGTTGGTTGGGAGCGCCCTTGGCAATATCGCTTTTAGAGGCAGGGTACTCAGTAAAAGGATCTACCACAACCGAATCGAAATTGGCTACTTTAGAAGCCTCTCAAATAGAGGCCTATCTTATAGATATTGCCGAATTTGAAGAATATGATGCTTTTTTAAACACCGATATTTTAATTATTGCCATCACTTCTAAAGATATTGATGCTTTTGAAAGTTTGATTGCTCAAATAGAAGACGCGTCAATACAGAAGGTAATTTTCATAAGTTCTACTTCAGTATACCCAAATGTGAATGCTGTCGTTACCGAAGAAACGAAAACAAAAGAAGTGCCATTGGCAGAAATTGAAGAATTGTTTCGACAAAATAATTGTTTTGAAACAACTATTTTACGTTTTGCAGGCTTGTTTGGCGGCGAAAGACATCCCGGAAATTGGTTTTCAGATGGACGTAAAATCCCACAACCTAAAGGGTATGTTAACATGATTCATCAAGAAGATTGTATTGAAATCATTCACGAAATTATTGATCAGAATTGTTGGGATACCACTTTTAATGCCTGTGCAGATCATCATCCAACTAGAAAAGAGTTTTATGCAATTGCAAAATTGTGCAAAGATTTGACGTTACCTCAATTTGAGAAGAACGAAATTTTACGTTATAAAATTGTAAGCCCTAAAAAACTACAAAATGTTTTAGGATACGAGTTTATACACAATGATTTGTTGTCAATTTAGTTACTACATGACAAAAGGAATCGCTATTGGTATTTCCGTTTTCTTAGCCATTGAAACCCAATTCCAAAAACCAATAGCATTAGTACAGGGATTCCTAAGTTTATAAATTGCCAGTAAGTACGCTCTCTAAAGGCTCTTTGCTTGTCTAAAATAGGAATTTGTAAAGATTTATTTCTCAATTCCATCAAGCCAATATCATCCAATAAATAATCGACTGCATTCAACAAAAAGTCTTTATTTCCAAATTGTTCATTGGTCCATTTATCTCTGGATAAATCGTAAGGCTCTTTTTTTAAAATTTGATTTTTACCTACATCTCCATCCGCAATTACAATCATTTTATTGCCATTAGCATTCGCTTTGTAAATTGGTGTTTTAAAGGGGTGAACCCTGTTTCGGTAAGCTGAGTTAAAATCTCCTTCTAGTAACACTGCAAGTAATTGATTTCCATTGCGATAATCTTCTTCAATCGGTTCGTCTGCAATGGATTGCAATGCAATAAAATTAGGCGTTCCAAATTTTTGAGTCAACACAGAACTGACTAATAAAGGCGTCTTTTTGATGTTGTTTTTTAAGGTGTCTATTTGATTTGTAAACTGAAATCGAACTGGTAAAACATTTTTTGTAATCGGGTGATTTGGATTTCCGCCCGCCAAAGGGTGAAAAAACCATTCTAAATTTTTAAATTGTGTTTGATTGCCTACCATACCTGTTGCTACTGGAATTTTTGCAGCATACAAATCTTTAATCAATGTTGTATTGATTCGCACTCCATAGGAAAATAATAAATCAGTAAGATTTAAATTTCTTGGATATGCGAGCATTTTTCCGCCATTAAACAAGCTGTCTTGATCTGCGATTACATTGTCAATCATCCAAAGGGTTTTTCCGCCATTGGTAATAAATTGATCTAAGGTAAATTTTTCTGCTGCTGAAAACTCCGTTGTTGGTTTTGCAATAATTGCCAAATCGAAATCAATGAGTTCTTTTAGAGTTTGCTTTGGGTTCTTTGCTACGGAATCTAAGGTGAATTTTGCCAATTTGTGTTTTTTTGCAACTTCACTCAAAAAACTATACAAATAAATATCTTCTAGCTCACCATTACCAGATAGTAATGCAATTTTTTGTTGTGTTCCTAAAAGTAAACGATGCATCGCATTTGTAAAACCATATTCTAAGTTTTCAACTGCTTTCTGCAATTGTTCTTCTTGAGAGGAAACAATCGCGGTAGGTAACAAAGATACAATCGTACTTTTATTTTTATATTTTATCTCGGCCCAAGGGAAAATAATCGCTTCGGAAAGTTTTCCATCTTCTTCAACAGTCAGTTGACTTGGGAGCATTCCTTTTTTTATTAAACTTTCCCGTTGTAAATCAGGGTTTACAAATTGAATAATAATGTCCGAGTTTTCAGCGGCCAATTCTTCTAGATACTGTAATGTTTCTACTTGTAGTCTTTTGAATTCTGAAGGAAAATCACCCTCTAGATACACATTAATAAACAAGGGCTGATCAATGCGTTGGACGATGGTTTCTGTTGTTTCTGATAAGGTATATCGTTGCTCATTGGTTAAATCCAAACGCTTATAAAACGATTGGTTTACAATGTTTAGTAGCACCAAAATAATAAATACTATCGTTGTATTTTTTATCTTTTTATTCATGGTCTAAACGGTTTTTAGTGATGCATAAAAAGAACAGCGTCACACTTAGGAAGTAGAGTATATCTCGTGTATCAATTACGCCCCGTGCGATACTCTTAAAGTGTTCGTTGATGCCTAACTTTTGAATCAAAATACGCTGATTTGAAAATGAATTGGAAATGGCATCAAATCCATAAAACAACAAGAAGGTAATAAAAACTCCTAAGATAAAAGCGACAATTTGATTTTTTGACAACGTTGAGGTAAATAAACCGATAGCAGTATAGGTGGCAGCTAAAAAAAGTAACCCAATGTAAGACCCAATGATACTGCCAAAATCTAAGTTTCCTGTGGGGCTTCCTAATTGATAAACCGAATACACATAGGTGAGTGTTGGAACCAATGCAACAATAACTAATAGCAATGAAGCCCAGAATTTTCCAAGCACAATTTGCCAATTTGTAATGGGTCTTGTTTTTAGGATTTCAATGGTTCCACTGTTGAATTCGTCGGCAAAACTTTTCATAGTAATTGCTGGAATTAGAAAGAGAAAAATCCAGGGGGTTAAATAGAAAAACGAATTGATGTCTGCAAAACCCGCATTCAGTATGTTGAAATCGTCTTTAAAAACCCATAGAAACAGCCCGTTTATTAGTAAAAATACACCGATTACTAAATAGGCGATGGGGGCGGCGAAAAACGAATTGAATTCTTTTTTTAAAATGGCAATCAATATATAATTTTTTTATGTTTATTTTTTAATTTCGATGTGCTTGCAAGCTACGATTTTATCTTCAAAATAAATTCACCCTTTTTTATTTTAATAGGACTCAAAAGGATTTTTTTAGGAACTGGTTTCAAACCTATAAATACGATTATGTTCAAAACTTGGGTCTTTCTTGTGTGCTTGAAAAATAAATTGGTGTTTTTCTAATAACATTATTGAACGCACATTGTTTTTGTGGGTATATGCTTCGATCGTTTTTAAATTTAATTGCTCAATTCCAAAATGTAAAACTGCCGTAATTGCTTCGCTCATAAAACCTTTTTGTTGCATTTCAGTTTTTAATTTGTATCCAATTTCTGCATATTTACGAGTTAATGATATTCGATGCAATACAATCGTACCCAGAACCTCCTCTTGTTTTGTAATCGCCCAAAAAATACGTTTTTCTTTTTGAAAAAGGGCATTGCATGTTTGTATAAAATCTTTTGCTTCTTCCAAATTTTGCATTCTTTTGGTAGCTACAAATTTATTGATTTCCTCGCTAGAACGCAATGCAAATATGATCGCTGCATCGTCAAGTTTTAGTTTCCTTAAGGTTAGTCTTTGGGTTTTTAAAATAGGGAATGTCTCGCAATTAAATACCATTAGGAAAGACTTACATTTTTATTGACACTCCAAGCTTGGGGTTTGTCATTGAACAATACTTTTGTTTTTGCCCAAACGTTTTTAAAAAGCGCTGAATTTCGATAGTTTTCTAAATCTTCTTCACGTTCCCAATAAGAGTAGGTAAAAAAGAGTTCAGGATTTGTTTTGTCTTGGTACAACTCTAAAAGAGTACAGCCTTTAGATGCTCGAATCAATGCTTTTTTTACAGCAAAGATTTCTTCAAATTCATTGATATGTTTTGAGTGAAAACTCATTTTTACGATGCGAACAAACATATTTTAAGACAATGTAGTAAACTCCGGAAGTACTTCGTTTACAAATTCAATAATAATTGGATCACGATAAGCCAATCCTAATAATGTAGAAGCGCCACCCACCGTATTTAAATTACTTCTATACAAGGCAATTTCTAAATAGCCTGCAGAATTAAATATCGCCAATCTACTTCCGTCAAAACTGAGTTCTTTTGAATCGATTCCTTTTATTTCGTTGTACTTACTATAAATTTTTTCGAAGGAATATCGAGACGCTTTGATGGTAAATTTTCTACCTTTTCCAACCTCATTGAACATTTTTTCTTTGATGTTTGTAATGATATTCCCATAATTATCAATATAAATGACACCGCCAATAATTTGATTCTGAGCTTGGTTTACCTTAGGTTGAATTTCAATGAGTTTTTTGTAGTTTTTAATTTCCTTACCAATCACCGTTAAATTTCCGCCTCGGGCAATGAAACAAGCAACTTGTACAAATACATCTAAAACAGGAAAACTACTTTCAATACGATCATGAATATTGATTTCGACAATTTTGGTTGGATTAATTTCTGAGGCAATCATAGAGATCAATCCATTATCTGGACATACAAAAAAATGATTGTCCAACTCAAGTGCAATGTGTTTGTTGTCTTCGCTTAATTCTGAATCTACTCCAATAATATGGATGGTGCCATCTGGGAAACTCTTGTAAGAGTTCTTTATGATATAAGCAGTTTCTGTAATGTTAAAAGGAGATATTTCATGGGTGATGTCTACAATTTTCGCATTTTCTAACTCCGAATAGATAGCGCCTTTTACAGCTCCAACAAAGTGGTCTTTTGTGCCGAAATCGGTCGTTAAAGTGATAAAAGAGATCAATATTTGCTGTTAATTAAATGTGTAAAAGTTGTTGACTATTTAACGCAAATCTAATCAATTTAGTAAATTTATTGACTATTTTTAATTTAATAATTTGAACTCCTATTTTAATAAAATAAAACATTTGAACGAAAGAATCATTGCATTAACAGAAATAGATCCAAAAGATTTTTTTGGTGAGCACAATAGCACGATAGAGCAGCTTAAAAAATATTTTCCAAAAATAAAATTAGTTGCAAGAGGCAATAAGTTGAAAATTTATGGTGAAGCTACTCTTTTAGATGAATTTGAAAACCGTTTAGAACAGCTCATTAAATACTTTCATAAGTACAATAAATTGGACGAAAACAGTATTGAACGTATTTTAACTTCTACTGGAAAGGAAGAAAAAACAGCTGCGAGCATGAGTGCAAAAGATGTGTTGCTGCATGGTGTTAATGGGAGATTGATAAAACCAAAGACTGCCAATCAAAAGAAAATGGTTTCTTTAATCCAGAAAAATGATATGCTTTTTGCAGTAGGTCCTGCAGGAACCGGGAAAACATATACCGCAGTAGCAATTGCCGTAAAAGCATTGAAAGAAAAAGAAGTTCGTAAAATTATTTTAACGAGACCTGCCGTAGAGTCTGGAGAAAATCTTGGGTTTTTACCAGGAGATTTAAAAGATAAGTTAGACCCTTATATGCAACCCTTGTACGATGCATTGCGAGATATGATACCCCATGAGAGATTGGCTTCACATATAGAAAAAGGAATCATACAAATTGCTCCATTGGCTTTTATGAGAGGGAGAACCTTAGATAATGCCTTTGTTATTTTAGACGAAGCGCAAAACACAACGCATAGCCAAATGAAAATGTTTTTGACACGTATGGGAATGAATGCAAAATTTATAATTAACGGAGACCCTGGTCAAATAGATTTGCCGAGAAAACAAGTCTCGGGTTTGAAAGAATCCTTGTTGGCTTTGAAAGATATTGAAGGGATCGCACAAGTATATTTAGATGATAGCGATGTCGTAAGACACCGATTGGTAAAAAGAATTATCTCCGCCTACAAGCGTATCGAAACAGAATAAGTTTTTAGTTGTTAGTAATTAGTCTTTAGTTTACTTTTGTCCTAACAAACAACACCATTATTAATGAACACAATTAACGATACCAACTTTCAGTTTCCAAAGCAGAAAGCACTATACAAAGGAAAAGTAAGAGAGGTTTATACCATAGATGACAAGCATTTGGTGATGATCGCTTCCGATCGATTATCGGCTTTCGATGTCATTTTACCTCGTCAAATTCCCTATAAAGGTCAAATCTTAAATCAAATTGCAACTAAGATGTTGCATGAAACAGCAGATATCGTTCCCAATTGGCTTCTTGCCACTCCTGATGAAAATGTTGCGATTGGACATTTGTGTGAGCCTTTTAAAGTAGAAATGGTTATCAGAGGCTACATGTCTGGACACGCGGCAAGAGAATACAAAGCAGGAAAAAGAATATTGTGTGGTGTTTCGATGCCAGAAGGGATGCGTGAAAATGATCAGTTTCCGAGTCCAATAATTACTCCATCTACAAAAGCAGATAATGGAGATCATGATGAAGACATTACTCGCGAAGCAATTTTATCTAAGGGTATTGTTTCTGAAGAAGACTATTTGGTGTTAGAAGACTATACCCGAAAATTATTTCAAAGAGGGACTGAAATTGCTGCTTCTCGTGGTTTAATTTTGGTAGATACAAAATATGAATTTGGAAAAACAAAAGAGGGTAAAATTTTGTTGATTGATGAAATTCACACTCCAGATTCTTCTCGTTATTTTTATGCTGAAGGCTACGCCGAAAGACAAGAAAAAGGTGTGGAACAAAAACAATTGTCAAAAGAATTTGTACGTCAATGGTTAATTGAAAACGGTTTTCAAGGACAAGAAGGACAGCAGGTTCCAGTAATGTCAGATGAAAAAGTGATCGAAATTTCAAATCGATATATTGAATTGTACGAACAAATTACTCGAGAAACTTTTGTAAAAGCAGCTACAGAAAATGTTTTAGAAAGAATTGCTAACAATGTAAACGCATTTTTAGCCAACCACTAATAAATAAACAATTATGATTATAGAACCAAGAACAAGAGGATTTATTTGTTTAACAGCTCACCCAGAAGGTTGTGCACAAAATGTTAAAAATCAAATTGACTATGTAACTTCAAAAGGAAAAATTGCCGGAGCCAAAAAAGTATTGGTTATTGGAGCTTCCACAGGTTTTGGACTTGCATCTAGAATTACAAGCGCCTTTGGGTCTGACGCGGCTACTATTGGAGTCTTTTTTGACAAACCCGCGAGTCCAAATAGACCTGCTTCTCCTGGTTTTTACAATACAGCTGCTTTTGAAGAAGCAGCACACAAAGCAGGTTTGTATGCAAAAAGTATCAATGGAGATGCTTTCTCTAATGAGATTAAAGAACAGGTTGTCAATTTAATCAAACAAGACTTAGGTCAAATAGATTTGATCATTTATAGTTTGGCTTCCCCAGTAAGAACACATCCAGTTTCAGGAAAACGTTTCAAATCTGTTTTAAAACCAATTGGAGAAAATTTTACAAATAAGACTGTAGATTTTCATACTGGAAATGTATCTGAAATTTCTATCAATCCAGCAGAAGGAGAGGATATCGAAAATACGGTAACGGTAATGGGAGGTGAAGATTGGATGATGTGGATGGATGCTTTGCATGAAGCAAACGTTTTAGCAGAAGGTGTAAAAACCGTAGCATATTCTTATATTGGACCAGAAGTAACAAAACCAGTTTATAGAAACGGAACTATTGGTGCTGCAAAAGACGATTTAGAAGCGAAAGCATTTACCATAACAGACGCTTTAAAAGCAATTAACGGAAATGCATATGTTTCTGTAAACAAGGCATTGGTTACACAAGCGAGTTCAGCAATTCCAGTAATTCCTTTGTATATTTCTTTGTTGTATAAAATAATGAAAGAAGAAGGAATACATGAAGGATGTATCGAACAAATTCAACGTTTGTACAGTCAACGCCTATATGCTGGTGATTTGTCTTTGGATGAAAAAGGAAGAATTCGAGTTGACGATTGGGAAATGCGTGAAGATATTCAAGCAAAAGTGATCAAACTTTGGGAATCTGCAACAACAGAAAATTTACCTGAAATAGGAGATTTAGAAGGATATAGTACTGACTTTTATAACTTATTTGGTTTTAAAGTTCCAGGTGTAGATTATACAAAAGATGTAAATGAAATGGTTTCAATACCAAGTATTCAAGAATAATGTATAGAAAGTAAAATTATTAAACCTCATAAATAACACACTACTTTATGAGGTTTTTGTTTTTAACGCATTCACAAAAATTAATAAATGAAAGCAGTTGCCTTAAAGAAGTTAAAAGAGGAATTATCGCATAAATCTGCCAATGAATTGATGGAGCTTTGCTTGCATTTATCAAAGTATAAAAAAGAGAACAAAGAATTACTCACCTATTTAATGTTTGAGTCTCATGATGAGGAAGCTTATATCGAAAGTGTAAAAGCACAAATGGATTTGCTCTTTGAAGACATCAACACCAAAAATTTTTTCTTCATCAGAAAAAGTGCGAGAAAAATTTTAACATTGACCAAAAAGTATATTCGGTATTCTAAAAAGAAAGAAACAGAAGCGGAATTACTGCTGCATTACTGTTACAAATTAAAAAATTTTTCTCCTTCAATCACTCATAGTTCTCGTTTGCTAAACGTATATCAAACCCAGCTAAAGATGATTAAGAAAGCGGTGGGCACTTTACATGAAGATTTACAGTATGATTATCAAATAGAAATTGAAAATTTAGAAATTCACTCATAGAAATGGATAACAGAAAAGAGTTACGCCCCGTTTTGGCAAAAATTGAAGCAACTGAAAAATGTAGTATTGAGGAGAAATTTCAAAACACAACATTACGGCAAGTTATAAAATTACAGCATCCTTTACTCATTGCACTATTTCAAGACTATGCAATCACCAGAAAAACAGTTTTAAATACGTTAACCGAACAACGCATAAAAAGATTTATAGAAAGTGCGCTGTCTAAAGATATTGCTTTTAAAAATAAAATAATTGGGCTTATCGTAGGTCAATTTACGCTTGAGGAGTTTATGCTTTATAGTAAAACATCATCAGAATTTAATAAAAGAATTTTTGCAATGATTAAGAAAAGACTCAAGGATAGTCTTTTAGAATTGGCATCATAAAAGGTTTTTCCTTGAAAAAATATCACAATCAGCTAAAAAAACGGATCGTTAAAAATTAATTTCCCTATGGTTTTACTATGTGAAGAAAGGAAATAAGTGCTTGCATAGTATGCGAATACTCACAGATCCTATCAAAATTGCCGTCGCTTTTTTCAGTAGTACAGGTGTTAATATTGTATTGCTTACTCTTGAGCCAATTTGCCCACCAATAAATACAGTGACAAGTAGGATGGATGTAAGCATCCAATCTACTTGAAGATTAGGATTGCTATATAGCCCAAAAACACCCGCAATAGAGTTTACCAAAATGAAGAAACTAGCCGTTGCAGCTATTTTTTTTGGAGTATCCCAATTGCTTAGATGGAGCAGCGGTGCTAAAAAAATACCGCCACCAATTCCGACCATACCAGAAAGAAATCCGATACCGCCACCGAAGAATGAATTTTTAATCGTGTTGAAGGTCTTTTTTTCTTTTACAGTTGAAACAAGACGTTTAGAAACCCACATGGAAAGTGCAGCAAATAATAAAGTAAATCCTAAAAGAATGAAAAATAGTGTTTTGTTAATGGCTAGTTTTCCACCAAGATAGGCCAGCGGAACACTCCATAAAACTATGGGAATAACCTTTTTCCAGGGGATTTTTTTTTGTTGATAAAAGAGCATCACGTTTCCAAAAACAACCACAATATTACACAATAATGCAGTAACTCTAATTTGTGTAAATGCAATTCCTGCGAATGCTAAAATGGCTAAATAGCTTGAACCACCACCAAAACCAACAGATGAATATAAAATTGCAGCCGTAAAAAATAGTATGATTAGATGCCAATTTGCTAAAATGGATTCAAAAACGGTTTGAAAATTCATATAACAAAGATAAATTTTCTATTTTTAGAATCTCCTAAAAAGCATACAACTATTATGAGCAATTATCACATAAAACATTTAGAAGAATATTTTCAAGTATATCGAAAGTCAGTAAATCAACCAGAAGCTTTCTGGGAAGAGATTGCCGAAGAAAATTTTATGTGGCGAAAAAAATGGGATACTGTTTTAGAATGGGATTTTTCAAAGCCAGCAGTAAAATGGTTCAAAGGGGCTAAACTAAACATTACAGAAAATTGTATTGATCGTCATTTGCTCACACGAGGAGAGCAAACAGCGATTTTGTTTGAACCGAATGATCCTAATGAACCTGCAGAACACATTACCTATAAACAACTTTCGGTACGTGTTAATAAATTTGCAAATGTTTTAAAGTCAAAAGGGATTCAAAAAGGAGATCGTGTGTGTATTTATTTACCAATGATTCCAGAACTTTCTATTGCTTTGCTCGCTTGTGCAAGAATTGGCGCCATTCATTCTGTCGTTTTTGCAGGGTTTTCAGCCACCGCATTGGCAACAAGAATTAATGATTCCGATTGTAAAATGGTCATTACTTCTGATGGCTCTTTTCGTGGGAACAAAACCATAGATTTAAAAGGAATTGTAGATGAAGCAATGGATAGTTGTACTTGTGTAGAAAGTGTTTTAGTTGTCAAAAGAATCAATTCTGAAATACAGATGAAATCGGGAAGAGATTTTTGGATTGCCCCTTTGTTAGAAAAGGCTTCAGATGCTTGTGAAATTGAAATTATGGACGCAGAAGATCCACTTTTCATACTATATACCTCGGGTTCTACAGGGATGCCAAAAGGGATGGTACATAGTACCGCTGGATATATGGTTTATACAGCTTATACTTTTAAAAATGCATTTCAATATAAAGAAAATGATGTGTATTGGTGTACGGCAGATATTGGTTGGATAACAGGGCATTCTTATATTGTATATGGACCTTTGGCAAATGGCGCCACTACAGTAATGTTTGAAGGAGTTCCTAGCTATCCCGATTTTGGGCGTTTTTGGAAAATTGTTCAAAAACATAAAATCAATCAATTTTATACAGCACCCACAGCCATAAGAGCTTTGGCAAAACATGGAACCGAATTGGTGAATACATATGATTTGTCCTCTTTAAAAGTTTTAGGGTCTGTTGGAGAACCTATCAATGAAGAAGCTTGGCATTGGTACAATGATAATATAGGAAAGAAGAAAAGTCCGATTATTGATACTTGGTGGCAAACAGAAACGGGTGGAATAATGATTACTCCTATTCCTTACGTAACCCCAACAAAACCAACCTATGCAACCTTGCCTTTTATAGGGATTCAAGCTTGTTTAATGGATGAAAATGGACAAGAATTAAATGGAAATCAAGTAGAAGGTAGGTTGTGTATAAAATTTCCTTGGCCAAGTATTGCCCGTACCATTTGGGGTAATCACCAACGGTATAAAGAAACCTATTTTTCGGCCTATGAAAATAAGTATTTTACAGGAGATGGAGCCTTGAGAGATGAGGTTGGATATTATCGAATTACTGGAAGAGTAGACGATGTTATTATTGTTTCTGGTCATAATTTAGGAACCGCTCCCATAGAAGATGCTATAAATGAACATCCAGCCGTTGTAGAATCAGCCATTGTTGGTTTTCCGCATGACGTTAAAGGAAGTGCTTTGTATGGGTATGTTATTTTAAAAGATACTGGAGAAAGTAGAAACCATGCTAACTTGAGGAAAGAAATCAATCAAGTAATTACAGAACATATTGGACCCATTGCAAAGTTGGATAAAATTCAGTTTACAGATGGTCTTCCAAAAACCCGTTCTGGAAAAATAATGCGTCGTATTCTTCGTAAAATCGCCGCCAATGAAATGGAGCGTATTGGTGATATCTCTACACTGCTAAATCCAGAAGTGGTACAAAGTATTATTGAGAATAAACGATAAATAAAATGAAGAAGTAGTTATTCTGGTGTGCTGTTTAGAATCTTGCTATTAATGGCATCATATACCTTGGAATAATATTCATGAAATTCTGGGAGTAAAACATTGTGAAGGTTTTTGGTTTGTTTTAGAATTGTTAAATCATACAATCCAATATCGTCTACTTCCGCTTCTTGAAGCGTTAATTCCGATAATGGAATTTTTAATTCCGCGATAAATACTTGATGAAATTCATTGTCTATAATTCCATTTTTATGCGAAACCTGATGTTTTCTAGTGGCTATTTTTGTGAAATCAGAGTCGATCAATGGCAAGCCAATTTCCTCAAAAACTTCTCTTTTAGCCGCGGTTAAAACATCTTCACCAGCACCAACATGCCCTGCCACAGAAATATCCCACAAACCAGGGAATATTTTTTTTGTCAATGCTCTTTTTTGAAGTAATATTTTTGCATTTGCAGTAAACAACCAAATATGAACTGTTTCATGAAACCAGCCGTGATGGTGTGCTTCGGACTTCAAAGCTGATTTTCCAGTTACTTTTCCTTCGGAAGTTAAAATGTCTATGAGTTCGTCCATAATTTTAAGACAGGAATTTCACAAATTGTTACACACAGCTTTGTGAAATTCGTGTCATTTAAAGTTTACTCAAAATAAGAAAAGGTTTCCCCGCCTTCAATTTTCAATAAGGTTTCATAAATCATTTTAATCACATTTTCAACATCTTCTCTATGTACCATTTCTACTGTCGTATGCATGTATCTTAAAGGAAGCGAAATTAATGCAGAAGCAACACCACCATTGCTGTATGCAAAAGCATCAGTATCTGTACCTGTTGCTCTTGAAAGTGCCGATCGCTGGAATGGAATTTCATTTTCAGTAGCGGTCGTAGTAATTAAATCGCGTAATTTTTGTTGAACTGCTGGAGCATATGCAACCACAGGACCTTTCCCTAATTCTAAAAGACCTTCTTTTTTAACATCAATCATTGGAGTGGTCGTATCATGTGTTACATCCGTAACAATGGCAACATTAGGTTTTATGGTGTGGGTAATCATTTCTGCACCCCGCAAACCAATTTCCTCTTGTACAGAATTGGTGATGTACAATCCAAACGGCAATTCTTTTTTGTTTTCTTTTAAAAGACGAGCCACTTCAGCAATCATAAAACCACCCATTCTGTTGTCTAAGGCTCTACATACAAATTTATCACCATTTAAAATATGAAACTCATCTGGGTAGGTAATCACACAACCAACATGAACGCCTAGTGCTTCCACTTCTTTTTTGGTTGCACAGCCTGTGTCAATAAAAATATTGTCAGGTTTTGGAGCTTCTTCATTTGCTTTGTTTCGAGTATGAATCGCAGGCCATCCAAAAACACCCTTTACAATGCCTTTATCTGTATGAATGTTTACAATTTTACTCGGTGCAATTTGATGATCTGAACCTCCATTACGAATCACGTAAATCAACCCTTTATCAGAAATATAATTTACATACCAAGAAATTTCATCTGCATGTCCTTCTATTACTACTTTGTATTTTGCATCTGGATTAATAACTCCAACTGCAGTTCCATAGGTGTCTGTAATAAACTCATCAACATACGGTTTTAGATAGTCCATCCAAATTTTTTGCCCTTCCCATTCATAACCCGTGGGAGCCGCATTGTTTAAATATTTCTCTAAAAATGAAATCGATGCTGTATTTAATATTGATTTATTTGCCATATATAGGTATGTTGGTTTAAAAGTTCGATTGTCAATCAAAAAAACGATTGTAAAGACTTAACTTGTAAGAATCAATCAGTTTTTCAAATGATTTAATTTTTATTCTGTAAAAATAAAGCGATTTTTGTGTTCTATTGAAATAAAATTTAAAAACTTGTAACAAAAGTTGTTAATTGCACACTTATTCAAGAAGTACACAACCAAATTAAAACCTATCAGATGAAATTAGTAATTCAGAATTTGACAAAGACGTATAAGAATGGTGTTAAAGCCATTGATGATTTAAGTATCGAAATTGGAAAAGGAATGTTTGGACTTTTAGGACCAAACGGTGCAGGAAAATCGTCTTTAATGCGAACAATTGCTACCTTACAATCACCAGATTCTGGGACGATTACATTTGGAGATATTAATGTTTTAGAAGACAAAATGTCTTTAAGAAAGGTTTTAGGTTATTTGCCACAGTCTTTTGGTGTGTATCCAAAAATGTCAGCAGAAGACCTTTTGGATTACTTTGCGACTTTAAAAGGAATTTCAAACAAAGAAGAACGAAAAGCGATTGTAAAAGAAGTTCTGGAAATCACCAATTTATATGACGTAAGGCGAAAGTATGTTGCTGGATATTCTGGGGGTATGAAACAGCGTTTTGGAATTGCACAATTGTTGCTAAACAACCCCAAGTTAATTATTGTTGATGAACCAACCGCAGGATTAGACCCTGCAGAAAGACATCGTTTTTTAAATGTTTTAAGAGAAGTAGGAACCAATAGTACCGTTATTTTTTCTACACATATTGTAGAAGACGTTAAAGAACTGTGTAACGAAATGGCGATCTTAAATGGTGGAAGAATTTTAAAACATACTACACCACAAGAAGCCACCAAAGAAATTGAAGGAACCATCTGGACCAAGATCATCAATAGAGACGATTTGGATAGTGTAGAAGAAACCTACAATCTATTATCTTCAAATTACAACCAAGACAATACGTTGAATGTGAGAGTGCATTCAGCAGAGAAACCTGCTGATGGTTTTGAGCAAACAGCACCACAATTGGATGATGTGTATTTTATCGCTTTAAAGCAAGATGAACCCGTTATTGCTTAATGAAACGATTATTTCGAGCAAATTCGAGAGCTAAAAAAACCTAACAGTTCAACTTTTACACTTTAAAATTATGTTTTCTACCATATTCAAACAAGAATTAAAATACTGGCTAAAAAAACCAGCCTTTTATATTTATGTAGGTATTTTCTTACTATTATCTGTTTTTATTGCAGCTGCCTCCGCAGGTATTTTCGATTCCATTACAGTAACTACAGGTTCTTCTGTGGTGGTAAACTCGCCAATTGGATTGTCTAATTTATTTAACGGATTAACAACATTTATTTTCTTTTTATTTCCATCTATAATTGGAGTTTCTATTTACAGAGATTACAAAAGCGAGATGCATACCATTTTGTATTCGTATCCATTTACCAAAGTCAATTACTTATTTGCTAAGTTTTTTAGTGCAATTACAATCGTTACTTTAATTGTATTGGTCATTGGTTTTGGTATGGTGATTGGTTTTAGAATGCCAGGAACCAATTCAGAAATTGTAGGTTCTTTTAATTTAATGAGTTACTTACAGACTTATTTAATATTTATTTTACCAAATATCCTCTTTTTTGGGGCGATTGTTTTCGGTGTTGTGGCTTTTACAAGAAATATTGCAGCCGGTTTTATAACGGTCATTATTATTATGTTTGGGCAAGGCTTGTTGGAAAGTTTGTTATCAGACCCTGAAAATAGATTTATTGTAGCGCTTTTAGATCCTTTTGGAAGTGCATCAATCAGATATTATACACAATATTGGACGGTTTCAGAACAGAATGAATTGTCAATTCCAATCAAAGAGATGATTGTTTACAATCGTTTAATTTGGTTAGGAGTTGGAACGGCTGTATTTGGTTTGGTGTTTAAATTCTTTACATTCAGTCAGCACGCATTTTCTTTTTCCTTTGGAAAGAAAAAATCAGAAAGAGCTACAAAATCTAATTTTGGAGGAATCACTAGAATCAACTTACCAAAAGTTTCATATGATTATTCTTTTCTTCAAAATTTAAAAACAACCTGGAAATTATCAAATATCGATTTTAAATACATCATAAAAAGCTGGGCATTTATTAGTATTGTTTTAGTAGGCTTAATTTTTATCTTGATAGGATATTCTCAAGTTGGTAATTTATTTGGCACAGCAACTCTACCAATGACATGGAAAATGTTGAGTCAAGGAGATGCTGCATTTGCAGTTTCTATAAATATTTGTACATTTTTATATGCAGGAATGTTGGTACATCGTGCAAAAATTGCAAGAGCGAATCATATTATTGATGCAACTCCAATACCAAATTGGTCTTTATTAGTATCAAAATTAATTGCCTTGATAAAAATGCAGTTAGCGCTATTAACAGTTGTACTGATTTCTGGACTTTCATTTCAGATATACAATGGTTTTTACGATTTTCAAATAGGACTGTATATTTATGAGTTATATATTTTAAACTTTATAGGGTATTTAATTTGGGCATTATTAGCCTTGTATGTACAAACATTAATTGGCAATCCGTATGTTGGTTTGTTTGTTTTATTAGTACTTTCAGTTGGTATTCCTTTATTATCATTGGCAGGAGTAGAGCAAGCAATTTTTAAATACAATGCAGGACCTGGTTTTAGTTATTCTGATTTAAATAGATACGGATCTGGAGAAGCCATCTTCTTTATTTATAAATTTTATTGGCTTTTGTTTGGTTTGGTGTTATTAATTTCATCTTCTCTATTCTGGGTTCGCGGAATTCCGAGTTCTTTTAAAGAACGATTTTTTATTGCAATTAAAAGATTTAAAGGAGTCACAGTCATTGGTTTTCTAGTTTTTCTGACTGGTTTTTTTATCCTTGGATTTACTATTTATAAAGAAAATAATATAGATAATAAAAGGACATCTTCCAAAGAAAGAGAAGCATTAAGTGTGAAATGGGAAAAAGATTATAAGAAGTTTGAAAACTATGCCCAACCAAGAATTACAGCAGTCAATGCAAAAATGAACCTTTTTCCAAAAGAAAGAAATTTTGAAGCATCTGTAGTTATGACCTTGGTGAACAAAACAGATGTAGCCATCGATAGTCTTTTCTTAAACCACAACGGACTTCCAAGCACTTTTACATTTAGTCTGGCAAATACATTGGTATTAGAAGATACCATTCAGAATTTTGATATTTATCAATTTGATCAAAAAATTCAACCCGGAGATAGTTTAACCTTGACGGTTACAGTAAAAAATAAAACCAACACTATTTTAAGAAATAATTCACCCGTAATTGAAAATGGGACCTTTATAAATAGTGGTATTTTTCCAACCTTAGGATATGCATCAGGGGGAGAGTTAAGAGACAATAAAACCCGTAAAAAGTTCGATTTACCTCCAAATAATTTAAAACCGCATCCATCAGATTCCACTGCTTTAGGAAACACTTATATCAGCAAAGATTCTGATTGGATTGATTTTGAGGCAACCGTTTCTACTTCCGAAGATCAAATAGCGATTGCACCAGGTTATTTACAAAAAGAATGGCTAGAAGAAGGACGAAGGTATTTTCATTATAAAATGGATAGTAAAATTTTAAATTTTTATGCATTTAATTCGGCACGTTACGAAGTGAAAAAAGAAATGTATAATGATATCAGTTTAGAAATATATTATCACAAAGGACATGAATTCAATTTAGACCGAATGATGGCAGGTATGAAAGCCTCTTTAGATTATAATGCAAAGAATTTTAGCCCTTATCAATTTAGACAAGCAAGAATTATCGAATTTCCAAGAACTGGAGGGACATTCGCACAAGCTTTTGCAAACACAATGCCTTTTTCTGAAGGAATTGGTTTTATTGCTGATGTAGATGATTCAGGTGAAAGTGGCGTTGATTATCCGTTTGCGGTAACAGTTCATGAAGTTGCACATCAATGGTGGGCACATCAAGTGATTGGTGCCGATGTTTTAGGAGCTACTTTACTATCGGAAAGTTTGGCAGAATACGTTTCTTTAAAGGTTTTAGAAGAACAACAAGGAAAAACAGAAATGCGTAAATTTTTAAAGAAAGCATTAGACGATTACTTACAACAAAGAACCTTCGAAAGAAAAAGAGAAAACGCATTGATGTATAATGACGGACAAGGATATATTCATTATCAAAAAGGATCTTTAGTGCTGTATGCTTTGAGTGATTATATTGGAGAAAAAAACTTAAACAATGCATTAAAGAAATATGTAGAAAAAGTGCAGTTTCAAGAAGCGCCTTATACCACCTCTATAGACATGGTGAATCATATTAAAGAAGCAACGCCAGATTCGTTACAGTATGTAATTAAAGACATGTTTGAAACCATCACCTTATATAGCAATCGAATTGTTGAAGCAAAAACAACCGAATTAGAAAATGGGAAATATCAAGTAGATATTGAGTTTGAAGTTTCTAAATATCGAAATGATGAGAAAGGAAGAAAATATTATGGCGAAAAAGTAGGAGACACTCTCTCTTATAAAACAGCTAAAATGAAAAAACCAATTCTTTCTGTTCCATTAGCCGATTATATTGATCTTGGTATTTTTACAGAAGAAGAGGTTGATGGTAAAAAGAAAGAAATTGTTTTATATTTTGAAAAACATAAAATTACAGCTATACATAATAAGGTTTCAATTATTGTAAATAAAAAACCATCAGAAGTAGGAATAGACCCCTATAATAAATTAATAGATACCCAGTCTGATGACAATAGAACGAAGCTTTAATTCAAAATAAACTCCTTACAAGAACTTTAAAACCTCGTACATTCAATGGCGAGGTTTTTTTTCTTAAAACCATTATATTTACACTTTATTTTAAGCCCCTATTGAAGAAACTCATTTACATATATATTCTCCTGTATTCGGTTATCACTTTTTCTCAAAAAAGAGATAAAGACTCCTTGTCAGAACCTTTAGATACATATATTTTAGTAAAGCCAGGAGATACTGCTATTGTGAAGTTGAATGAATTCATGCTTTTACCAAAAAGAAAATTTAAGTCAAAAAAAGACATTCGTTATTATTTTTGGTTTAAAAGTAAAGTATTTAAGGTTTATCCGTTTGCAAAATTAGCATCCCAAAGATTAGATACGCTCAACACACGGCTATCTAAAATAAAATCGAAGCGGAAAAAGAAAAAGTATATCAAGCTAATTCAGGATTATATAGAAGGTGAGTTTTCGGATCAGGTGAAAAAGTTGACAAACACAGAAGGTAGAATTTTAATAAAATTGATTCATCGTCAAACAGGTAAAACCGCTTTTCAGAATATAAAAGCACTCAGAAGTGGATGGAATGCATTTTGGTACAATACAACTGCCAATGTTTTTAAGCTTTCTTTAAAGTATGAATACCATCCGGCATCTGTAAATGAAGATTTTTTAATAGAAGACATTCTTCAACGAGCTTTTTTAGATGATGAATTAGTACGGCAAAAAAGTAAATTAGCGTTCGACTTTCAGGAAATAGCTGTCAAAAAGAAAGGGGAAATAGACGTTGAGGTCTATAAAAAGTTACTTGCAAAGCAACTTCAGCGATACAAAAGAAAACAAAAAAGGAAAAAGCAATAATTTCAAAAGCATTTCCCCAATCCTAACCCACGAATTTCCAGTGTTTTAAACTGCCATAAAAGAAAGCAAGAAAAAGAAACAAAATAATTAGTGTTGGGAGTATAAATAGGTTGTATCTTTGCAGCCGCTAATAGAAA
>Ga0233426_10000560_pt1 | contig 39049 bp, 37 predicted proteins | sample SI_118_April2016_6_FD_179875 | JGI IMG/M metagenome (GOLD analysis project Ga0233426, IMG submission 179875) | Seawater microbial communities from Saanich Inlet, British Columbia, Canada - SI_118_April2016_10_MG | ecosystem: Environmental > Aquatic > Marine > Inlet | place: Canada: British... | reverse complement strand
CATCGTAGCAAATCTCATTTCGACCAGTTTTTTATCAATATAGTGTTAAAACTGGTCGAAATTATCTCATTGAGCACCGCTCAAATCCAATAAAATCAGTTGCTTATAGGTTTTTCAGGTTCGACTATTTAGAGAGTTTCTTATGATGAAATCCAAAAAAACAGCGTGGCAGCAGGTATCTTCGACGCTGGTATATCGTAATCCTTGGATTGAGGTTAGCCATGATGAAGTGCTGACGCCGGGCAATACAGAAGGTATTTACGGTGTTGTTCATTTTAGCAATCATGCTGTGGGTATTTTACCTATCGATAAGGACGGCTATACATGGCTAGTAAAGCAAACACGTTACGTACTGGGTTCGCCTACATGGGAAATTCCTGAAGGGGGGTGCCCATTAGGCGATTGTCTTCTAAGTGCGGCGCAGCGTGAATTAAAAGAGGAAACGGGCCTGTTAGCAGAGCGGTGGGAGATGTTTTTAGAAATGGATTTATCGAATTCTGTTACCGATGAAAAAGCAACGGTGTTTCTCGCTCGCGGATTGGTTCAGGGTGAGTCGGCGTTAGAAGTGACAGAAGATATCGAAGTAAAGCGTTTACCGCTCAAGGACGCTGTAGAGATGGTGCTAAACGGGGAAATTCGTGATGCTATTTCTGTCGCCGCTTTATTGAAAGCGAGTGCGGTGCCGTTGCCTTCGTAGTGACGGTAGCGTTAGCAACGATAGTAGCCAAGCAAATTATGAGCACTATATACTATAGTCTGTCATCAAATAACGTGGCCAAAGCGTCTTTTTCTTCTGTGCTGACCTGTTGATGCTCTACTTCTTCTATTACGGCGTAGCAGACACGGTTACGGCCTTGTTCTTTAGCGAGGTAAAGTTGCTCGTCAGCGGCTTCGACAATGTTACACGAAGCTGGATCGTTATTGCCGTTATAGCTACTCAGTCCAGCGCTAGCCGTGAGTGGTATGTGTTGCGTGGTGTTGTTTTCCAAGGCGACAGTTAATGGGGTTTGTTTAATCGACTGCCGAATACGCTCGGCCACTCTTGCACTGGTAACAATATCACTGCTGGGCAAAATAATGGCAAACTCTTCACCGCCGTAACGGCAAGCAATATCCAACTTTCTAATATTATCAATAATGCACTTGGCAATCAGTTTGAGTGCCTGGTTACCTTTTTCGTGTCCCCACTGGTTGTTCACTTTTTTGAAGTGATCAATGTCGATCATGATCAATGATGTTGCTTGTAATGTGCGTTGCGAACGTTCTATTTCTTGAGCGAGTGTTTGACTAAAATGACGATAGTTAAATAACTGGGTGAGGGGGTCTACGCTAACTAACTGAGAGAGACGGCTCACTTCTTCAGTAAGGTCGTCTATTCGTTGACTGAACTGGCAAGCCCTGCCATCGGGGCAGTGAGTAGGTAGCGAATCGCTCATGTGTAGTCCATAAGGTGGTAACAAGTAATAACTCGGTACGGAAATTATAGACGTGAATGGGCATTATATGTAGCAACTCGCGCAATAATTTCATCTCATCGCTCAGTAGCAGGATTGTTCAGCATATGATGAGTTATCAAAATAGTGTGGTATCGATGAGGTGTTCAAGGGAGAGCAGGATAGCCAAAGGAGGGCAAGACTGGGTATATATGTGAAATGTCGATGGGATAAAGAGTAATAAACGCCGCCAGCACAAAAAGAACCGGCGGTGTTTTTGATAAGCCGCGAGTTTATACTCTGGCGATACTTATAAACGGATTAAATAAGCGAGTAAACATACCGGTTAATCTTACCGGCGCTTGTTCTACTGATAAGCATAAGCAGTCTTCATTACTTGATGCCATTGGGCTATGTTTGTCGCCAACACTTTTAGCTAGGAAATCGCCTTCTTGATAGATATTGTCTTCATCAGAAAAGCTACCTTTCAGTACGACAGTCATCTCGTCTCCTAGATGTTCATGTTCTGGTACTTGGCTGCCAGCACGGATTTTTTGTAAAGAAACAGCGTATTGATCTTGGCCTGCGATTAGGCTTGCCGAGCGCAAATTTTTAGTGCTGCGTCGCCATGTTAAAGGATGGTTAGCCATCATTTTTTTGACGAGTTCAGGTAGTGTGGCATATTTGCTCGATAGGGTATGTTGGGTCTTGTTTTCTTCAGTACTAGCATACGCCGTATTTGAGCTTTCATTAGGTATTCCCATGTCATCAATAGCAGACATGAGTTTGACAAAATGCGTGTCATGGGTGGCTTCTGTTGCACTAGCGGTTGTTGTTTCTGTTGGTTGCTCATTATGATTATTCACAAATAACGCCGCCCCGATTTCCTCTAACTGCCGCACTTCCAATCTGCATTTTTGGCAGTAGTGTAGGTGTGTTTTGACGGCGATGGCAGGCGCACGCGCTAAGGTGCCGGCTGCATATTCAGTCAATAAGTTCTTGTCTGGGTGATGTTGTGGAGTATTCATACAGTAACCGTGAAAGTAGTAAAAATAAAGTAGTAAGGTGGTGCTATTGTTTGTGTAAGTACTTCTTGTGTTGTTTTTAGTTGTTTATAAGCAGATTTACATTTCGTGCTGTTTAGTGTCTTGCAGCATCGCTTGTAACTTTTTCTGTGCCAGTCGGACTCTAGATTTTACGGTTCCTAGTGGCAGCTGGAGTTCAGTGGCCACCTCTGTGTGAGACTTCGCTTCCATATAAACCTTACGGATAACGATTTGTTGCTCATCAGGTAAGGCGAGTAACTTTTGTTTTATCAAGCTCTCGTCACGCTTTTGAGTCAAAAATGTATAGGGGCCGTTTTCTGTTGTATCTTCCCAAATTTCTTCTGTTTCGATAGATGTGGTATTTGCGTATTTATTTTGGCGACGCAACATATCAATCCGAGTGTTTCGAGCTAAAGTAAAGATCCATGTACTCGCGGCAGCTTTAGAAGGATCGTAGGATGATGCTTTTTGCCATACTTTAATCATCACTTCTTGTATAAGCTCTTCGATCATCTGATAAGAACTTTGGGTAGGGTACTTACCAATAAAATAATTTTTCAGTAGTGGCGAGAAGTGATCGAATAAGGCTTTAAACGCTTTTCTATCTTGATGGGCTCCGAGTGTAACTAGATGCTCGTTCCATTCTTTAGTTGTGCTTTTAGTCGAATTTTTAATAGCACTTTTAGTAGTAGCACTTTTAGTAGTAGCACTTTTAATATCACTTTTTTCGCTTTCTGGGGGTTGTAGCGTCATATCGCGGGTAATAGCCTTTTTGATAAGTTTACCGTCCGCTTTGTTCGTTTGAACCATCGAAAGTGTGCATATGCGAGCAGACGGGTGTTTTTCTAGTATACCGCTTGTGAGAGAGCTTGAGTGTGCCATCTATCTTCCTCTGTCTACTTATTGATGCTTGGTGTCAGTTTGTGCCTGAACAATGATTAAATGATTATTGATTTGGTACGATTTTCTGTATTAGCAATATTTACGTTGTTTAGATGCGGGATAGATCACTTGATATTCATCATCTCAAGCGATTGCCCTCATTTATCATCTAATACCCGCCATCTCAAGGCCTATTGATCTGGTCTTAGGCTGTCAACGTATGTTGGAATTAATAAGAAGGTGAATAATAAGAACGTGAGTAAGTAAAATGAACGTTAAAAGAGATAGTTCTATGCATGTGATCGACGACTTTAAAGCCTATTATCGCGATTTCTCTCAGTGCGATATTGAAAGTATCAATGATATATATTGTTCGGGTATCCACTTCTCCGACCCTATTCATGAAGTCCACGGTATACAGGATCTAAAAACATACTTTTCGTCCATGTGTGGAGACTTGAAAGAGTGTCGATTTGAATTTTTAGGCGAAACTATTGATGACAGCAGTGCGTGGTTTAAATGGAATATGCATTATCGGCATCCAAAGTTAAAGAATGGAGAACTGTTGGTTCTTAACGGTGCAACGTATATTAAATTTGAGCCTGTGGAGAAAGAGAGTCTCGGTGAAAGCAAGGCTGGTGTAAGCGATATCGGTAAGACCTACAGAATTACCTCACACGAGGATTTCTATGATATGGGTGCGATGCTATATGAACACACCCCTATTCTGGGTAGCTGCGTACGGTGGTTAAGAAATAAACTCTCGAAGGCTGCATAATAAAATTCTACATAATAAAAACGACGCAATAAAAGGCGTAATAAAAGAGTTTAACAAAAGAGCTTAATAAAAGGCTACATAACGGATACGTAGTGAATAAAGGACCAATCATGACAGACATTACAGATAAAACGATTTGGATTGTGGGTGCTAGCTCAGGCATTGGCGAATCGCTTGCACTTCGTTTAATGGAAGCAGGCAATTTTGTGATCGCCAGTGCGCGCAGCGAAGATAAGCTGAATGCCTTGGTGCAACGTAATCCCCAACGTATATCGGCTCTTCCTGTTGATATTAGCAAGGAGTCAAATGCCGATGCTATTATTCAAGGCTTACAGTCAATCACCGATAGCATTGATATTGTTATTGTTGCTGCAGGTGTCGTTGAATATGAAGACGACTTGGCGTTAGATGCCGCGATGTACCGGCGTGTATTTGACGTGAATTTTTTTGGTATGATCAATGCGATCGCCATTGCTAGACCCTTTTTAGAAGCCTCTTCCCACAAGGGCTATATTGTTGGTTTGAGTAGTCTGTCAATGATGATTGGTTTTCCTCGTGCAGAGGCTTATGGAGCATCTAAAGCCGCAGTCGATTATTTTTTGCATTCCTTGATGATCGACCTGCCACAGCGCAAGTTCGATGTTAGTGTTGTTCGTCCCGGTTTTGTTAAGACGCCTATGACGTCGGTTAATGATTTTCCTATGCCATTTTTGATGACGGCTGATCAGGCGGCAGATCGAATATTGAAGGGAATGGAAAAACGCAAGCGGGTGATTGCGTTTCCTAAACGTTTGTCTATGATGCTACGTTTACTGTCTTGGGTGCCTTGCCTGTGGTACAAATACTTAGGCCCTAAGGCTAGCCGAGGGTAACGGTTAAGTATTAAAGCATGGCTGTTGAAACAGACAGTAATATTAACGTAATAAGAACAATAAAGAGTAGTGTATGAAAATTGCCGTCATTGGCTCTGGTATTTCAGGCTTAACCTCAGCCTATTTGTTGTCACGAGAGCATGAAGTGGTTGTCTACGAGTCTGCAGATCGTTTAGGCGGGCATACTGCCACAATGAATGTAGAATATGCTGGCGATGCTTACGCTGTTGATACCGGTTTTATTGTGTTTAATTATTGGACCTATCCGTTATTTCAAAAACTATTAGTGCAGCTTGATGTTGATTCACAACCCACAGATATGGGCTTTAGTGTGAGCTGTGATGAGACTGGGTTAGAATACAGCGGCAATAATGTAGACACATTATTTGCTCAGCGCCGTAACATTTTTAGCCTGCGTCATTGGCGGATGATCAAAGATATTCTACGTTTTAATAAGCAAGCCCCGCTTGATGTCGAAAAAGGCGGCGAGTTTGATACGATGACCTTGGGCGAATATCTTCGCCAACATCGTTATTCTGATGTATTCACGGATAAATATTTAGTGCCAATGGGTGCTGCTATTTGGTCAGCCAGTACCTCGGCAATGAAGTCTTTTCCATTACAGTTTTTTGTTAGATTCTTTGTGAACCATGGATTGCTGAGCGTGAGTAATCGCCCTCAGTGGCATGTGATTAAAGGCGGCTCAAAATCCTATATCGAACCATTAATCTCATCATTTAAACATAATATTCGTCTGTCATCGCCCATCACATCCATCACCCGTAATGATGCAAAAAAGGGGCATGTAGTGATTCATACCGCGCGTTATGGCGAAGAGGTATATGATCAGGTGGTGATTGCGACACATAGTGATCAAGCTTTGGCGCTGTTAAGTGATGCTAGTGATAGTGAAAAACGCGTACTAGGCGATATTACTTATCGTGAAAATGATGTGGTGCTTCATACCGATGAATCATTATTGCCTAGTAATAAAAAAACGTGGTCAAGTTGGAATTACCGTATTACGAATGATGTTAAAGACGGTGCCCAAGAAGGTACTCAAGGAGATAACGATAATCCGCCTGCGCTCACTTATAATATGAACATTTTGCAAGGACTAACCGCGCCCTGTACTTTTTGTGTGACACTTAATAAAACGGACAGTATTGACCCTGAAAAAATACTGGGACGCTATCGTTATGATCATCCTGTTTTTTCAATGAAAGCTATTGCTGCTCAACAGCGCTGGCAAGATATTAATGGTGTGAATAATACATGGTTTTGTGGTGCATATTGGGCCAATGGTTTCCATGAAGATGGTGTTAAAAGTGCCGTGCGTATTGCTGAAAAATTTGGGGTAACACTTTAATGCCAGAGACGGCAATAACAGATGACCAAGATTCTTGGCATAGCGCCATTTACGAAGGAACTGTACGGCATCGACGTTACACACCTAAATATCATGGGTTTACTTATCGTGTGTTTATGGTTTATCTTGATTTACAGGAAATGAATGAACTGTTTCAACAAACACCTTTGTGGTCAAACGGAAGGTTTTCTTTATCTTGGTTTCGACGAAAAGATTTTTTTGATGGTAACAAGCATAATGATTTATATGATGCTGTAGCCCATTATGTTGAGATGGAAACAGGTAAGCGCCCTAGTGGTGCTATACGTATGTTGACCAATCTTCGTTATTTTGGGTTTATTATTAACCCCATTACCTGTTATTACTGTTTTGATAAAACCGGAAAAATATTGGAGACTGTCGTTGCCGAAGTGACCAACACTCCTTGGGGAGAGCGTTGCCATTATATTTTGAATATGAAAAACGATAGCGGTGATGCGTTTGTTAATAGTGAAAGCAATGGTAAGAACAATAATGACAATAAAAGTGATAACGCAACCGATAATGAAACGAATAACGCAACGAATAACGAAAGCCCCATCGCTAAAAAAATGAAATCGGCACCAGTTACCTTCGATTCAGTTACCTCCCATTCAGTTACTTTTGATAAAACAATGCATGTATCGCCATTTCAGCCAATGAATCTAGTGTATCAGTGGCGAGGTAAGCAACCAAAAAAGCAATTGGCTATTCATTTGGATGTTTTTGATGCCGATGATATGTCAGCGCCATATACAGATGATTCTGTGAATCCTAAACCCGTTTTTGATGCGACTCTCTTGCTGGAGCGCCAGCCGATGACGACGAGAACAATGAATAAAAGAATACTGTGTTATCCATTGATGACCATGAAAGTGTTCGTTAGTATTTATTGGCAAGCGGTAAAATTGTGGTGGAAAAAAATCCCTTTTCATAGCGCGCCGAATAATAAGCCCGCTAAATATAATAAATAAATGTGCTAGCAGGAGAACAGTAGTGCGAGCAGTGAGTATCGATAAAACAAAAGTGAAGACCTCTGATCAGCCGGCGAATGGTTACGTAGACCGTTGGAGCAAACGCTTTGTTCTGAGTTGGTTAGATAACATCCACACAGGGTGTTTGGTTATTAATGAAGATGAAAAATCGTATAGTTTTGGTCACCCCAATTCCTCGTTGACGGCTTCGGTTACTGTGACCTCTCCTGTTGTCTACCGGGATATATTGTTTAACGGCTTAGTTGGTGCAGGGGAAGCCTATATGAGAGGGGCTTGGCACTCCCCTGACTTGGTGGCCGTTATCCGTGTACTGTCTGCCAACATGGCTGAAATGCAATCACAAACAAGTTTTTGGTCTTCTATCAATCAGCGGTTAACCGGACTAGCGCACCGTTATTTTCGTGCGAATACACAAGCTAATTCACGCTTAAATATTGCTGCTCATTATGATTTAGGAAATGACTTTTTTAATTTATTTCTTGATAAAAGTATGATGTATTCATCGGCAATATACCCAACAGTTGATGCCTCTCTTGAAGTGGCGGCAACCTATAAATTGGAGCATATTTGTCAACGATTACAATTGAACGAGAATGATCATTTATTAGAAGTCGGTACTGGCTGGGGAGGCATGGCTATTTATGCGGCGACACATTATGGCTGCCGTGTGACCACGACGACCATATCTAAAGAACAGTATGAACATGCTCGTGCTGAAGTGGTAGCCGCAGGTCTAGAGGATAAAGTCACCTTGCTTCTAAATGATTATCGAGACCTTGAAGGGCAATTCGATAAGCTGGTGTCGATTGAGATGATCGAAGCAGTAGGGCACCAGTATTATCAACAATATTTTAGTGCCTGTAGTCGCTTATTAAAGCCCGACGGTTTGATGTTGATTCAAGCGATTACTGTGCCAGATCAACGTTATGAAATAACGAAAAAAAGTACAGATTTTATTCAGCGTTATATTTTTCCTGGTGGTGAGTTGCCGTCGATTCATGTGATGTCAACACATGTCACTCTTGATACCGATATGCAAATTGTCGGCGTTGACGATATTACTATCGATTATGCCAACACATTGGCAGCATGGCGTGAGCGCTTTTTTCATGCGATTGATCAAGTGCGTGAACAAGGCTTTGATGATGTCTTTATTCGCATGTGGGATTTTTATTTGGCCTATTGTGAAGGCGGTTTTAGAGAGCGAACTATTAGCACTGTTCAGCTGCTTATGGCTAAACCCTGTTGCCAACAACTTCCCGCCGTCTTCCGTCATCATTCGGCTTCGACATAAATTAAAAGAGATACGATATGTCGAATACATTACGATTGTTAACTAATATTGTATTGTTTCAGTTAGGTTGGTTTGCTTGTCTATTGTTAAGTGGCGTCTGGGTTGTATTAATTGTGATCACTGTTTTGTTGTTGCATTTTTATTTTATTGTGCCCCAAGAGCAACGAATAAAAGAGCTTAATCTAATTTTAATAGTACTTTTTGTGGGCGTTATTTTAGAGTTGTGTTACCTGTTTGGCGAAGTGTTAATTCGATCAGGTGGCGAAAGCTATCCTGCTTCTTGGTTGTTAATCATCTGGGCGTTGTTCGCAACGACATTTCGTTATAGTTTATCTTGGCTTCGATCGAAGTTATGGTTAGCGTCGATTTTTGCCGGTGTTGCCGCCCCTATGAGCTATTTTGCGGGTACTAATTTGAATGCTACCGTATCGCTAAACGACAATGTTATTTTTAGTTTAACCGTTGTTGCAGTAAGTTGGGCGATTGTATTTCCTTTGCTGATAAAAAATTTAGTACCTGTTACTCAACAAAGTTAATGCGTTTTTTAAGGTTGTTTTTTCATGTATCTCATTTGCAACTGCTTCGAATTACTCAAGGTCTATTTTGAGGTTTTGCATTCAACATTTATTCACAAGGTGAGCTATGTTTAAATATTTATTGCTATTACTTTTGTCACCATTAGCCATTGCTGATGATAACTGCCCCTATCGACAAGGCGCAGCTATCATTGGTGTCGCGACTGACTCGAAGACAAATGATTTTTTATATTGTGAATATCATTTTTTCAAAGACCGACAAAGTGCGGCGATTAATGTAGTGACTTCATTGGATAATGTTGTTTTTTCTGAAGTTGAATACCGAAATAATAAACAAGAGTTAATTGCACAGAAGAAGGCAGATTTCTCAAAAAACCGTTTAGTACCTGTCGTTGAGCAAATAGATTTTCGTCATAACGAAAAAGTGTCAATACAACAGCAGGCTGACAATGTAAGTAATGCCGATCAGGTAGTGCTTAAGGTGCGTTATCAGGAACCCAACACTGATAGCATGAAAGAAATAGAGGTGGGCCTCGGTGAGAATACTATTGCGGATGCTGGATTTGATAATGCGATAAGAGTTTACTGGGATGATGTCTTGTCTAACGATAAGGTTATTTTGGATTTTGTGGCACCACCACAACAAACGACTCTTGCCCTATCGGTAAAGCAGCAGTCATTAACGCGCTGTCAGAAATTAAGTCGTATGGTTTACACTGAAGAGGAGCATCTTTGTATAAAGGTAAAAGCTGCAAATATTATTCTAAACTGGTTGGTGAAGCCTATTTACTTAGTGTATGAGCGCAGTTCCAAGCGTTTGTTAGCCTTCTCTGGACATGTGAATATCACAGGCAGTGATGGTGAAGGGCAGGATGCGACGATTGAATATCGTTATCAATAAATATATAGCTGAATGAGTTAATAAATTAACCTGTAAATTAGAGCACGCTAATTTTCTACGCCTTAGCGAAAATACATTTCCTTACGATCCGTTAGTAGTAGCAGTTGCAGTAAAAAATGATCAACATGACTTTTTTGTATATCTTTGTCTAGCTCTAAAGTCGATTGATGTAGTTGAACATAAATAGCTTTTAAAGTGCTATAAATAACTTTTTGCCAGTCGCTATTATCGTTTATGTAATGGTGGCGTAAGCTACTATGTACCCATCGGTCGATTAATATGTCACTCGGTAAAGGTGATTGTTTTGGTGCCTTTTTCTGTTTTTCGTATAGCTGACTGGTTAAGTGTTTGAGGATTCGGCTTATTTGTTTTCGTTTATGATACTGGGACTTTTCATTGTCCTTATCACGCTGCTCTTTCTTTAAGATGAGAGGAATCATACTGCTCGCTCGGATGCTCACAAAAGTAAGTAAAGTTAATCAATGAAGGTGGATAAAAATAAATGAAATATGGTTTTATGACTAATGAACTAAGTCAAATTTTTTGTTAAGTCGGTTATTGTTGTTTTTTGTTTTCTTGGAGGGGGAGGGCGTGCCTTTATCTCCACCTATGTTAGTGTTTTGGTTTTTTTGATGTGTGTTATCTAAAGTATCGACTTGTTGTTTTACACGAGTGAGGACGTCGTTCATGACCTCTGTCATCTGCGACAATTGGTCAATGGCGATCAGTAAATCTTCTCGTTGATTTTCCCACTGCGTATTTGATTCTTGTGCTTTCTGGCCCATTGTTATCTCCTGTTGTGTGCTTGCCTTGTTGTCGGATCAGGTGAGTATTAAGTACAGCAACGGCAGAACAGATATCCTGCCGCACAACATATGTACCGTGTTTTTACTTTATGTTTCCTTTTTCGTCTATTCCCAAGTGAGTGCGCCGCCAGTTTGGTATTCAATAACACGAGTTTCGAAGAAGTTCTTCTCTTTACGCAAGTCCATAATTTCACTCATCCAAGGGAATGGATTTTGTGCGCCAGGGTATTGCTCGGTTAAGCCAAGCTGAGCTAAGCGACGGTTAGAAATAAACTGTAAGTATTCTTCCATCATGGCGGCATTCATACCTAATACACCGCGTGGCATGGTGTCACGAGCATAGGCAATTTCTAACTCAGTGCCTTCCAATACCATTTGTGTGACTTCGGCCTTAAACTCTTCCGTCCAGAGGTGCGGGTTTTCCAATTTAATTTGGTTGATGATATCAATACCAAAATTAAGATGCATAGACTCATCACGTAAGATGTACTGAAATTGCTCGGCAACGCCAGTCATTTTATTACGACGACCCATCGACAAAATCTGGGTAAAACCACAGTAAAAGAAAATACCCTCGGTTACGGCGTAAAAGCCAATCAGGTTACGTAATAGTTCTTGATCGGTTTCGGTGGTGCCAGTATTAAATGTAGGGTCGCTGATACCTTGTGTATGCGCGATGCTCCATGCTGCTTTGTTAGCAACAGAGGGGACTTCGCGGTACATATTGAATATTTCACCTTCGTCCATACCCAATGATTCAATACAGTACTGGTAGGCGTGTGTATGAATGGCTTCTTCAAACGCTTGGCGCAACAAGTACTGGCGACATTCTGGGTTAGTAATCAGGCGATATACTGCGAGTACTAAGTTATTTGCCACTAAAGAATCTGCTGTAGAAAAGTAGCCTAACGAGCGCATAATAATACGACGTTCGTCGTCACTTAGTCCGTCAGGATCTTTCCACAATGCGATATCTGCAGTCATATTGACTTCTTGTGGCATCCAATGATTGGCACAGCCGTCTAGGTACTTCTGCCATGCCCAGTCATATTTGAAAGGCACTAGCTGGTTTAAATCAGCACGGCAATTGATCATGGCTTTTTCATCAACGCCCACACGTGCGGCACCCATTTCCAGCTCTTCGATACCGGGGGTAGGATCAATGTTGTTAATCGCTTGTTTGGCTTTTGCCACGGCGTCGTTATTGTTAGCCGTTTGATCTACAGCCTCTTTTTCTGGAGTATTTACTGGGGCGTTTTTTGCGGGTGTTTCTGCTACAGGTGCTGCATCACTCTTTTTCTGTTCTGGTGCTGCCGCTGTCTTGGTTATAGCGGTAGCTGCTTGTATCGCAGTGTCATTGCTTGTGGGTGATGAAAGATCTGTGGGGGCAGTAGCTACTGCAACATCTTCGTCTTCGTGATATTCATCCCAATTCAACATAAATATTACCTTCTTGTTTGTGAATCTTGTTTGTGAATTTCGTTTTATTTGTTCTGTTTATATGTTCTTTGCTTGCAGAGTCGAGTATGGCGGTGACGACTCAATTTAAAATTTCATGAGAGGTCACCGCGGTGTTTACTATCGACTAGTCTTTATACGCATTATATTACTGACAGGCTTCGCAATCGGGTTCATCTATCGAGCACGCTTTAGGTACGGCTGCTGCAACCGGTGCGGTAGACTCTGCGTTAGATGATACGGCGTTTAATGTGCCGCCAGAGACAGTTGATTTCTCTGTTGTTGTCGCTGATAGGGCGCGTAGATAATACGTGGTTTTTAGGCCGCTATACCAAGCCATACGATAGGTAACGTCTAGCTTTTTACCGTTGGCCCCTGCAATGTATAGATTCAAACTTTGTGCTTGATCAAGCCATTTTTGACGACGGCTAGCGGCGCTGACAATCCAGCGAGGCTCTACTTCAAACGCAGTGGCATATAGTGCTTTTAGATCTGCAGGAATACGTTCTACTTTTTGTACCGAGCCTTCATAATATTTTAGATCGTTTACCATCACCGCATCCCATAAATCACGTTTCTTTAAATCGTGAATAAGATATGGGTTAACGACGGTGAATTCGCCCGAAAGGTTCGATTTCACATAAAGGTTTTGATATGTCGGTTCAATTGACTGTGATACGCCAGTAATGTTGGCAATGGTCGCAGTAGGTGCAATCGCCATCACGTTTGAGTTGCGCATACCTTGTTTTTGAACTTTGCTGCGTAAGCTAGACCAATCTAACGTTTGGCTGCGATCCATTTCAATATACTTTTCACCACGTTGCTTTACGAGCGTTTCAATAGAGTCGATAGGGAGTTCACCTTTGCTCCATAGAGAACCTTCGAAAGTAGGGTACTGACCACGTTCTGCTGCAAGGTTGCTAGAGGCATTGATCGCAAAGTAACTGATGGCTTCCATCGAGCGGTCGGCAAATTCTACTGCCTGATCTGAAGAGTAAGCAAAACCTTGCTTGTAAAGTGCATCTTGGAAACCCATAAGCCCTAAGCCGATAGGGCGGTGACGCATGTTTGATGTGCGTGCTGCTTCCACTGCGTAATAGTTAATGTCGATAACGTTATCGAGCATACGAACAGCGGTGTTCACAGTTGCTTCAAGCTTAGTAGTATTTAATTCACCGTTTTCAATGTGTTGGGCTAAGTTGACTGAACCCAAGTTACATACGGCAATCTCATCACCAGCACTGGTATTTAAGGTGATTTCAGTACATAAGTTAGATGAATGAATAACACCTACGTGTTGTTGTGGGCTACGTAGATTACAGCTGTCTTTAAAGGTGATCCAAGGGTGACCTGTTTCGAACAACATACCTAGCATTTTGCGCCATAGGCTTTCGGCAGGGATGCGCTTAAAGTGTTTAATTTCACCACGGTCAGCCATACGCTCATATTCTTCGTAGCGTGTTTCAAATGCGGTACCGCATAAGTCATGTAGATCTGGTGCTTCACTTGGCGTAAATAAGGTCCATTCTTTCTTGTCGAAGACGCGCTTCATAAACAAATCAGGTACCCAGTTAGCAGTATTCATATCGTGAGTACGGCGGCGGTCATCACCGGTGTTCTTACGTAGTTCTAAGAACTCTTCGATATCCATATGCCATGTTTCTAAGTAAGCACACATCGCGCCTTTACGCTTGCCACCTTGATTAACGGCAACGGCAGTATCGTTGGCCACTTTTAAGAAGGGAACAACACCTTGAGATTTACCGTTAGTGCCTTTGATGTAAGAGCCTAGTGCGCGTACAGGCGTCCAGTCATTACCTAGGCCGCCAGCCCATTTAGATAACATGGCGTTATCTTGCATGGCGCCATAAATGCCATGTAGATCATCAGGTACTGTGGTGAGGTAGCATGAAGATAGTTGTGGGCGTAAGGTGCCCGCGTTAAATAATGTAGGTGTTGAGCTCATGTAATCAAAAGATGATAACAAGCGATAAAACTCAATCGCACGCTCTGTTGGTTTGTCTTCTTCTACTGCAAGGCCCATTGCTACACGCATAAAGAAAATTTGCGGTAATTCAATACGGACATCATTGCTGTGAATGAAATAACGGTCGTATAGGGTTTGTAAACCTAGGTAGGTGAATTGGCTATCACGGGTGTGGTCTAGCGCTTTTCCTAATGCTGGAATATCAAACTTACGCAACGATGGCGCTAATAATTCTAGCTCGATGCCTTTTTCGATATAGGCTGGTAATGCTTGAGCGTAGTAATGCGCCATCTCGTGATGGGTTGCTTGCTCTGCTATACCCAAAAAGCCTAATGCTTCTGCGCGTAGCTTGTCTTGTAACAGGCGTGCGGTGGCATAGCTGTAGTTGGGTTCTTTTTCTACTAAGGTGCGGGCAGTGATGACTAATGATGTGTTGATATCGCTCAATGCAACGCCGTCGTACAAGTTGCGCATTGCTTCATCAAGAATAGCGTCGACACTGACATCGCTTAGACCTTCGCAGGCCTCAGTAACGATGGTGTGGATGCGAGCCATATCAAGAGGGGCGGTATCGCCATTATCTAGTGTGACATTGAGCTTTGGGTATTTAGACAGCGCTTCTGCCGATACCGCTGGTGTTGCACTAGCTCTTACGCGCGCACGTTCTGCACGATATAAGACGTAATCACGGGCGACTTTATGTTCACCGTTGCGCATTAATGTAAGTTCTACTTGGTCTTGGATATCTTCGATGTGCACTGTGCCACCGGAAGGCATGCGACGGTTGAAGGTGTCAGAAATTTGCTGAGTGAACAGTTTCACGGTTTCGTGTACACGGCTTGATGCAGCGGCTGTGCCGCCTTCTACTGCGAGAAAGGCTTTGGTTACTGCTATAGCAATCTTGTCTTCAGCGTAAGGCATGACCGTGCCATTGCGTTTAATTACACGTAATTTACCTGGTGCAGTAGCTGTCACGCTAGTTTGATAGCTGCCAGTGCTAGATTTCTCTAATGGCGAAGTGTTTGTTGGTGCTGAGTCAGACTCGGTGTACATTTTTCTCTCCGGTGGGGGTATCAGTAAAATCCTTCTTTTCTTATTCATCGTTGCTTTGTTACTTTGTTGCTTTACGATGATGTAATTAAAAAGGTATTTCTAAAGGTATTTTTAAAGGTGTCTCTAAAAGTGTCTCTAAAAGCTGTATCACTATTGTTGGTATTGTTTATTTGGCGCTGTTGTCAGTATTGTTATTAATGCCGTGGTTATGACTAACGGCGATTAAATACGATTATTTTATTGTTCTAGATGAACTGTTATGCATTGTGTTTAGTTTAATGTAAACCCTACATATGGGTGTTTTATAAATCTGAGGCACAAGATAATGCGCTTTTGATTAAAAATCAAGGCAATGACCCTGAGTTTTTCTTGTGGATAAAGTGTGGGAAAGTCGATGTGTTAGTAGACGTTAACCCAAGAGGCTTGAGCTAGTCTGAAATAGCGCTTTAAAAACAAGCGCTATCCAGCGTTATACTATTTTTGCCTATCGAAGATGTTTTTTTAGTGAGATAAATAATGAGAAGTGGATCACAAAAAATGAGAAAAGTGATTGTTTCTAACGAAGTTAGTAATGGCGCGGACTAGGCACGCCTTTATTGTTTTTCTGTTTGATGTGCGTACTGCCGCTACTTATATCATTGCCAATTATTATCATTATCATTTATGGCAAGTGTCCAAGTAAGGTACTCGTGTAAAGTATTTATGCAATAGCACCTAATAAAAATTCCATTAATGCTTTTTGGGCATGTAAGCGGTTTTCTGCTTCGTCCCACACAACCGAGCAGGGTGAATCCATGATGGTGTCGCTGATTTCTAAGCCGCGATAGGCGGGTAAACAGTGCATAAATACGGCGTCTTTGTTTGCAAGTTGCATGAGTTCTTCATTGACTTGAAAAGCAGCAAAGGCATCTTCGCGAATTTTCTTTTCTTCTTCTTGTCCCATTGACGCCCATGTGTCGGTCACCACCCAGTCGGCACCTTTTACCGCTTCTTCGGTATTGTGGAATAAGCGAATACGGTCTGCGTTAGCTGCCATGAGCTTTGCGTTAGGCTCGTAGCCTTTAGGGCAGGCAATGTGTAATGTAAAGTCGCATAGTCGTGCAGCATTGATGTAAGAGTGGCACATGTTATTACCGTCACCTACCCACACCACTGTTTTGCCTTGTGGATTACCTCGGTGTTCAGTGTATGTCTGAATGTCGGCCAGTAACTGGCAAGGGTGATAGTCATCACTGAGTGCATTAATAATGGGGACTTTTGAGTATTCAGCGAAAGTTTGTATTGATTGGTGTGCATAGGTTCGAATCATCACGATATCAACCATACTGGAGATGACTCTAGCAGAGTCTTCTATAGGCTCGCCGCGACCCAGTTGTGTGTCATTAGATGATAAAAATAAGCCGCTACCGCCTAGCTGAGCAATCCCCGCTTCAAATGACACCCGTGTGCGGGTAGATGACTTTTCAAATATCATCCCTAATACTTTTCCTTCCAAAGTTTTATGTAGGCGGCCTTCGCTACGTATTTTTTTAAGCTCGATAGCACGTTGAATGATAATGTTGAGTTCATCTGCAGATAAATCGTTTAATGTTAAAAAGTGACGTGTTTGCATGTGCTTCTGCATAAGTAATTCCATCAATGTTCTATCAATTCTGTAAGGTCAGTTCTGTAAAAGCTAAGAAGACTAAGCGTTAGTTGTCAGCGCTTAGTCAATAAGTGTTGGTAGTTAGTCAATAAGTGTCGATAGCTAGTCAATAAGTGTTGCGAGTATGCTAATCCCATGTTCAATATCTGCATCGGAGATAATGAGCGGTGGTAATAAGCGAATGACGTTGCCGGCGGTTACATTGAGTAACACGCCGTGTTCTGCTGCTTTTGCTACTAGCTCGCTGCAAGGGTGATCAAGTTCAATACCAATCATTAATCCTTTGTTGCGAATATGTGTAACCGTCGTTTTACCCGCAAGAGCGGCGCGTAGGCTTGAGGCAAAATGGTCGCCTTTTTGTTGAGCTTGCTGACAAAGGTTCTGCTCTTTTAAGGTCGTTAATACCGCTTTTACTGCTGCACAGGCAACGGGGTTACCACCATAAGTTGAGCCATGGTTACCGGGTTGTAAGATATTGGCGGTTTTTCCTTGAGTTAAGCAGGCACCTACGGGCATGCCGTTCCCTAGGCCTTTGGCGGTAGTTAATACATCGGGCAAGAAATTATGATGTTGAAAAGCATAATATTGTCCCGTTCTGCCATTGCCTGTTTGGATCTCATCCAGTATCAGTAACCAGCCTTGTTGATCACATATTTCTCGGAGTTTTGGTAGATAGTCATTATCAGGGATACGAATACCGCCTTCCCCTTGAACTGGCTCAACCATTACTGCGACGATATTTTTATTGCCCGCTTGATTTTCAATCGCGGCTATATCGTTATAAGGAAGCTCTAAAAAACCAGCGACTAATGGCGCAAAGCCTTGTTTCACCTTGTCGTTACCTGTCGCGCTTAATGTTGCCATCGTGCGCCCATGAAAACTATTGGTGGTCGTGATAATCGTTGGTGTTGCGATATCCTTTGAGTGACCATATTTGCGGGCGATCTTAATTGCTGCTTCGTTGGCTTCTGCGCCTGAGTTTGAAAAAAACACCTTGTCCATGCCGCTCAATTCACATAACAAATCAGCAGCTTGCTGTTGCGGTGGTAAGTTATACAAGTTGGAGGTGTGTAATAACTCTGTTGCTTGTTGTGTAATAGCATCTGTCACAGCGGGGTGGCAATGCCCTAGGCCGCAGACAGCAATGCCTGAAAGCAGGTCCAAATACTCTTTGCCATCAGTATCCCATACCCGACAACCACGACCTTTTGTTAAGGTGAGTGCGCGATTGCCGTAGGTGTTCATTAATGCTGATGTCATATAACGATACTCATTTAGCTATTTTTATTCAATTAAGAGAGTGTTTATTTGTTGGCTATTTACAATAGCTCAAAAACAAAACAGGCAGCGGTGGCTGCCTGTTTTGTGATGTTTTATGCGGTTATTAGTAGAGTGGTCTACTCACTTACCCGCTAGAGTTTATTATCCTGTAAGAGTTATCCTTTGGCAAGAGATGAAATAGTCGCTAATTAGGTGTTAATAAGCATAAGATGGTTGCTAAGTGCATCGAAACAGTATTTTTAATCGGTTTGTTAGTCAGGTTTTCGCTAAGGAGCAGAATAAACTTTATTAAGAGCCTGAGATAAATGCAGTCTTATTTTTTTACTCTCGCTGAGTTGTACGGCAGTGAAAGCGTCGTGGGTGAAAAATAAACCTTAGCTACGCCCACTTTTTCGTAGGAATACGCTAGAATATGCGCCGCATATAGCCCCACCGTTCATTGGCGGTTTATTTTATTTTTTATGAGGCGTTATTTCCTATGGGAATTATAGATACCATTAAGCAACAAATTGAATCAAACCCTGTTATTTTGTATATGAAAGGCTCTCCTAACGCGCCGCAATGTGGTTTCTCCATGCGTACCTCACAAGCGATTATGGCCTGTGGAAAACGTTTTGCTTTTGTCGATGTGCTGACGAACCCTGATATCCGTGCAAACTTACCCGGCTACGCGAACTGGCCAACATTCCCACAGTTATGGGTGAGTGGTGAGTTAGTCGGTGGTTGCGACATTATTACCGAGATGCATGAAAAAGGTGAGTTACAAACCTTATTAAATGAAGCCGTTCCAGCCGAAGAAGGCGAAGAGTAAGCCCTGTGTTGGCTTCGTCGGCAGCAGCCTCGGATAACTCAATGCAAGAGAGCTTATCCGTTGCTCTCATTCAGCCAGACTTACACTGGCTGAAACCGACGGCCAATAGAGATCATTTGGCAGCCCTGTTACTCGATATTCCATCCCAAACAGATGTTGTTGTATTACCTGAAATGTTCACGTCAGGCTTCACAGAAAAGCCAGAGTTAATCAGCGGTGATCAAAAAACAATGACTTGGATGAAAGCGCAGGCCAGCATGCATCAAGTAGCTTTAGTCGGAAGTATTGCCTGCGAAATAGAGCCGGGTAACGAGGGTAGCGACAGCTATTTTGTGAATAGGTTATTATTTGTAACGCCTGCTGGTGAAGTGTTCCACTATGACAAATGCCATCTTTTTCAAATGGGAGATGAGCATAAGCGTTATCGCTCCGGTGATAATCGCCAAATAGTAGAATACAAAGGCTGGAAGTTGTTACTGACGATTTGCTACGACTTACGCTTTCCGGTTTTCTGCCGGAATAAAAGTGATTACGATGCAATGATTTGCGTTGCTAATTGGCCAGCGGTACGTCGTCATCCTTGGCGAACCTTATTACAGGCTCGAGCTATCGAAAATCAAGCTTATGTATTGGGCGTGAATCGTGTGGGAGAGGACGGTAAAAGTCTACTGTATAACGGTGATTCTATGGCAGTGGACTTTCAAGGTGACATTTTAGCCGATGGTAAAGAAGGTTGTGAGTCGGTATTAGCAGCAACTTTTTCTATGCCATTGTTACAGCGCGCTCGACAACAGTTTCCGGTTTGGCAGGATGCGGATAATTTTCATTTTTCTTAATCACCGTTGTGACCAATACCCCAAAATCAAAGTCTACCCCTCATAAACCAGCGTCTGCTCCGGTACAAAAAGTCTCTTTTGTGCAACCAAAAGCAGAAGTGTATTCTTTGTCAGAGCGCTGTCAAAAAGCGGGTGGTGTGATCAATGCCGGCAATTATGTTAAAAAATCGGTTTCTACCGATAAAATCACGTTAAAAGTAGAATTTGCATCTAATTTCGATACAGTGCCTGCGGCCTATTTACCGGAGATAGAAAACCTTGCAGCGTTTATGTAACAATGCCTTGCTGCGACAGCAGTGATTGGTGGGCATACAGACTCTACAAGTTCTGCGGAATATAATCAGTCGCTTTCGAAGCGTCAATCACTGTTGAAGTAGAAGAAACTTTATCGATAGGCGTTAAATGATAGGCTTTCAACGATAAATATTAAATAATTATATCGGCACAACAATATTAAACAATAACTAACTAAGAGAGAAAATATCGTGAATATAGAAGAAATAATGTCAACAGTGAGTGACTACGCTGTAATTTATGGCGTGAAGTTTATTACCGCTATTATCATTTATATAGTGGGTAAGATGATTGCTAAAGCGATAGCTGGTTTGATCGCAAAAGGTCTAGATAAAAAAGGTGTTGATGTTACTTTATCAAGATTTGTGAATAACATTGTTTACTATATATTGCTTATTGTGGTTATTGTTGCAGCCTTAGGGCAGTTGGGTATACAAACAGCATCGTTCGTTGCCATTATCGGTGCGGCGGGTTTAGCGGTTGGTTTAGCGCTACAAGGGTCGCTAGCGAACTTTGCGGCAGGTGTATTATTAATTTTATTCAGACCTATTCGCGTAGGCGATTTTGTTGAAGTGGCAGGTGTTGCTGGTAGCGTTTCAAATATCTCTATTTTTTGTACGACGTTGCTAACCGGTGACAACAAAACCGTCATTATTGCTAATGCGGATGTTTCAGGCGGCAATATTACTAATTATTCTTTAGAGGCAACGCGCCGTGTAGATTTGGTGGTTGGTGTGGCTTACGATTCAAATATTCAGCAAGTAAAAGATGAGTTAAAAGCATTGGCTGCTGCTGATGAGCGTATTTTGAAAGATAAAGATGTCACTATAGGTGTGGTTGAATTAGCCGATTCATCGGTTAATTTAGTGTTCAGACCTTGGGTTAACGCTGCCGATTACTGGGGTGTGAAATTTGATTTGAATGAAAGAATCAAGCAACGCTTCGAAGAAGCCGGTATCGGTATTCCTTACCCAACGATGGATGTTAATGTCAGTAAAACATAAGTGACACAGCGCTATTGAAAAATAATTGCTTATTTATCAATAGCTATCAGCTCAATAAAGAGAATCTATATGACTTTCTGTGAGAAAGTCTTATGATTCTCTTTTGTTTTAACGCAAGTTTATTTTTATTACATATCACTTACTAGGAGATAACGATGGCCGTTCTTGTTGGCAAACCAGCCCCAGACTTTACCGCACCAGCAGTTTTAGGTTCGGGTGAAATTAACGAAAGTTATAACTTTGCCGAAGTCACCAAAGGGAAAAAAGCAGTAGTATTTTTCTACCCTCTAGATTTCACATTCGTATGTCCTTCAGAGCTATTAGCGTTCGATAACCGTATTGCTGAGTTTGAAAAGCGTGGTGTTGAAGTGATCGGCGTATCAATCGATAGCCATTGGACACATAATGCGTGGAGAAATACGCCAGTAAACGAAGGTGGTATTGGCCCAGTTAAATACACTTTAGTGGCAGACATGAAGCATGAGATTTGCCAAGCCTATGACGTAGAGTCAGAAGGTGGTGTTGCTTACCGCGGTTCTTTCTTGATTGATGAAGAAGGTCAAGTTCGTCATCAGGTAGTGAACGATTTACCACTAGGTCGTAATGTTGATGAAATGTTACGTATGGTTGATGCTTTAGCCTTCCATCAAGAGCACGGTGAAGTGTGTCCTGCTGGTTGGAAAGAAGGTGATAAAGGTATGACAGCGAACCCAGAGGGTGTTGCTTCTTACCTAAGTGATAATGCAGGCGCGCTATAATCTGTCTCTTTGATCATCCTTTGGTCACCCATAAAAAAAGCCGCTTTTTAGCGGCTTTTTTTATGGGTGTCATTTAGATCGTTTTTGCTGGATAGCCAGCAGTAGATAAATATTATCTCTCTAAATGTTGTAACTTACCTTCAACGCCGTCCCACTCTTCTGCATCAGCAGGAGCTTCTTTCATTTCGGTAATATTCGGCCAAGCTTCGGCCAATTCGGCGTTAAGTTCTAAAAATACTTCTTGGCCTTCTGGTAATTCATCTTCCGAGAAAATGGCATCAGCAGGGCATTCAGGTTCGCAAAGCGCACAATCAATACATTCATCAGGGTGAATTACTAAAAAGTTAGGGCCTTCATAAAAACAATCGACAGGGCACACTTCTACACAGTCAGTATGTTTACATTTAATACAATTTTCCCCAACAACAAATGTCATGGTGGTCGAACTCCTAATACGGTAGTTAATTCTGCAACAGGGTAGTTAATTTTTTAACAAATCGATGCGGACTAATTTAATAAGGCACGCATTCTATCGCTTTTTATGATTTTGTTAAATGTTTTCTCTGCAATTACTTATAACCAATAAATGGTTATTTATAGCCAAACGATAAAATGAGTATTCGATACCTTGTTGCTCTATTTATTGAGCTACTTTTTTTAAATTAAACAATACTTCTAGCGCTTGCCGTGGCGTTAAATCGTCTGGGTGGATAGATGACAACATCTCTACCGCTGGATGGGGAGCGCTAGGAAATAGCTCGTCTTGCTGAGGTGTTTCTTGTGGAGCCGCAGTTTGGAGGCTTGACGCCGGTACATGGTTTGTTGATGTACTTGAATAACTATTGCTATGTGGGTGTTGCCCACTTTCTAATAATCGCAATTGCTGTTGGGCTTCGTTAACCACTGACTGAGGAATACCCGCTAACTTCGCGACTTGTAAACCATAGCTCTGACTAGCCGCTCCTTCTTCAATGCGGTGCAAAAATACAATATTATCGTTATGCTCTGTCGCGGATAAATGCACATTAGCTACGCCCGTAACGGATTCTGGCAAGCTGGTTATTTCAAAATAATGGGTGGCAAATAAACAGAGTGCTTGAATGTTATCTGCTAGATGATGCGCACATGCCCACGCCAATGAAAGTCCATCAAAGGTGCTAGTGCCGCGACCAATTTCATCCATTAGCACTAGACTATTTTTTGTGGCGTTTTGTAAAATATTCGCGGTTTCGGTCATCTCGACCATAAAGGTTGAACGGCCACCGGCAAGATCATCAGATGAGCCTATACGGGTGAAGATACGATCCACAATGCTAATGGTTGCACTTTTTGCAGGTACATAACTGCCTATGTGTGCGAGTAAGGTAATCAGTGCGGTTTGTCGCATATAGGTCGATTTACCACCCATGTTGGGGCCGGTAATAATTAACATTCTACGGTCATGATTGAGGCTAATATCGTTAGGTACAAAAGACGCTGTACCTGCTAAGACTTCTTCTACAACCGGGTGACGACCTTGTTCAATAGTAATGCTGTTGGTTTCTGCAGCAGAGAGTGTGGGGCAACAAAACTGTAAGCGATCTGCTCTTTCTGCCAGAGTGGTTAACACATCGAGCTCTGCCACTGCCGCAGCAGAGATTTGTAAGGCCAGTAATTGTTCATTAAGCTGTTCGACAATGGCTTCGTATAAGGCTTTTTCTCGACTCAGTGCACGGCTTTTTGCTGAGAGTGCTTTGTCTTCAAATACTTTTAATTCTGGAGTGATAAAACGCTCAGCATTTTTTAAGGTTTGGCGACGGATATATTCAGCCGGTGCTTTATCTGATTGTGCACGGCTGATTTCAATGTAGTAACCATGTACGCGGTTGTAGCCCACTTTTAATGTTGATATCCCTGTGCGTTCCTTTTCTTGCGTTTCTAAATCAATTAAAAACTGCCCTGCGTGACTGCTGATATTGCGTAACTCATCTAGCTCGCTGTCGTAACCTTCAGCAATCACGCCGCCATCGCGAATCACCACCGGTGGGTTTTCAATAATCGCTTTTTCTAGTAATGAGACTATTTCTGGGAAGGTGCTGATTGACTGGCTGAGCTGCGTTAATAAAGGGCAGGTTTTATCCAACACTAATGCAGCTAATAGTTCTTGTAATTGGGGGTATACCGCTAAAGATAAAGACAATCGAGATAAATCCCGCGGGCGAGCGGAGCGCAGTGCCACACGGCCTAAAATACGCTCTAAATCACCAATCGCTTTTAACGTATCGTGCATAGGTTCAAAGCGATAGTGACATAGCAAGCTACCAATAGCCGATTGTCGCTGCACTAAAATATCTTGTTGTGTGAGAGGACGATTAATCCAGCGAGCGAGCTGGCGACTGCCCATGGTGGTAGCACAGGTATTTAAAATAGAGAATAAGGTGTTATCTTCGCCGCCCGATAAATTCGTACACAGTTCTAAGTTACGCCTGGTCGAGGCATCCATTAATACCGAGTCTTGGCGATTTTCTTGCTGTAGGCGACAGATGTGGGGTAGTGCAGTACGCTGAGTTTCTTGCACATACGCCATCACGCAGCCAGCCGCCCCTTTGGCTATGGATAAGTCTTCACAGCCAAAGGCAATAAGATCACGTGTACCAAATTGTTCACACAATAAACGCTGTGCAGTTTCTAGATCAAACTCCCATGGTGCGCGATACCGTAAACCTTTGCGTGTTTCGCCAATAGTGGTGTTTTCTAAGCTTTGATTCACCAGTAACTCGGCAGGATTGAGTCGTTGTAATTCGGCTTCCAATGCTTCTTCCGATTCTACTTCCAGCACATAAAAACGGCCACTACCAACATCTAGTGTGGCAATACCATAAGTATTTTCTGTACTTTTGTTTTCTGTGATTACTCCAATATTAACTGCCACTAATAAATTGTCGTGCTTGGCATTGAGTAAGGCTTCATCGGTAACGGTACCAGGCGTCACGATACGCATCACTTTGCGCTCAACAGGCCCCTTACTTGTGGCCGGGTCGCCCACTTGCTCACAAATCGCCACCGACTCGCCAGCCTGTACTAACTTAGCTAAATAACCATCTGCCGAATGATAAGGAATTCCCGCCATTGGAATAGGTTCGCCACCCGACTTACCGCGAGCGGTTAAGGTAATGTCTAAGATTTGTGATACCCGCTTTGCGTCATCAAAAAATAACTCATAAAAATCACCCATCCGATAAAAAACCACTTCATGAGGATGTTCTGCTTTAATCCCTAAATATTGTTGCATCATGGGTGTGTGTTGGGTGGTGTCGGTGGTCATAGTATCTGATCTTAATCTTTAATGAGTGGAAGGTTGTATCCAACGTATCGTGAAGTGTCGAGTAGGATTATTTTTCTTTGTCGCTTTTTCTGGTGTTTAGCGCCTACACTCTAGCGCCACTTCGCCCAAGGGTCGTCATCATCACTGCTAGAAGATGAGTTGTGACCAGTATCGGGTTTGCGGTTGGCTGGTCTGTCTGATCTTTTTGGGCTTTTGCTGCTACGGTTTCGATCATGATTAGCGGCTTTTCTAGCGCGTTTTTCTTGTAGTCTTGCCGCATCTTCTAAGTCTAGCTCAGCGGGTTCGCCGGGGACTTGCCCTTCGGGTATTACGCGATCTCTAGGGGAAAGTTCGAATTGTTCGTTAGATGCTCTAGGCAGGCTTTTCAATTGGTATAAATAAAAGCTCTCTACTTTTTCTCTTGCCCAGTCAGTTTTTTTCAAAAACTTCACACTTGATTCAATGCTAGGGTTGGTTTTAAAACAATTGATATTAAGATAAGCAAATAGGGTTTCAAAACCATAATGATTGACGAGTTCTATTAGCATGTTTTTTAAACTCAGCCCGTGCAAAGGGTTGGTTTTATAATTGGTTTTGTTGCTAGTATCGTCGTTAGTGTTAGTCATATCAGCGCCTAGTCTAGCGTGTAAAGTCGTTGTAAGTGAGAGTTGGAAATAATAGCTATCATTATACCTGCCATAGAGTGTGCAAAATAGCCGCATCCGGTGTTTTCTGGTATTTCTTTATTGCGATCTTATATGGCTATTTAAGGCTGTGCTGTATATGTCTTTAATAACGATTAGTTTACACTCGCTTCCTAAATCTTAAATGAGCTAGTCTTTGTGAGAAATTTTTTAAATAGTCTTGAACCTACCGAATCGCCAAAAACGTTGATACAGCAATTTTTAGGGGTGTTTGCCTATAGCCGCCGAGCGATGGTATTGGTTTGGCAAACATCACCTCGGTTAACCTACTTATTGGGTGGGCTGACATTGATAGCGGGCTTGTTACCTGCCGTAATTGCCTACGTGGGCAAGCTTATTGTTGATCAGGTGATTGCGAGCAGTGCGTATTATCAGCAGTGGCAGCAGTTCGAGAGCGCAGATAGTACATGGTTATTATGGCTCCTGCTAATTGAAGCGGTATTAGTGATAGGCTTGGTAGGTGTTCAGCGAGGAATATCAGCAGTGCAATCTCTGCTTCGCGCTTTGCTGGGACATCGTGTGAATGTGATGATCTTAGAAAAAGCGCAAACGCTTAGTTTGGCGCAATTTGAAGATTCAGAGTTTTATGACAAGCTAGTTCGCGCACGTAGAGAAGCATCAAGCCGACCACTGGCATTGGTAAATAAAACCTTTGGCCTATTGCAGAATGCCATCGCTTTAGCCGGTTTTTCGGTCTTGCTATGGCAATTTTCCCCGTGGGTGATTGTGATGTTATTTGTGGCGGCGTTACCCGGGTTTTTAGCAGAAGCAAAGTTTTCGGGGCAGGCTTTTCGTTTGTTTCGTTGGCGCTCGCCAGAATCGCGTAAACAAAATTATTTAGAAACGTTATTGGCGCGAGAAGACTCGGTTAAAGAAATTAAATTATTGGGCTTAGGTAAATTATTTTTAGGTCGCTATAAAGCTATTTTTGAGGGTTTGTATCATGAAGATCGCTCCCTAACCTTACGTCGTGATGGTTGTGGTTTTGTCATGAGCTTGATTGCTAGTGCGACGTTTTATGCTGCATATACGTGGGTGGTTGTTGATACCGTCACTGCCGTTATTACATTGGGCGCTATGACCATGTATTTGGTGGTGTTTAAACAGGGGCAGGGGGCAATTACGGCAAGCCTAACCTCTATTAGTGGCATGTATGAGGATAATTTATACGTCTCTAATTTATATGAATATCTAGAGCAGCCCGGCGAAGAGTTTAACGGTGGCAAAAAAATAGGCAGTCAACCGAATGACGGCATCCGCTTTGAGAACGTTAGCTTTAGCTACAAAGGCTCATCACAATTAGCTTTAGACTCCGTGTCGTTTCATTTACCCGCTGGCCACAGCTTGGCGATAGTGGGTGAAAATGGTTCGGGTAAAACCACGTTAATCAAATTAATGAGTCGCTTATATCAACCGACATCGGGTCGTATTTTATTTGACGGCACCGATATTAATGACTGGGATGGCGAAGCATTGCGGGCACATATCGGTGTTATCTTCCAAGATTTTTTACGCTATCAATTTACTGTAGGCGAAAACTTAGGTGTGGGTCAGCTCAGTGTATTTGATGATAAAGCCAGCTGGCAGCAAGCGGCAGAAAAAGGTGGCGCAGCTGACTTTATTGATCGCTTGCCAGCAACGTATAACACGCAGCTAGGCCGATGGTTTAAAGGTGGGCAAGAATTGTCGGGCGGGCAATGGCAAAAGCTGGCGTTGTCCCGTGCATTGATCAGGCAAGATGCAGATATCCTTATTCTAGATGAACCTACTGCGGCAATGGATGCGCAAGCAGAAGCGGATATCTTTAATCGTTTTAAAGACGCATCTGCAGGTAAAACAGTCGTGCTTATTTCACATCGCTTTTCTACCGTGCGTATGGCTAATGAAATATTAGTGATCGACCAAGGCCGTGTAGTAGAGCGGGGTAATCACGAAAGCTTGTTAAAAGATAAAGGCACTTATGCGCGCTTATTTACTTTACAGGCGAAGGGATATCAATAGGCTATTATTTAATATTGCGGCTGGTCGTTCATCTTATGATAAATAAGAAACGTTAACTATTCTACATAAGTACATATTGAACATTTTGCCTTGCCAGTTTTTAGTGTATATTTTTACCGGTTTTTTGAATGAATCGGATATTGAGTGGATAGGATAGCGAAAAATAGAGTGAGTTTATGAAAAAATGGATTGTTGTTGCACTGGCGGTATTGGTATTTCAAAAATGGGATGTGGTAGACAGTTATATCAATCCATTACCTGAATATGGCGCCGCTCATAATGTTGATGTGATTATGTATGGAACGGACTGGTGTGGTGTTTGTAAGGTATCAAGAGCGTTTATGGATAAAAATGACATCACCTATTACGAATATGATATTGAAAAATCAACGGAAGGTGAAAAACAGTATGAGTCTCTAGGAGGTAATGGCGTACCACTCATGTTAATTAATGGGATGATGATACGCGGATTTGACTCAGAAAAAATACTTGCCTTAGCGAAAGGCTCTGATGGTCTGCTAGGTAGATTAGGCTTTTAGAATCTGTGTCTAGTCTTTACATTCGTTTATATTGAGTAGGGCAGTATCCGCGGGAGATATCGGGCGATCGTAGTTGTAGATGCTTAGTTTTACGCCCGCTCACGCGCTTCCTCCATAGATCAAATGAGCGGCGTTTCATCTGTTGCCGCATAAGCGAAATTACCTGCGGTTCACCTAAGTCATACAATGTCTCTATTGCCTCAAATGGTGTTCTATCTTCCCACGCCATTTCAATAATACGCGAGATATCTTCTTCATTTAATGGATTTATTTGATCTGTCATTTTTGATGGCTTTTATGATTGTTTATGAATACGTCTTTTTCTGCGGCAGCGTTCAGAGCAATACTTAATATCATCCCACTGTTTTTCCCAGCGTTTCCGCCATGTAAATGGTCGTTCACATATAAGGCAGATTTTTTCGGGTAAGTTAACTTTTTTATGAGCCATAATATCCTAAGCATAAATTATTTTTCATGTGCCGCGCTATTAAATAGATATAGGCCAGTCGGCGGCATCAACATTGTCTAGGTCTTTCGGAATATCTTTCTCGCCTTTCCAACGTTTAATGTAAATCCTCTCAGAATCATACATCTTCTGTTGTTTATCTATATTAAATTGCCGGCCACCTCGAGGGTCAGCTCCGACGCCAGCTATATACTGCCAATTTCCCCAGTTGGCAGCGACATCATAATCAATCAGTTGTTGCTCAAAATAAGCGGCGCCACAGCGCCAATCAAGGCCTAGCTCATATATCAAAACACTCGCGACTATTTGGCGTCCACGGTTGGATAAAAAACCGGTTTGGTTTAATTGTTTCATGCAAGCGTTGACGAGCGGCCAGGGCGTGCTGCCATTACACCATTGCTGAAATCGCTGCGGATAAAAAGAGGCTAGTGGGGCGCGAGTTTGTATAACCGCGCGGTGAAACAATTTTTCTCCATATTTGCGCGCATACCACTGGAAATATTCTCGCCATAATAGCTCAAACATAATCCAATAAGTAGAATCGTTAGCGCCATTTTTTTCTTCGTATCGCGATAATTTTTCTACAATGTATCGGGCAGACAAACTACCATTTGCTAACCAAGGAGAGAATTTACTACTGAGTTGCCACTCTTCTTTTTCACAACCTAAAGCATTACGGGTGTCTTTATAGTGTGATGGTGCATTACCAGAAAAATATTGTTCGAGGTGGGATAGTCCCGAGGCTTCTCCTCCATAAAACCCTAAGCTATTGGTGTTTACATGACTATCATTGCTATCATGACTATTTTTCTCGTTAGGGATAGTTGAGGTACTAGACCAATTAAATTGATGTTCTTCTTGTAGCGTTACATGTAGTTTAGGAGGTAATTTTGTTGGCTGGTCAATTACAGACGATTTGATCGTATCAAGATAATTTGGATAATTTTTCTTTGACTCAATTAGACGTCGAAATTTAGAAAAACTATCGGGTAGGTCGTCCAATAAAAACGGTAGCTGTGATTCAGTAAAAAGAGTAAAGGTTTCTTGTTGAATAAATACTAAGTGAGGATACTTACTACTGATGTCTTGCCAATAGGCTTGTTCGTTATAGCCCACGGTGTTGCTGCTAATAACCGTATTTATAGAATAGCGTGATAATAAATCACTCATGATTTCCGTTGGATTTCCTTTGGCAATAACCAATTGTTGCCCTAATCCCTGTAATTTTGTGTTAAGCGTATGTAATGACGCTACTAAAAAATTCCAGCGATGTGTTGCAATGCGCTGTAAGCCAAAACGGTCCTGTTCAAACCACTCCTTATCAATACAATATAGGCACAGCAGGCGATGTTTGCGGTTGTTGATTTTACTGACATAGGATAGCAGCGCATTGTCATGCATGCGTAGATCGTGGGTAAACCATAGTAATGTTGTTGGTTCGGGATTAGAGGCTATATGCATAGAAAGCGACTACTATAAAAAGTACGGTTAACGGTAGTATGATGACGAAAATATTTTGCTGCGCATCAACAATCTTCTACGTAAAAATACTTTGATCAGATTTAGCTGAGATAAGAAGGTGTAAAGCGGGGAATGTGGGTGTTAAGCGTGTAGGTGTAAGTGCAGGTGTAATTGTAGGTGTAGGTCATATCCAGTCAAACTGGGTATGACCCAAGTGTAGCGTGTGATCTAATATGTGATCTAATATGTGATCTAATATGTGATCTAGTTAAAGAAAGTCTCTAACCGTTTAATACTTCTGTTAAATGTTTTCGCAATTAAGGTTTTCTTTACTCACTTTAAATTGGGCAACCCCTTCGGCTAGTTGACTGGCCATTCCTGCCATTTGGTTAGCTGAAGCTAAGCTTGTGTGTGCTTGCTCAACGATATTATGTGAGCTGGTATTAATAGTGGTGATATTTTGACTCATCTCATCGGTCACCGCACTTTGTTCTTCTGCGGCAGTGGCAATTTGTGTGTTTCGTCAGCAACCATATCAAAGCATTTACCTTGTTAGCCTGTTCGTGCCGCTTCGATAGCCGCATTTAATGCGAGTAAATTAGTTTGATCGGCAATACCGCAATAGATACGAGGATAGTATCAACGGCATTGGTTTCATTACTCAATTAATTAATCGTATTGGTGGCATTTTCAATGGCCTCTGTCAATGAATCTATACCTTAAAACTCCCTATCATGGTGCTTAAGCGATTAGCCGATGACTCTACAGATACGCTGCTTTTCAATACGTCAGATGTTACGTCATTGGCTTCGTTCGCCAATGTTGATATGTGCACAAGACTTTCATCAAGAGACTGCGATACTTGTGATTGTTCTCTTGCAGCGGAAGCTGTTAGAGAATTCATATCATTTAATGAACTAATATGATTTGCAATATCTGATAAATTATTGACTGCACCATTAGCCATTTCTACTGCATTTTTACTGGTTATTGTACCTCCATCCATGACATTGACGGCTTCACCTGCACTTGCTTGTAGTCGCTCAATCATTGTTTGAATTTCACCCGTGCTTTGCTGTGTTCTTCCAGCCAATGCTCTTACTTCATCAGCTACTACAGCAAAACCTCTGCCTTGTTCTCCTGCACGGGCGGCTTCGATTGCCGCATTCAGCGCAAGCAAGTTGGTTTGCTCTGCAATACCACGAATAACATCCAGTATTGAGCCAATATCATTGACTCGATCTTGAACTGAGCTAATGCTCACGGTGCCATTAGCGAAGTCCTTGGCTAAATTTTCTACCACATCTACTGTCTGTGTAATAATTGACATTGCTTTTTCAACGTCAGTGTTAGCCTCACTGGTAGTGTTTGATGCTTGCCGGGCATTGCCTTCCAGCTCTGCCGCAGTAGCGCTCATTTCGCTGACCGCTGTTGCAACGGTGTCTGTCTCATGCTGTTGTTGATTCACGGCCGTTGAGCTTTTATCAACGAGCCCTTTGAGGTTTTCAACGGTTTGTAGTAATTCTTTATTTGCTTTTGAGGCGTCAATAACCATATGTTGAATGCGATCAATAAAGCAATTGAAGCACTTGGACAGCTCACCTAGTTCACCCACAGCATTTTCGGGTAATCGTTCAGCTAAGTCTCCATTCTTGATAAATACTTCTCTCAGTGAACTTAATAATTCTGAAGTAGTAACCAGCAAATATCTACTTGCTCTTTACCGACATCAATACCTATATATTCATTCATAATCTATCTACCTACTTCACTTGTACATGCAGCATATCACCTGATCACTCAGGGCGCTTGGATACCATCCAGTTTGGAAGAAAATTGAAGCCAGGGAATTATCTACAATACAATGTCAGTGCATTTAGTGGTCAAACATCCTCACTGGCTTCAGGTGACGAAGGGTAGCTAACCATTCATCGTTGAGAGATAATCTTCTAACGAAAAAGGAATGCCGTTTTGCTCTTCTGAAGTGGTGTTACCGTCAAAATGGAGTAACGGTTTTATCGTTAAGTTAGCGTTTAATAGAGCTTGTTCTGTATTTTCAATAGATTTTTCTGTTGCGAATTTTGGCGTGATTTTCGGTGTCACCCTTTCTTTAATGCTTGTATATTCGGATGTCTTCGGTGTCTCTGCCATTTTGGCTCGCACTGGATTTAAATCAACATAAGCCATACAACTTAATAGTGCTTCTTCACTGAGTAAGGCTTGTGATTTATAGCGTGATTCCCAAAAGTGCCCGGTGCAGTTATCTTCTTTGTTGGCCTCTCTCGCAATAGGCTCGTTCAAACACTTCATAAACCACCCGATATCGCTTAAACGTTGCCGCCACACGCCCACAATATCATTCACTGTGTGTTGTTCTGCAGGCGAAAGAAGAGCGCCTTGTTGTTGGCGTTGTATTAGCAATGGCCCTTTAAATAATGTTGTCCAGCGAGTAATGACTGCTTGTGCGCTAAGTTCTTCAATATGTGAAGGATCGAGTTTAAGCACTATATGATAATGATTGCTCATCACCGCATAAGCACAGATATCGATACCAAAAAGAGATGACAGTAATCGCATGCGGTTTTCTATCCAGTGTCGCCGGTGTTCGTAATCCTGTTGTGATGTGTGGTCGAATCCACAAAGAAATGCGCGTCGAACGCATCGAGAAATAATATGGTAATAAGGGGTATCGGAAATGGAGATGAGTTCTTTTCTGGGGCGGGTCATTGTTTAGTCCTTTAAACATGTGATGGCTTATTTTAGGTTGAAAAATGGTTGTGGGTCAATCCTCGCTTCATATTAACAGGGATTCATTGAGTTTCTAAACGTCCGCTTTGGGTCGTTAACTGCCTTTAAGCAGTGACATGATCTACATGTAAAAGCGCACCTGTCACCAAAACTAACAAAAATTATTTTTTAGTTATCACTGCTAAATATACGGGTAAGTGTTTTATCTGACAACAAGGCATTACCTGATAACGTTTTCATTAAGTATTTAGTTTCATCAATGTAGAAATAAGCGTCAAACTTAACTGCTACTGAGTGTTTATGTGTTGATCACATTCAGCAATTATAATAATCGGTAAAATGGGCTTTATGCTAACTGCTCTAGAGCAAAGGCCGCGGCTAAGTGTTCCATAACCAATCTAATTCTTTCAACGTGACGTAAGTCCGGGTGTGTTGATAGCCAAATGTTACTAGGCTTATCCAGCTCTAAAGGAAACAGCTTCTTGATGCCTGCACGATCTTGATCATTAGGTAAAATGGCAAACTAATTGATTCTGGGCAGTCTGGTTCATTCGACTTTGTATTTATCGATGCAGACAAAAAAAATACGGATCATTATTATGAACTCTCTCTACAGTTACTACGTTCTGGTGGTTTGATTGCAATAGATAATGTGTTGTTGTTTGGTTCGGTGATAGATATGTCGTTGTTGAGTGAAACGCTTCAAAAAGCGCTCAGTGTTGACGATGTTGAGTACGTTGTCTATGGCAGATGGTATTACGCTAGTTTATAAAAAATAACCAAAAGTAGTTTGCGATATTAATGCGCTAACGAATCCCACAGTGCTTTTACCACCGGGTTTTGTAAGCGTTTTTTCTGCGCACATAAGCCTACATCAATCGGTAATAGTAACGGTTGATGAGTGAGCTCTTTCACTTGTTTTGCCAGCGGACTGTTATCTAAAACAATTTTAGGTACTACACCAATACCAAAACCTAAACTCACCATGCTGACGATCGCTTCGTTACCAGATACTTGCGCATAAATTGTCGGTTTAATATTTTTTTGTTGGAACCAAGCATCCACTCGTTTTCGAATTAAGCCTTTTTCTGACAATATTAGTGGTGCGGTTTCCCACGCGTTTTCGCGGTTCTCGTCTGTGGGAGCAATCATGACCAAGGGTGATGTGGCAATGCGTTTAAAATCTAGCTTGCTGGGCAGTTTGTCTGGGCGGGCACCAATGGCGAGGTCGTCATCATCTTCTAATACGTTGGTGATGGCATCTTCGGAATCGCCAGTGCGTAAAGTAATGGCGATTTTGGGGTGGGCTTTGCGAAATTCACTTAATATAGTGTGTAAAAAGCTATAGCTAGCGGTGACAGAGCAATAAATACTGATCTCACCTTGCAGTTCTTGTGTTTCTTCCATCAACGATTGTTTAAACCCCTGCCATAAGCCAAGGGACTGTTTAGCGTAGGTTTGAAACAAACGACCTTCTTTGGTGAGCTTGACTGAACGGTTATCGCGCTCGAACAAAGCAGAGCCTAGTGTCTCTTCTAACTGCTGAATATTGCGGGTTAATGCCGACGGGCTGAGATGCATTGCTTGGCTAGTGCGACCAAAGTGCAGGGTATCGCATAGATGTAGGAATAGTTGTAATGAGCGGTTATCCATAAGGAGTCTGTCTTCGTAGGTTTTGTGCTTGTGAACTGTACTTCCTAATTGCCAGTGTTCCACTTTATGAAATACTGTTTTCTAAATATATCATTTTACGCAACAGTCTACACTCTTTATAATGTGTTCACATTTTATAGTAATGGGGGTGGAGTGAACGCTATCCCTGTGATTTCAACTCATCTATTTTAAGGCTAAAGACAATGAAAGTGTTTTACGATAAAGATTGCGATATTTCGATCATCAAAGACAAAAAAGTATCTATCATCGGTTATGGTTCACAGGGTCATGCACACGCATGTAACTTGCAAGATTCTGGCGTCGACGTAACAGTTGGTCTACGTGCTAACTCTTCTTCTGTTGCTAAAGCAAAAGCGCATGGTTTAAAAGTCGCTGAAGTGGCTGCAGCAGTAGCATCTGCTGACGTAGTGATGATTTTGACGCCTGATGAGTTTCAAGGTCAGTTATACAGAGAAGAAATCGAGCCTAACATTAAGCAAGGTGCAACCTTAGCATTTGCTCACGGTTTTGCTATTCATTACAACCAAGTCGTTCCTCGTGCTGACCTAGACGTGATCATGATCGCGCCTAAAGCACCTGGCCATACTGTACGTACTGAATTTGTTAATGGCGGTGGTATTCCTGATTTAATCGCTGTCTTCCAAGATGCATCAGGTTCTGCAAAAGAATTAGCGTTATCTTACGCTTCAGGTGTGGGTGGCGGTCGTACGGGTATCATCGAAACCACCTTTAAAGATGAGACAGAAACTGACTTGTTCGGTGAGCAAGCAGTTCTTTGTGGTGGTGCAGTTGAGCTAGTGAAAGCAGGCTTCGACACATTAGTAGAAGCGGGCTATGCGCCAGAAATGGCTTACTTTGAATGTTTGCACGAATTGAAATTGATTGTTGATCTCATGTACCAAGGTGGTATTGCTGATATGAACTACTCAATCTCTAACAATGCTGAATATGGAGAATATGTGACTGGCCCAGAAGTGATCAATGCTGAGTCACGTGCAGCAATGAAAAATGCATTAACCCGTATTCAAAATGGTGAGTATGCGAAAATGTTTATTACGGAAGGTGCCACTAACTATCCATCAATGACCGCGTACCGTCGTAACAATGCGGCACACGGTATTGAAAAAGTCGGTGCTGAGCTACGTGCGATGATGCCTTGGATTACTGCTGAAAAAATCATTGATAAAGACAAAAACTAATCTTTATTTAGTTAGTTGTTAATTAAAAGCCGAAGACTGGAAACAGTCTTCGGCTTTTTGCGTTATAGGTGCAATGAAAGATAGTGGCAGTGACGGTATGAACGAAATAGCTGTTTACTTTGTGTGAGATCAGTCATTATTCTTGTATTGTTAATGATCATCTCTAGTGGATAGCCCTATGAAAATCAGTCAGGCCAGTGAAGAAACGGGGCTTAGTGCGTATACCTTACGATATTATGAAAAGCTCGGTTTTATCGAACCTACAAAAGATAGTGCGGGTTACCGGAATTATAGTTACGACGATCTTGAGTTACTTAACTGAATAGCGTGCCTTAAAAAATCAGGAATGACGCTAGATTCGATTAAGCGCTATGTGCAGGTTGAGCGTTACTCCGATTCTGTAGCGCAGATTGAGCTATTAGATATGCACTTGGAAAAGCTGTTCCAGCAGCAAAAAGACATTAAGCATTGTGTAGAAGTCACTCAAAATAAGCTGAGTACTTTGCGATCAAAGATCGATCATTAATTATTTTTTGTATTTTCAAAAAAAATACTTGCGTTAGAGTATGCTCGAAGGTTTTACCATGGCTTTACTCACACAAATTAACGAAGAGGATAGAGATTATGGAAAACATGACTAGAAAGATAGATGTCGCAATTGTTAGTGCTTTTATTGATGGAGACGAGGGTGGTAACCCAGCAGGCGTCGTGCTTAATGCTGATACATTAAGTCACGAAGATAAGTTGTCAATTGCCCAGCAAGTGGGCTTATCGGAAACCGCGTTTGTGTCTGCATCAGATATTTCTGAATTTACACTGGATTTTTACACCCCCGCACGACAAATAGCGCATTGTGGTCACGCGACGATTGCCACGTTTAGTTACCTTTCTCAGCAAGGGTTGGTGGGAACAGGTCTAGGTTTTACGGGGCGTTCTTCTAAGCAAACTGTTGATGGACCACGCGAAATTATTATTCAAAAAGACCAAGCCTATATGGAGCAGTCAGCTCCACGCTATGAAAGTGTTGCGGACGATGAGGCAGCTATTTTGTCCTCACTTGGATTAACAGCGGATCAATTGATTGCTTCGCCTACATTAGTGAATACGGGTAATTCCTTCATTCTTGTCGGTGTTGATAGTGAATCAACGCTAGCGGCGATACAACCAAATCAAGATCAGATTAGCGTGATTTCTGATAAGTACGACCTCATTGGCTTTTATGTGTTCACCACTGAAACAAAAATAGATGGTCGTGATGCCGGTACACGTATGTTTGCTCCTCGATATGGGATTGATGAAGAAGCTGCAACAGGAATGGCTGCAGGACCATTGGCTTGCTTCCTGTATGATCGACTCCATCTTCCGAAAGAAACGTTCGTGATAGAGCAAGGTAACCTTATGGCTGAGCCTTCATCGAGTGCTATTACTGTTAATCTAACGATTGAAGACGATGCGATTGTTTCTTTAATGGCTGGGGGTGGCGGTAAATTTACTAAGCAAGTAAAAGTTACTTTGCCACAATAAAGACGATTTCTTATGATAGTGCTTAGTCTTAGTGCTGCCTGCTTATTTATTAGATGGTAATTAAGTGGGTAGAGCTTCTTACACGACTCCCTCCCTATGGTTTTGGTGATTAAAGCTCCTGTAATGAAAGCTTCGAAGCCTTTACTCCTAAATCTTATCGCGTATCATTGGGGAGAAATAGGATATAAGCAATTAAATAGTTATTTTAGGAATAATCATAAAGTCACATGAGTAACGAAACCCCAAAAGAGAATAAAAAAGAGAATGGAAAACCAGTTCGTGATGGTTTGCCCATTATTGATGAGTTGATTGACGAGCATGTTGAGGAGGTCTCTGAGGGTGGTAAAAAGGTTAGGCATAAAGGGATTTACTTGCTGCCTAATTTATTTACTACAGGGGCGCTGTTTAGCGGTTTTTACGCTATTGTGGTGAGTATGTCGGGTCAGTTTGAGGCCGCAGCCATCGCTATCTTTGCTTCTATGATTTTGGATGGCCTTGATGGTCGTGTTGCTAGGCTAACCAATACGACGAGCTCTTTTGGCTTGCAGTACGATAGTTTGGCCGACATGGTGTCATTTGGTGTTGCTCCAGCGATTGTTGTACTTAATTGGGGTCTGCTCTCTATGGATAAATTGGCATGGGCTGCGTCATTTGCTTATGTTGCCTGTGTGGCACTGCGGCTAGCTCGTTTTAATACACAAACTGAGTTCACGGATAAACGATTTTTCATCGGGCTGGCAAGTCCTGCGGCAGCGGCTATTGTCGCGTCGATAATATGGGTATGGCACGACTCGGTAGTGAGTCCGGTATTTGCCTCCGTGATGGCGATAGCAATGGTGGTTCTTGGTTTGCTTATGGTCTCCAACTTTAAATACAATAGTTTTAAAGGTGTGGATCTAAAAGGGCGGGTTCCTTTTGCGGTTATGCTGTTGGTCATCTTTGCCTTTGTGCTAATTGCGAGTAATCCACCAATGGTGCTACTCTTGATTGTTCTAATTTACGGTCTTTCTGGGCCAGTATTGTGGGCTTGTAAATTGTTTTCACGATCAAAGTGATAAAGATAGGTGAGGGCGGCATTAGTGCTGCTCTTTGTTTTGTGTTTTTTTGGTGGTTCTTCGACAGGCCTCGATAGTCCTCCAGTAATTATCAGTTTTTATTCTTGGTGTTGTTGTACAGTTTTTGTTCCTTTTTCCTTTTCAAAATAATAAATTCATTAAATGTGAAATAGCGCTTGCGCGAATGAAATGCGTCCGTATAATGCGCGGCTCGCTTGTCAGCAATGGTAAGTGGGGTGTTTGTATTTATCTTTTTTTATATTGTTTTGTTGGTGTTTTGCATTGATTTCAAATGAATGTAAAGTTTAACGAAATTA
>Ga0233426_10000553_pt1:35000-39322 | contig 39322 bp, 50 predicted proteins | sample SI_118_April2016_6_FD_179875 | JGI IMG/M metagenome (GOLD analysis project Ga0233426, IMG submission 179875) | Seawater microbial communities from Saanich Inlet, British Columbia, Canada - SI_118_April2016_10_MG | ecosystem: Environmental > Aquatic > Marine > Inlet | place: Canada... | reverse complement strand
TTCTTTTCACGATTCAATAAACAAATTAAGGTTTTAGAACACCGATTAGGAATCAGTTTATTGAATCGTGAAAAGAATACACTTTCTCTTACGGAAGGAGGTAAAGTTTTTTTACAGTATTCGGAACGAATTCTTGCATTATGTGAAGAAAGTTGTCGCGCTTTAAATGATGTTCAAAATGGTGACCGAGGTAATTTAATCGTTGGTGCGAGTCAAACCATTGGAACTTACTTAATGCCAAGAGTCTTAGCTCTATTCGCACAAAATTACCCTCAAATCAATATTAATGTGCAAGTAGATTCAACACGAATTATTGCCAAAAAAGTCGTAAATCGAGAGATTGATATTGCTGTAGTTGGAGGTGATATTCCTGAAGACTTAAAAAATAATTTAGAAACAGAAAAGTTTGTTGAAGATGAACTTATTTTGATTGTTCCTAAGTCTCACCCATTCGCACTAAAAAAAGAAAAAAAAATTAATAAGGATGATTTATATCATTTAAATTTTATAACTTTAAACTCAACTTCAACGATTAGGAAATTTATTGACAACATTTTAATACAAAATGACATCGAAACAAAACAATTTAATGTGATTATGCAATTAAATTCTATTGAAGCTATTAAAACAGCAGTTAGCTTAGGTTTAGGTGCAGCATTTGTTTCATCATCAGCCATTGAGAAAGAGATTAAACTAAAAACTGTTGAAATTATTACTATTGAAAATATTAAAATTACACGGACTTTATCTATTATTAGTAATAATGAATGTTACCGATCTAAAGCCTTTGAATTTTTTTATAATGAGTTGTGGATGTTAAAAAGTATTAGTGGCTAAAATTTCAGTTCTAAATAATTTGACTTAGTAAAATTAAGTTTAGTAAAATATCTTGTAGTTCAATTTTTTGAAATATGACGTTTATTTAAATATGAAATACGCAATTGTAGAAATTAGTGGAAGACAGTTCTGGATTGAAACTGGGAAATATTATGATTTAAATCGGATTCCAACCGAATTAGGAAAAGAAATTACATTAAACCGTGTATTATTAGTAAATAATGAAGGGGAGATTTTAGTCGGAAAACCTTTTTTAAACGATGTAAAAGTGACAGGTCGGGTATTAGAACATTTACGTGATCGTAAAAAAATTGTTTATAAAATGCGACCGAAGAAAAAAACACGTAAAAAACAAGGTCATCGACAAGAGTTAACACGTGTGTTAATTGAAAATATTAGTATTAATTAAAAATTAAAATTTAAGGAGTTTAAAAATGGCTCATAAGAAAGGTGCTGGTAGTACAAAAAATGGTCGTGATTCAAACGCAAAACGATTAGGTGTTAAAAGATTTGGTGGTGAAAAAGTTAAAGCTGGAAGTATTATTGTTCGTCAACGTGGTATGACATTTAAACCAGGCGTAAATATTGGTTGTGGTAAAGATTTCACTTTATTTGCTTTAACAGAAGGAGTTGTAAAATTTGACCATAAAGATAAACGCCATAAACGTGTAAATATTATTGTATAGAAATATACTTTCAAACGAAATGCTAAAAAACCCATTTAAAAAAAATTCAATTGCAAACGAATATCAGGTATTAGTAAATGAAATTAATTCATTAGAATCTAAATTTCAATTATTAACTGACACTGAAATTCGTTTAAAATCCAGTCAATTACGGAAACAATATCAAGGTAATTCTGATCTAACAGATATAACAGCAGAAGCTTTTGCATTAACTAGGGAAGCTAGTTTGCGAACCCTAGGGTTACGTCATTATGATGTTCAACTTCTTGGTGGATTGGTTCTCAATAGCGGTAAAATTGCCGAGATGCGGACTGGGGAAGGAAAAACATTAGTAGCAACCCTACCTGCCTCTTTGAATGCATTAACAAAAAAAGGGGTTCATATTGTAACTGTTAATGATTATCTAGCAAGTCGAGATCAACTTACAATGGGTCAAGTATACCGGTTTTTAGGTTTAAATACTGGTTTGATTCAAGAAGATATGGAAGTACAAGAACGTCAAAAAAATTATGATGCTGACATAACATATGTTACAAATAGTGAATTAGGGTTTGACTATTTACGTGATAATATGGCATTAAATATTAACGATGTTGTTTTACGCCCATTTAATTACTGTATTGTTGATGAAGTTGATTCAGTTTTAATTGATGAAGCCCAAACTCCTTTAATTATTTCTAATGCTGTTCAAACACCTATTGATAAATATGTGATTGCCGCTGAAGTTATTGATTATTTAGAAGTTAATATTCATTTTAAAGTTGATGAAAAAAATAAGAATGTTATCCTAATGAAAGAAGGGGCAATTCAAATTGAATCAATTTTAGGAATTACGGATCTATATAATCCAAATGACCCATGGATTCCATATATTATTAATGCTTTAAAAGCTACAACTTTATTTTTCCGTAATGTTCATTATATCGTTCAAAATGATCAAATTATCATTGTTGATGAAAATACTGGTCGGATTATGCCAGATCGTCGTTGGAGTGACGGTTTACATCAATCAGTAGAAGCTAAAGAAAGTGTAACAATACGTCAAAGTAATGAAACAGCAGCTTCTGTTACTTATCAGAATTTCTTCCTATTGTATCCAAAATTATCTGGGATGACGGGTACAGCAAAAACTGCTGAAATTGAATTTGAAAAAATTTATAATCTACCAGTCATTGAAATTCCAACAGCCAGACCAAATTTACGAAATGATCTGCCTGATTTAATTTACAAAGATGAATTATCAAAATGGAATGCAATTGCAAAAGAATGTGAAGATATTTCGGCTAATAGTCAACCAATATTAATTGGTACAACAAGTGTCGAAAAATCAGAAATGCTAGGTCAGTTATTAAATGAATATAAGTTGCCTTATCAAATTTTAAACGCTAAACCTGAGAATGTAAGACGGGAATCTGAGATTGTTGCTCAAGCAGGTAATCGTAATAATATTACGATTGCAACAAATATGGCAGGTCGTGGAACCGATATTATTCTAGGTGGAAACATTAAATTTAAAATTTTGAAACAACTTTATACTATTTTAGTTTCGTATAAAAATCAAACCACATCTAATAAACGTACGACAATTTTTCCTCTAACAAGTAGCCTGGTTGGAGTTTCGTACAAATTTATAAGTGTTTTGACATCACTTCTTAACAATTCCAAATTTAAAAGCTTCTCAGATACTGATATTCTTCGAATTTTAAATGAAACAGATCAAATTCGTATACCAACTAATAATTACCAACAATCAGTAAAATTTTTAATTAATGAATTATCAATATTCGAAAAAAAGAATCAACGTATTGATAACACTATTGTTAAAAATTTAGGTGGATTATATATTATTGGAACAGAACGGAATGATTCACGACGAATTGATAATCAATTACGAGGACGTTGTGCACGTCAGGGAGATCCTGGAACTTCACAATTCTTTTTAAGTTTAGAAGATCGTCTTTTACGGTTATTTGGTGGGCCAAAAATGCAAGAATTTATGAAGAATCAATTTTTGGATGATGCGCCTATTGAAGCCGAATTATTATCAAAAAGTTTAGATTCTGCTCAGCAAAGATTAGAAGAACTTACGTATGATTCACGTAAAAATCTATTTGAGTATGATGAAATTCTGAATAAACAGCGAAAAGTTATTTATTACGAACGTCGAAAAATTTTGGAGAGCGCCTCAGTTCAAAACAAATTATTAGCTGATGGTGAACAAATTATTACTGAGATTGTATCACGTCTTGAAAAAAATAATTTAACATTAAGTGAAGTTATTTTACGCCTTGAAAATTTATTTGGAACAAATTTATTGCTACTGAATAAATTTCAGAACAATTTAAATAATTTTGATTCTGTTGAATTAAAAACGTATCTTTTCCAAGAGTTTTGGTTATGTTATGAAACAAAAGTATTAGAATTAGAAATTCGTCATTTAGGAATTATTCGAGCCTTAGAACGAACACTTATTTTAATCTATATTGATACGGAATGGAAAGAACATCTTCAAAAGATGGCGCTGTTACGTGATGCCGTAGGCTGGCGCAGTTATGGACAACGAAATCCTTTATTTGAGTATAAAGATGAAGCTTATGAATTTTTCAAACGTCGAGCTTTAATAACACGACATTTAGTTATTTATGATCTTATTCGATCAAGTATAATCTAAGACGAAGCAAATTACTTTCATTAATTCTTTAGATAATAAACCCTATTTAAAAAGTATTTAAAATCAAATTATTTAATTATGACAAAACGAACATTATCAAATAAAAGCCGTGTTTCAATTTTACGATT
>Ga0233426_10000553_pt1:0-30000 | contig 39322 bp, 50 predicted proteins | sample SI_118_April2016_6_FD_179875 | JGI IMG/M metagenome (GOLD analysis project Ga0233426, IMG submission 179875) | Seawater microbial communities from Saanich Inlet, British Columbia, Canada - SI_118_April2016_10_MG | ecosystem: Environmental > Aquatic > Marine > Inlet | place: Canada... | reverse complement strand
TACCAAGTTCTGAGATTTCATCCGAAGGTGAAAATAGCTTTGCTTCATAATAATCTAGCATGACATTATAAAGTGGCAATGAAGATTCATCTACAATTTGTAAATCAACATCTTGATATTTTGAAATAACTAAAAATAAAATACATAACAATGATCCCATGATTAATGTAGCATAACTTAGCATCATCATGCTAACATGCATCATTAACCAATTTGATTGTAATGCCGGAACAAGGGGACTTGCTTTTTGCATATCCGGAGATAAAGTTAAATTTGCAAATGCTGTAATTAGTAATGCAATAGGTAGTAGAACCGCACCCATTAGCTTACTTTTTGTTTTATTTTCAATATATAAATAAATCGTTAAAAGAGTCCAGGTTAAAAAAAGTAATGACTCATATAAATTACTTAATGGAAAATAACCAGCCACAATCCATCGTGAGGCCAAAATGAAGAATAATAATACATTTGCTACAATCGCACTAATGCGACCAATCTGGACCAAATTATTGGTTCCTTTAAAAAAAGATAAGCTAACCCAATAAATAGTCATTGCAAATAATAAAATTCCAAAAACGATATTAGATGAAAAATTTTGAAGAGTATCCCAATCCATTTGATTTTTTAATAAACTTTTTAGATAAATTGTTTTACACTATATAATTCTACTAAAAATCTTACTGATTTAACCAATTTTATCAAGAATTTTTATTTTATCATTCACTCTTTAAACGTTTTGATAGTATCTTTAAAACTCTAAATGGTTTTTGTTATTTTAGGTTTTATTAAACTAATCTATAAGTCAAAAATTAAAATTGACATTGTGAATAATTTCCAAGTATTATATTTTTAATTTTAAGAAATGAACATACTATGTCAGCAACAATGAAATATGAAATGATGATTCTTTTAACAGAAGAATTTAATGATAGTGAATTAAAAACATGGGCTTTTAATTATGCAAAAGCATTAAGAAAGTTAAGTGCTTCAGAAATCTCAGTAATTTCTCGTGGAAAACGTGATTTAGCATATATGATTAAAAATCAAAAACGCGGTAATTTTATTCAAATCAATTTTTCAAGTCTTCCAAAAAATATTGAAGATTTTTCAAATAGTTTAAAATTAGATTCAAATGTTTTAAGATTTTTAGTTTTAAATAAAAAGGTAGGAACAAAAAATTTATAATTTTAATTATTATAAATTTTTCACCTTTCCTTGAACTTCATAAAAAGATATGTTAAAATATAAGTAATTAGAATGTCCTCAGTAGCTCAGTGGTAGAGCAATCGGCTGTTAACCGATTGGTCGTAGGTTCAAATCCTACCTGGGGAGTAATATTAATAAATTAAAGTATGACAAATAATCTTGATAAACTACAGATAGGAAATAAGTCTTTTAATTCACGATTAATGTTAGGGACTGGAAAATATCGAAGTGTTAATGACGCTATTGATAGTATAGATAGTAGTGATTGTGAACTTGTAACAGTAGCAATTCGTCGTTTACCAACCAATCTTAATAATGATAACACAACATTTTTAAAATTTTTAGATTGGGAAAAATTATGGCTACTACCGAACACTGCAGGCTCACAAACAGCTGAAGAAGCAATTAGAATGGCGTTTTTAGGTCACGAATTAGCCTGTCAATTAGGACAAGAAGATAATTATTTTGTTAAACTGGAAGTCATTTCAGATCCGAAATACCTTCTTCCAGACCCAATCGGAACATTAAAAGCTGCTGAATTTCTTGTTAAAAAAGGATTCACAGTATTACCTTATATAAATGCAGACCCAATGTTAGCTCTCCATTTAGAAGATCTAGGTTGCGCTACTGTTATGCCTCTAGGATCTCCTATTGGATCAGGGCAGGGATTAAATAATTTAGCAAATATTCAAATTATAATTGAAAATGCGAATGTTCCTGTTATTGTAGATGCAGGAATAGGTGCTCCGAGTGAAGCAACTAAAGCAATGGAAATGGGAGCAGATGGGGTATTATTAAATACAGCAGTTGCTCAAGCTAAAAACCCTTCACAAATGGCTTCTGCTATGAATTTAGCCGTTAAGGCAGGACGAGAAGGATTTTTAGCAGGTAGAATGGAAAAAAAATATTATGCAAATGCAAGTTCACCACAAACGAATATTAGTAAATTAAACTAAAAAAATATTATACTATTTTAGAAGTTGAAAAATTTTGTTAAATTTAAAATAGGTAAATCCTTAGAATTAATTAAAGATTTACTTATTTTAAATTAATAACTATATTTAGAAATTAATTATTTTCATTGTCTAACGGGTTTGAGTCTAACTTATTTTCTTCACTTTTTTTGATTAATTCTGGATCCACTTCACTATAATCAATTTCTACTTCTACTTCATTAGTATAATCCACTAACGATCCATCACGTTTAACACGCTTCACGATTAATCTAGTTTTTGGATATAAAGGAGTAGTTAAACATTGTTGTGCTAAATTATCTTCTAGAAGTCTCATAACAGCACGTCGTAATGGACGAGCTCCATATATTGGATCATAACCTTCTTCGGTCAAAAGACTACGAACAGCCACATCAACCTCTAAGATAATATCTTTTTCACGTAATCGTTTTTCTAATTGACCAACCATTAAACCACAAATTTCCCAAATATCATATTTTGATAAATGATTGAAAACAATAATTTCATCAATACGGTTTAAGAATTCTGGACGGAAAAACTCTTTTAATTCTTCATTTACTAGCTCAGTAACCTTTTCAAAGACTGACGCGTCCTTAATTGCTTCAGGCGTAGGCTCCCAACCTACACAACCATCATCATCAATACGGAATGCTGGCTTATTTTGTTTTGATTTTGATTTGATTCCACTTTCTCGTTCAATGACTTTTGAACCTAAATTTGTGGTCATAATAATTAAGGTATTTTTAAAATCAATTACACGCCCTTTAGAATCGGATAAGCGTCCATCATCTAAAATTTGTAATAATAAGTTGAAAACATCAGGATGTGCTTTTTCTACCTCATCAAATAAAACAACAGAATAAGGTTTTGTTCGAACAGCTTCTGTTAATTGACCACCTTCATTATATCCAACATACCCTGGTGGTGAACCGATTAATTTCGCAACTGTATGCTTCTCCATATATTCTGACATATCTAAACGAATCATACTATCTTCGCTACTAAACATGTATTCAGATAAAGCTTTTGTTAATTCTGTTTTACCTACACCCGTTGGGCCTGCAAAAATAAAACTTGCAATTGGTCGATCTGGGTTTCGTAAACCTACACGTGCTCGACGAATCGCTTTTGAAACAGAAACAATTGCATGATGTTGTCCAATTAGACGTTCATGTAATGTGTCTTCCATTTTTAAAAGTCGTTTTGATTCTGAATCAGAAATTTTTGTTACAGGTACGCCAGTCCAACCAGCAATTACTTCTGCTACATCATTTTCTAATACTGTATCAACTTCTTTACGAGTAAGTCCAAGTGCTTCATTTGTTAAAGCTGCCTGTTTCATAATGGTAATATGTGTTCGGACTTCCATTTCATGATCAACTAATTGTTTAGCTATATCAAAATCGTGTTCTTTAATACTTTCTTCTTTATCACGTAAAGTATCTTGTAACTCTTTAAGTAAGCGTTTCATCCCTAAAGGTAAACGTCGGTTTTCTAACCGAACCCGAGAACCTGCTTCATCTAAAACATCAATTGCTTTATCAGGTAAAAATCTATCTGCAACAAATTTATCTGCAAGAATTGCTGCTTGTTCTACAGCTTTATCATGATAAGTTAATGTATGATGTTGTTCAAACTTTGATCTTAAACCTCGTAAAATATCAATAGTAACAGCGACACTAGGTTCATCTACCTTTACTGGTTGGAATCGACGTTCTAAGGCCGGATCACGTTCAATATATTTTCGATATTCATCAACTGTTGTAGCACCAATACATCTAAATTTACCACGAGCTAATGCAGGTTTTAAAATATTTGCAGCATCCACAGCACCTTCAGCCGCACCAGCACCTACTAACGTATGAATCTCATCAATAACTAAAATTACAGCAGCGTCATTTTGTGCTTCTTCAACGATACGTTTTAAACGTTCTTCAAATTCTCCTCGGTATTTAGTTCCTGCTAAGATTGACCCTAAATCTAAAGCCATAATTAAATGACCGTCTAAAAAATCAGGAGCTTTTTCAGTTAAAATTAATTGTGCAAGACCCTCAGCAACGGCTGTTTTACCAACACCAGGTTCTCCAATTAAAACAGGATTATTTTTACCACGACGTGCTAACACTTTAATAACTTCATGAATTTCTTGATCACGACCGATTACTGGATCTAATTTCCCTTCAACCGCTTCTTTAGAAATATTTTCTGAATATTCATCTAGTGTAGGAGTTTGACTGCCTTTTTTATCACGTTCTAATAAGAATTTTTCAGCTTGTGTTAATGGACGTAATATTTCTTCTTGATTTTCTTCAATATAAGCTAATATTAAATTTCGTAGTTTTGGAATATCTACTTTTAATTTATCAAGAGTTCGCATTGCGACACCATCAGATTCAGCAATTAAAGCTAATAAAATATGCTCAGTACCAACAAAATTTTGTCCTAAATCTTTGCCTTCATGAACTGCCATTTCTAAAACACGTTTTGCTCTTGGGGTAAATGGTATTTCAGAAGCAACAAATCCTGTACCACGCCCAATATACAATTCAATTTCTCTTCGAGCTTTTTTTAGTGTCACTTTCATTTTTTTTAAAGCCCGAGCTCCAATACCATGACGTTGACCAATAACTCCTAATAGTAGTTGTTCCGTCCCAACAAAATTATGCCCCATTCGGCGGGCTTCTTCTTGGGATAACATGATTACTTTAATAGCACCTTCTGTAAATTTTTCAAACATGTATGGTTATTCCTTTTAATTTATAATAAACTTAAAACAATGTAAGATATTAAACTTTTTACTCCCAAAACTAAAATTTCTAATTACGTTTAATTCTTTAATTACTCAATTCCTTGATTTATATTTTACTATATATTATAGTATAGAAAACAGTAATTTGCAACATTAGATCGGCGGTATGGCCAAGTGGTAAGGCAGTGGATTGCAAATCCTCTATCCCCAGTTCGAATCTGGGTGCCGCCTGTTGTAATTTTTCTATAATGTTGCTTTTTTATTTTTGTAATAGTATAATATCTTTACATGCTATAACTAGTAAGGGGATGTGGTGGAATTGGTAGACACGACGGACTTAAAATCCGTTGCCTTTTAACAGTGCGTGGGGGTTCAAGTCCCCCCGTCCCCAAATCATAAATTAAAACTTATACATAAAGACATATGTATTATTCAGGTTTAATTTATCAATCTTTTTTAATTTAACTGACAGCTAAATATTAATGGGTATTTGATGGTTTCTTGACGATTCGTTTTCAAAATAGACTACAAAATATTTATTTAAATAAATTAAAATTAAATACTTTTATTAAAAGTATTTAATTTTAATTTATGATAGACAAATTCGGTATAAAATTCCCGGTGGTAAATCTGACTTAGCTAAAATGTCAAACATATTTATTTCAGAATCATAAGAAATATCTAAAATTCGTTTATGACTTCGAATTTCAAAATGTTCTCGTGAATCTTTATCTACGTGTGGAGAACGTAATACACAATAAATTCTTTTATCTGTTGGTAATGAAACCATACTAAATTTATTTACATCATGTGCTTGAACTAATTCAATAAGCTTTTTACATGATGATGTTAATAGTTCATGATTAAAAGATTCTAATCGTACACGAATTTTCTCATTCGTTTTTATTTCCATAAATTTATTTAATTATTTAACAATTTTAGAAACAACACCTGCACCAATTGTTCGACCACCTTCACGAATAGCAAAACGCATTCCTGCTTCAATTGCTACTGGGTAAATTAATTCAGCAGTCATTTTAATACGATCACCAGGCATTACCATTTCAACAACATCACCTTCATCAGATGTGAATTGTGTGATTGAACCAGTTACATCTGTTGTACGTACATAGAATTGTGGGCGGTAACCTGTAAAGAATGGTGTATGACGACCACCTTCATCTTTTGTTAATACATAAACTTCAGATTCAAAGTTTGTGTGCGGTTGGATTGTACCTGGTTTAGATAAAACCATACCACGTTCAATATTTTCACGAGTAACACCACGTAATAAGATACCTACATTATCACCAGCAAAACCTTCATCTAATGTTTTTTGGAACATTTCAATTCCGGTAATTGTTGTTGTTTGTGTCTCTCCAACACCAACAATTTCAACTTCTTCACCAACTTTTACAACACCACGTTCAATACGACCAGTCGCTACTGTACCACGACCAGTAATTGAGAATACATCTTCAATTGCCATTAGGAATGTTTTTTCAACATCACGTTCTGGAGTTGGGATATATTCATCAACAGCATCCATTAAAGCATAGATTTTATCTACCCATGGATTATCTCCACGTTTAACTTCTGGATTAGATGAAATAGCTTCGATTGCTTGTAATGCTGAACCAGGACAAATTGGAATATCATCACCTGGGAAATCATACGCAGATAATAATTCACGTACTTCTAATTCTACTAATTCTAATAATTCTTCATCATCAACTTGATCTTCTTTATTTAAGAAAACAACAATATCAGGTACACCTACCTGCTTAGATAATAAAATGTGTTCACGTGTTTGAGGCATTGGACCATCTGCCGCAGATACTACTAGAATTGCACCATCCATTTGGGCAGCACCAGTAATCATATTTTTTACGTAATCTGCGTGACCTGGACAATCTACGTGTGCGTAATGACGCGTTTCAGTTTGGTATTCTACGTGAGCAGTATTAATTGTAATACCACGAGCACGTTCTTCTGGTGCTCCATCAATTTCATCATAAGCTTTAGCAGTGCTGTCGCCATCTAAAGATAAAGTTGCAGTAATTGCTGCTGTTAATGTTGTTTTACCGTGATCTACGTGACCAATAGTACCAATATTAACGTGTGGTTTCGTACGTTCAAACTTTTCGCGTGCCATTTTTAAGTTCCTTTAAAATTTAATTTTTATAAATTAATACAATGATAAAAGCTTTTAGCGAGATATATAATTTATAAATTAATATCTAAAATGAGCAAAGGCTTTATTTGCATCTGCCATTCTATGAGTTTCTTCTTTCTTTTTAATAGTATTACCTATGTCATTAGCTGTGTCAATAATTTCACTTGCTAATTTAATTGACATACTTCTTCCAACTCGTTGGTGTGAATAACTGATGATCCAACGTAATGCTAAATTGGTAGCACGGAATCCACTAACTTCAATTGGAACTTGGTATGTAGAACCACCAATTCGTCTAGCTTTAACTTCAACAACTGGACTAGCATTTCGAATAGCTCGTTCAAAAACAGCTACTGGATCTTCATTAGTTTTTGCTTTAATAATATCAAATGCACTATGTACAATGTTTAAAGCTAGGTTTTTTTTACCTGCTTTTAGAATTCTACTAGTTAATAAACTTACAAGGTAGCTATTATACGTAGGATCTGCTTCAGGAAATCGTTTTTTTGAAATATTTCGACGAGACATAATATCAAATATAATTTTAAAAATAATGTACTTATTTAAAGTAGTAATGTAATTTTAACAAATCAATTTTAATTAATTTGAAAAATAACATTACTAGATTGGAAAATTAAAAATTTATTTTAATTATTTATCCTATTTTGGTTTTTTTACACCATATTTTGAACGACCTTGTGCACGGTCTTTTACACCACCACTATCTAAAGCCCCTCGAATAATATGGTATCGTACACCAGGTAAATCTTTTACACGACCACCACGAATTAAAACAACCGAGTGTTCTTGTAAATTATGCCCAATTCCTGGAATATAGGCTGTCACCTCAAAACCCGATGTTAATCTTACACGCGCAACTTTACGAATTGCTGAATTCGGTTTTTTTGGTGTTGTTGTATATACACGTGTACAAACACCACGTCGCTGAGGGCAGTTTACTAGTGCTGGTGATTTTGTTTTTTTCTTAATTTGAATTCGTCTTGAACGAACTAATTGTTGAATAGTTGGCATATATCTTAGAAATTATAAATAAATAATTGTTTATTAATTTGTTGAGTTTAAACCGTATTTTTTCATAAAACGTTCCACACGACCTTCACTATCAATAAGTTCTGTTGTTGTATTATAAAAAGGATGATTTTTTAACCAAATATCTACTTGTAATTCTTTTTTTGTTGAACCTACTGTACATAATGGTTTTCCATCACAAAGAACCGTGGCATTACTATACCACGTCGGATGAATTTCAGCTTTTGGCATATTTTTAAAAATTTAAAGGTATTATTATTAACGTTTTGAGTATTGTGGAGCTTTTCGTGCTTTACGTAAACCATATTTTTTACGTTCTTTGATTCTTGCATCTCGTGTTAAGAAACCAAATGGTTTTAAAATTGAACGATGTTGTGGGTCCATTTTACAGATTAATCTAGCTACACCTAATTGGATAGCGTCTGTTTGGCCTGTTAAACCGCCTCCTCGAACCAATACTACAATATTAAATTGATTTTCTAAATTTAGTTTTTTTAATGGATCCCAAACTCTATTTAAGTATGTTGAATTGTATTGTAAGTATTTTTCACCAGCAACCTTATTAATGATTAGATTACCTTCCCCTGGAACAAGAAACACACGAGCAACCGAGCGTTTACGTCGTCCAAGACCAATTTTATCTTTTTGTAATGCTGTATTCATAAAAATTTTTATAAATTATAGATTATTTGTAAAGTTTTCAATGTCATCTATTTGTATTGGATTTTGAGCAGCATGTGGATGCTGAGGACCTTGATAAACTTTTAATCGTTTTGATAAACCTTTTTTGGCACGTCCATTTGGCATCATTCCATAAATACATCTTTCAATGATTTGTTGTGGAAGGCCATTAACAATACGTTTTAATGATGAGCCGGGGCGACCTGGCTCAAAGACACGGATTCGTTCAATATGACGATCTACTGTAAGTGCTTCTGCATTAATTAAAATAACATAATCACCTGTATCAAAAGAAGGGTGATAATAAGACTTAATTTTTCCAGATAATAGTCCAACGATTGAAGAAGAAATTCGACCTAATTGTTTGCCTTTACAATCAATTACATACCATTTTTTTCTTGTATAATCAGACGCTGGAATAAATGTTTCATTCATAAAATATTTATTAATTTAATAAGTAATTACTTTAAAACTATTCCTAGTTTATTTTTCAGAGTAGTGAAAACTTCGTCAGCTGATTTCCGACCAAAGTTTTTAAGTTCCTGTAATTTTTCTGGTGAATATTCTAATAAATCCCCAATAGTATTAATTTGAGCTCTTTTTAAACAATTATAAGCACGTACAGATAGTTGTAGTTCTTCAATTGCTATATTAATATGTGGATTTATTGGTGCTAAATTATTCGTATTTTTTAGTGTGTTAACTTCTTGAGTAAATTTGTTTTCCATTATTGAATTGAATAATTCAATAATAAATTGTGACGCGGACGAAATTGCATCTTCAGGTGAAATACTTCCATTTGTCCAAACATCTAAGAATAACCTTTCTGTAATTGAATTTGAGTTATCATAGACATTTTCAATTTTAAAATCTACTTTTTGAATGGGCATGAAAATAGCATCAATTTGAAGAAAATCTTCAGATTTGTCACAAAATGTTTGGCCTGCTAATTTATAGCCAGTACCATGCTCAAACTTAAACTCAATCTCAAGAACATTTGACGTTGAAATTGTTGCAATATAATGATTTGAATTTACAATTTCAATATTTGAGGGTAATTGAATTGAATCTGCTGTAATAACAGCAGGACCTTTAATTTTTAAACGTCCAAAAGAAACATCGGTTGTTTCATTTTTGATAACAATCCCTTTTAAATTTAGTAAAATTTCCAAGATATCTTCACGAACTCCTGGAATAATAGAAAATTCATCACGAACCCCAGCAATTCGAACAGCGGTAATTGTTGTTCCACCTAAATCACTTAATAGAACACGCCGTAAAAGGTTCCCTATCGTTATACCTTGACCAGGGCGTAAAGAGTTGATTAAAAACTGGCCGTACATAGATCCAGATTCAATTTTCTCTGATTTCAAACATTTAATATATAAATTATTCAGAGTCATAATTTAAACTGATTCGAGGATTTTTAGAAATATAAATTTTTAAACTCTTCGACGTTTTGGAGGTCGACAACCATTATGGGGTACAGGTGTAATATCCTGAATTGAAAGAATTTCAAAACCAGCACCTTCAATTGCTCGAATTGCTGTTTCTCGACCAGATCCTTGGCCTTTGATTAAAATTTCAACATTTTTCATTCCTGTGTTTAATGCATCTAACGCAGCTTTTTCAGCTGCTGTTTGAGCTGCAAACGGTGTACCTTTTCGAGCACCTTTAAACCCAGAACTTCCTGCTGATGCCCAAGAGATTGTATCACCAGCTAAATTTGTAATTGTTACAATTGTATTATTAAATGTTGATTGAATGTGAACAACACCAGTAACCAAATTGTTTTTATCTTTTTTAAAGGCTGCTTTGCGAATTTTTTGTGCCATATTAAATAAAAATCTTAATTATTCTAACTTTCTTAAAAAATGAAATTATTTTTTCTTACCTGTTACTGTTTTTTTCGTACCTCGACGTGATCGAGCATTTGTTCTTGTACGTTGACCTCGAACCGGTAAACTATTTCGATGTCTTTTACCTCTATGACAATTAATTTCATTTAATCGTTTAATGTTTAAGCCGTTAAAACGTCGTAAATCACCTTCTAGTTTTAAATCACTTTCTTCTAAAACTTTTCGTAGTGCTACGGTTTCCTCGGTTGTTAAATCATTTGTTCGAGTTTCTGGACTAATATTTGCTGATTCAATAATTTGTTTTGCAGTATTAATACCAATTCCATGAATATAAGTTAATGCATATGCAATTCTTTTATTCCTTGGTAAATCCACCCCTACTAATCTTACCACTTTGTTAACTCCTTAAAATTATTAACCTTGACGTTGTTTATGTTTTGGATTTTCACAAATTACCATAATTTTTCCATGTCGCTTAATAACACGACATTTTTCGCACATTTTTTTTACTGAAGGACGAACTTTCATTTGAGTTTTTACAATAATTAATTAATTTTTTTACTTCCTTTAATCAAACATATCATTATAAATATTTGATAAAATAATACTTCGAATTTCTCGTGATAATTCTAGAATTACCCCAACTAAAATTAGTAATGATGTTGTTCCTAATCCATTAAAACTTGAACCAGGTATAACCGTTTCAATTAAATTTGGTAACGTCGCAAGAATTGATAACATAATTGCGCCTAAATATGTTACCCGTTGCATTACTTTTTTTAAATAAAAAGTTGTTTCAACACCTGGTCGTATTCCTGGAATTGAAACAGCCATTTTTTGTAAATCATTTGAAATATCTTTTGGATTTAAAACAATTGTTGAATAGAATGAACTAAATAACAGAATTAAAGTGAAGTAACTAATCCAATAGATAATTTTTGATGATTCAAGAAACGCAGGTATAGTAATTGATGGTAATAATCCCATGTTACTAATATAATTTGGAATTACTAAAACGGCTGTCGTTAAAATAATTGGCATAACGCCGGCTTGATTAAACCTTAATGGAATATAATTATTTTCCGAGGATGAGTCAGTTGAAAATGTATCTGTTGTTTTTGTAAGTTGTTTTGATGATATTAGTGGAACAACGCGTGTCCCTTCTTGTAACAATACGATTCCGTAAATTGCAACAAAGAATAAAAGACTAATAAATAACCATGAAACTACTGAGATATTTTCACCTGCCGTTTGAAATAAATTTTTTCCAAAATTTGGTAAATTCGAAACAATATTTGTATAAATTAATAACGAAGCACCATTTCCAAGTCCATATTCGGTTACAATTTCACTTAGCCATAAAACAATCATAGCACCGGTAGTTAACCAAATTACAATCTGACCTGCTAAATAAATATCCCAGTCAAATAAAGCTCTTTTTAAATAAAAAGCAATACTAAAACTTTGAATTAATGCCCAACCTAAAGTAATTAAACGAGTTAATTTATTTATAGTTCGACGCCCTTCTCCACCACCTTCTTTTTGTAATTTAGAAAGGCTAGGAAAAATACTAAGCAATAATTGCATAAAAATTGATGCATTAATATAAGGAAATATATTTAGAGTAAATATTCCAATTACAAAAGTATCGTTTCCTGCAAACGTACTTACTAAACTTTTTGTCATTGAGTGACGTTCAAGATAAAAAGCTAAATGATTATGATTTATTCCTGGAACTGGTAAAAAAGTTCCAATTCGAATAAATATTAATATTCCTAGACTTAATAAAAGACGATTTAAGAGAATATTTTTATCATTAGTTTGTTTAATCATACTTTAATATTTAAGTATTAAGTAGTTAATCTTAATTTAAATTAAGGTCCCGTTTTTTTGCTACTTGAGATTTTGTTGTTAAGTTTCCTAAACCACAAACAGCAGCACGGGCATTATTTAATAAATTATCCGATCCTAATTGTTTTGCAATAACATTTTTAATTCCTGCAACTTCTAAAACAGTTCGTACTGCTCCACCAGCAATTACACCAGAACCTTCAATAGAGGGACGCATAATAATTTTACATGCCCCAAAGTTTCCTGTAACTCGGTGTGGAATACTTAATGATTTTGTAATCGGAATTTTAATTAAATGTTTACGGCCATCTGTTTTTGCTTTTTTAAAAGCATTAACAACATCATCAGCTTTTGCTACACCAACACCAACTTGACCATTTTCATCTCCAATAACAACAATTGCACGAAAACTTAATTTTTTCCCACCTTTTGTTACTTTAGAGACACGGCTTATTTTAATTAAGCGCTCAACAAATTTCTGATCATTTCTATTATCAGTTCGTCGTGATTTTTTTTTTAACTTATTAACTTGTTTTAAATCGGTACTCATAAAATTTATTAAACTTATAGTTTTAACTTTCAGATTGGTTATTAAAATTGAAGACCACCTGCGCGGGCACCATCAGCTAATGCTTTAATCCGTCCGTGGTAAAGATATGTTCCTCGATCAAATACAATTTTGGTAATATTTTTTTTTAAACTAAGTTCAGCTAATTTTTGACCCATTAATCTTGAAGCATCACATGTTCGTCCATTTTGACTGTCAAGTTGAATATCACGATCTAAAGTTGAGCACGAAACAAGTGTCGTTGAAGCAGTATCATCAATAATTTGAGCATAAATATTTTCGTTTGATCGGTAAACCGATAAACGTGGACGCTCTTGGGTTCCTTTAACTAAACCTCGTAAATTTTCACGTTTTAAACGCTTAAATTTTTGAGGTTTTAATTTTTTATTTTTATTTTTGAGTTTGAATAAAACTCGTTTTGATAATTTCATAAATTACTTTAATGTTAAGGTTAATTGTTTTAAAATAAGGTTAAGATAAAAATTTTTATTTTTTACCTGATTTACCAGCTTTACGTCTTACAACTTCTCCTTCATAAATAATCCCTTTACCTTTATATGGTTCCGGTGTGCGCCATGCTCGAATTTGTGCAGCAAACAAACCTAATTGTTCTTTGTCACAAGCTTTAATGTTAATACTTGTATTTTTCGTTACTTCAATAGAAATACCTTCTGGAATTTCTATGGTAACAGGGTGACTATAGCCTAAGTTTAATACAATAGACTTACCCTGAACAGTAGCTCGGTATCCAACACCATTTAAAGTTAAGTTTTTTTGGAATTGTTCTGATACCCCAACAATCATATTATTAACTAAGGTACGGTATAAACCATGTAATGCTCTTGCATTACGTGTTTGTTCTTGTAGACTCACAATTAAAGTACTATCAGTGTGCTCAATTACTAATTGAGTAGGAAGTTGATTTTGTAATGTTCCAAATTTACCTTTTACAGTAACATTTAATCCATTACAAGTAACATCAACACCTGCTGGTACTTTAATTGGTAATTTTCCGATACGTGACATATTTTTTACTTACTCCGATTACCAAATATAACATAAAACTTCACCACCAATACCTAGGTCTTTCGCTTTTAAATTTGTCATTACACCTTTTGATGTTGACATAATAGCAATACCTAAGTCATCTAAAACTTTTGGTAGTTCTTTTGAATTTGCATAAACTCGTAAACCTGGTTTACTTACACGTTCAAGTTTACAGATAACTGGTTCACGTAATTTCCCTTTATATTTTAAAGAAATTAATAAATAAGAATGAGACTTTTCGTCATTGTAAATTTCAAAATTCTCAACGAACCCTTCTTCTTTTAAAATTATTGCAATAGCGTTTGACATTTTTGTACTTGGAATTTGTACAATTTGATGTTTAACCATATTTGCATTTCTAATACGCGTTAGCATATCCGAAATAGTATCTGTTACCACAACTCGCTCCTTATTTTTTCACAGTTTATTTTATTCTTGAGACCAGCGTTTGCGACGTAAATGTTTCTTTTTATCCCAAACTTGGCTTACTTCTGCTAATGATGCATATTTTTCATAATAGCCCGAATCATTAAAAGGGAAACGTAAGAATTTTAAAAGAATCATTCCGTTTAAAACTCGGTCAAAAGTTCGTGCACGAGTTTTTGGATTTGATGATGAAAACACTAACGTAATACTAAAACCTTGTGCTTGATCTACATCTTCATAATTAATTTCGGGGAAAATTAATTGTTCTTTCAATCCTAATGTGTAGTTTCCTGCTTTATCAAAGCTTCGTACTGATAACCCACGGAAATCACGAATCTGAGCAAATGTGAAGAAGATTAGTTTTGTTAAAAACGCATACATTTTTTCACCACGTAATGTTACCGTTAAACCTAGTTCCAGATCTTCACGAATTTTAAAACCAGCAATTGCTTTTTTTGATCTTGTGATAAGAGGCTTTTGACCTGTAATTGAGGTAAATTCTTGAATACTTTTTTTCAAAATATTTGTGTTTTGTGCTGCTAAGCCTAAACCACGGTTAATTTGAATTTTTTCTAATTTTGGAACTGTATGAACATTTCGAAAAAGTTCAGGGTCATTTTTTTGTAAAATGCCCCGTATTCCTTGAGTATATTCTTTTTTAATATCTATAAGTAGACTATGAATTTCCGCGACTTCGTGTATTGAATTTGGGTTACGCATATTTTTATTAAGACTCTGTTACATTTAATTTTACATTTGAATGATGAATAGGAGCTTCGATTTGTTTGATCTCACCTACTTCATTATCTGTATTAGGTTTAATATGTTTGAATTTATAATTAATTCCCTTAACAAGAATTTTCCCAGTATTGCGATAAAGTTTAATAACTTCACCTGTTTTATTTTTTTCAAAGCCTGAGATTACTTTTACATTGTCACCAATTTTCACATGCATTTTTTGTTGTTTTATCATTTATAAAACCTCCGGTGCTAATGAAACAATTTTAGAGAAATTTTTGTCTCGAATTTCACGTGCAACAGGCCCGAAAACTCGAGTTCCACGAGGATTATTATCTAAATTAACAATAACTGCTGCATTATCATCAAAACGAATATACATACCATCTTGACGACGAATTGATTTAGAAGTACGTACGACAATAGCTCTAACAATATCCGATCTTTTAATAGGCATGTTTGGAGTAGCTTCTTTAACTACACCAATAATGGTATCACCAATTTTTGCATATTTTCGATTTCCACCTAAAACTCGAATACACATAATTTTTCGAGCACCGGTATTATCGGCTACTGTTAACATAGTTTGTGGATAGATCATAAGAACTTAATTTTTAATTAATTAAAGATGATTTTGAAAGAATCTTGGTTAATATCCAACGTTTTCTTTTACTTAATGGACGAGTTTCTTGAACTAAAACTTCGTCACCAATGTTACCTTGCTCTGTTTCATCATGAGCTAAGTATTTTTTGGTTTTTACCATTGTTTTTGAATAAATAGGGTGTGAGAATTTACTTTCCACCTGTACAACTACTGTTTTATTCATTTTATTACTAACAATAATTCCAACTTTTTCTTTTACTGGCATTAAAACTCCTTATATATTTATTTAAAAATTTCCAGTTAAATAGTTTTGTTTTTGAATTAAATCAGCAACAGCATTTGTATTGGATTGTTCTAGTGCTTCTAATCTTAAAGTTAAAACTGTTTTTAACTGTGCTAATCGACGTTTTGCAAATTTAATTTCATGAGATTGAAACGGTTGTCGAGTTGCTTTTTTGAATTTTAAATTAAATAATTCTTTTTCTGTTTTAATAATTGCGTCAGAAATTTCAGTATTTGAAAGTCCTTTAATATCATTAAATTGAGGTAAACTCATAAGTTATTCGATATTGGTTCTAATAATAAATTTTGTTTTGATTGGTAGCTTGTAGGCAGCTAAATTAAATGCACCACGAGCAACTTCTTCTGGAACTGATGCAATTTCAAATAGCATAGTACCAGGTTTAACTGTTGCTACCCAGTAATCTACGGCACCTTTACCTGCACCCATACGAGATTCAGCAGCTCGGGCGGTTACTGTTTTATCTGGAAAAATTCGAATCCATAATGATGCGCCACGTTTCGTATAACGAGTAATTGTACGACGAGCCGCCTCAATTTGACGTGAAGTAATCCAGGTAGGTTCTAATGCCTGTAATCCGTATTCACCGAATGAAACTTCATTTCCGCGAGTAGCTTTTCCACGCATACGACCACGGTGGTATTTTCTATATTTTGTTCTTTTTGGACTTAACATATTAAATTATATTTATAAAAGATATACTTTATGTCTATTTCGCTAAAATTTCATTTTTAAATAACCAAACTTTAACACCTAAAACGCCATAAATGGTATTTGCTTCTTTTGCAGCATAATCAATATCAGCTCTTAGAGTTTGTAACGGTACACGACCTTCTCGAATCCATTCAGTTCGAGCAATTTCAGCACCATTTAATCGACCACCAACTTGAATTTTGATACCACTAACATTGTCTTCGTGTGCTGCTTGAAGAGCCTCACGAATTGCACGTCGGAAAGCTACACGATCTTCTAATTGTTTTACAACTAAATCACCAATTAATGAGGCATTTAAGTTAACTTTTTCTACTTCAAGAATATTAATTGTAATTTGACGGTTACTTGGTAAGAATTTTTTAATATTTTTTAATAAATTCTCAATTCCTAATCCATTTTCACCAACTAATGCACCTGGTCGACCTGTTTCAATATCTAATTGAATTTGATCACCTAATCCATTACGATTAATTTTAATATTTGAAATACTAGCTGCTTTTGCTAATTTATTAAGATATGTTCTAATTTGATCATCTTCTTGTAATAAATTACCGTATTGATTAAAATTAGCATACCAGGCAGATCTATGTTCTTGTGTAATCCCTAAACGAAATCCTAATGGATGTGTTTTTTGTCCCACCGAAATAATCCTTTTAATTTAAATAGAGTTTATAAAATCAATTAACTTGATTCTTTTACAACAATTGTAATATGACACGTTGGTTTTAAAATTTTGTAAGCTCGACCTTGTGCACGTGGTCGGATACGTTTTAATTTTGGTCCTTCATTAGCATATACTTCGTCAATAATTAATTTTTTTTTATCTAAATCATAATTATTTTTTGCATTTGCTGCTACTGAATGGACAATTTGCCAAACAGGGCCACCAGCATCATATGGTAAGAATTCTAATATCATTAATGCTTCTCGATATGAACGTCCACGAATTTGGTCTAAAACTCGTCTTACTTTATGTGGTGACATCCTAATATATTTTGCTTCAGCTCTTACTGATTGAACGTTAGACATAAGCTTTTTTGTAATTTTTGTTTTTCGTAGAATTAATCTAATTATTTCAATATTATTACCAAATTGTTTCAAGTTTTTTCGGAACTGGTTTAATTTGATAAGCTAATTTAATAGTTATAGTATTTGAAACTTTAAATAATTCTGATTGTTCATTAACAAATCTATTGAATTTTGATATTTCATTTATGGTAATGTCATAGATATAAATATCAAAAAAATTTACATACAAATTATTTTGAAGAAAAATAACGCTTGAATTTAATATTTGTAAAAGGTAATCACGTTCATCTAGATTTGATTTTAAAAGATATAAAAGATCATCCATTACGTAATAATACAGTTTAAATTTAAAACTTTGTAAAATAGTTATTGCAAGCGATGATAATTTCTTATCGCATTTCACATTAAAAGTTTTAATGTGAAAATTTGGATCCATAATCTTTTGTACCATAGAAAAGTTTCCTTAACGTTTTATCTTTCTATCGGTTTTGATATGTGTTCTAAATGTTCGTGTTGATACAAATTCTCCTAATTTATGACCAACAAATTGGTCTGAAATAAAGACTGGTACGTGTTGTTTACCATTATAAACTGCAATGGTATGACCGATCATACTTGGTAAAATCGTTGAACTACGTGACCAAGTAGTGATTGTATCTTTTTTTCCGGCAGCGTTCATTTTATCAACTTTTTTTAATAAATGATACGCAATATAAGGTCCTTTTTTTAATGATCTTGGCATCTTAAGAATAGTTTGGTTAATTTATATTTTACGAAAACTTTAATTAAGGTCGACGACGAAGAATATATGCGTTACTAGCTTTTTTCTTTTTTCGTGTTTTCATTCCTAAAGCTGGTTTTCCCCAAGGTGTTAACGGACGACTTCTACCAATTGGTGCACGACCTTCACCACCACCATGTGGGTGATCACATGGGTTCATTACTGAACCACGAACAGTAGGGCGTTTACCAAGCCAACGTGTTCGACCGGCTTTTCCACTTTGCACTAAAAATGCTTCATTATTACTTACTTCACCAATAGTTGCAAAACATTCTTTACGAATTAATCGAACTTCTTTTGAAGGTAGGCGTAACGTTACATAATTACCTTCTTTTGCTAAAATTTTAGCTGATGTTCCGGCAGCTCGAACAATTTGACCACCTCTAGTTGGAATTAATTCAATATTATGAATTGAACTACCTAATGGAATTTCACTTAATGGTAATGTATTACCAATGTTTAAAGATGAACCTGAACCAGATACAATTTTATCTCCCACATTTAAATTATTGGGATGTAAAATATAACGTTTTTCCCCGTCAGAATAATTAACTAGGGCAATACGAGCATTACGGTTTGGATCATATTCAATTGATGCAACTGTTGCTTCAATATCATGTTTATTACGACTAAAGTCGATTAAACGGTATCTTTTTTTATGTCCACCACCTCGGTGACGAATTGTAATAACACCTCTATTATTTCGTCCTTTTTTACGGTGATTTTTTCGAATTAAACTTTTTTCAGGTGTACTTGTTGTAATTTCTGAAAAAGTTAATAGTGCTCGGTTACGTGTACCTGGTGTATATGATTTATAAAGACGAATGCTCATAAACTTTATTAATTTCGATTATATAACTGTTAATTTTCTGCGAATAAGTTTATTGTATCGCCTTCTGCTAAAGTTACAATTGCTTTTTTATATTGTGATTTCCAACCAATATATTTACCAACACGTTTTTTCTTTCGTGGAAGTTGACAAGTATTAACTTTTGTTACTTTTACATCGAATAAATATTCAATTGCTGCTTTAATTGTAATTTTATCAGATGATGGATTTACAATGAAACTATATTGATTATTTTCTAAAAGTCTTGTAGCTTTGTCAGTAATAATAGGATATTTAATAATATCATTACTACTAAGATTAAAATATGAAGAATCAACCACAATAAGTCTCCTTTATCTCATTTACTGCTAGTGGTGTTAATAAAATTTGTTTCGCTTTTAAAATACTAAGAGTATTTAAATTTGAAGCAGCAATTAATTCCACATTTTTTATATTTCTAATAGATAGTTTCAATGCTGGTGTTTTTTTAGAAACAATAACTAACACTTTTTGATTTAAGTCCACATCACAATTTTTACATAATGTTAAAAATGTTTTTGTTTTTGCTGAATCAATAGCATTTTCTAAATTTTCAATAATAGAAATATTATTTCGTTTATTATATAGTAAAGTTTGTAAAGCTAATTTACGTTCTTTCTTATTTAATTTTAAAAGAGTTTTTCTTGGTTTTGGACCAAAAATAACACCACCACCTTTCCATAAAGGTGAACGGTTTGAACCCGCACGGGCACGACCAGAACCTTTTTGTTGCCATGGTTTCGCACCACCACCTCGAACTTCACTTCGAGTTTTTGTTGAAACAGTCCCCTGTTTTTGAGAAATTTGATGTCTTAGAATATCTCGGTGTATTAAATAGTTACTAGATTTTTCAAGTACACTCAACTCCAATTTATGTTCGTCATTTAAGACTTGTCCATTTACATCTAGAGAATTATACTTAATAAATTTTTGAACAGTCATACGGTATTTTATCTATAATCGTTTCTTTGTTAATAAAAATTATATTACTCTGATGCTGCAATACTTAGTAAGTTACCAGGTTTTCCTTGTACAGAACCTTTTACTACTAAAATATTTTCATCACTATTCACTTGAATAATTTTTAATTTTTTAATTTGTGTAATTTTATTTCCTAATTGACCAGCCATTTTTTTACCTGGTAATACACGACCTGGGTCAGTACCCATACCAATTGAACCTGGAGATCTATGGTTTTTTGAACCATGTGTCATTGGGCCTCGAGTGAAGCTATGACGTTTTTGAAGACCCGAGAATCCTTTACCAGTACTTTTACCTGTAATATTAATAAGCTGACCACTAGCAAATGAATCAACATTTAAAATTTGTCCCACTGTAAACTCTTCAAGATTATCAACACGAAATTCTTTTAAATATTTTAAAGGTTGAATATTTGATTTTTGTAAATGACCTAATTCAGGTTGTGTTAAATATTTACTTGGAACTGCTCCATACCCAACTTGAATCGCATTATACCCATCAGTTAAAACTGTTTTAATTTGTGTAATAACACATGGACCAATTTTTAAAATTGTTACAGGAATAATATTTCCTGATTCATCAAAAATTTGAGTCATGCCAATTTTATTACCTAATAAGCCTAAAGCCACAATTTTTCTCCAAAAAATAAATTATATATTAACATTTTTATAAAAACAAAAACAATTAATCTTAAATTAATTAAAAAATAAATAAAACAATTTTTATTGTTAAATTACTTTTAATAATTTAAAAAATTTCAATTTATTTGTCCATATAAGATAATTAAACACTTTTATTAAAAACATTACGGAGCTAAAACTTTATTTTTTTTCTATCGATTTGTTATAAATAAAATAAAAAACTTAATTAATTTATAAAAAATTTATGTCAAAAGTTGTAGGAATTGATTTAGGAACAACAAATTCAGTAGTAGCTGCAATCGAAGGTGGTCAACCCAGTGTTATTCCAAATGCTGAAGGATTAAGAACAACACCTTCTATTGTTGCATATACAAAAAAACAAGAGTTATTAGTAGGACAAATTGCAAAACGACAAGCTGTAATTAACCCTGAAAATACATTTTTCTCAGTGAAACGTTTTATTGGTTCAAAAGAAAATGAAATTTCTGAAGGCGCAAAACAACTACCTTATAAAGTATCAAAAGATACAAATGGAAATATTAAAATTAAATGTTCATCATTAGATAAAGATTTTAGTCCAGAAGAAATTTCAGCTCAGGTTTTAAGAAAGTTAATTAGTGATGCTAGTACTTATCTTGGACAAGATGTAACTCAAGCTGTTATTACAGTACCTGCCTATTTTAACGATTCACAGCGTCAAGCTACTATGGATGCTGGAAAAATTGCTGGGATTGAAGTATTACGTATTATTAATGAACCAACTGCTGCTTCATTAGCATACGGTTTAGATAAAAAACAAAATGAAACAATTCTAGTTTTTGATTTAGGTGGAGGAACATTTGATGTTTCGATTTTAGAAGTTGGTGATGGTATTTTTGAAGTATTATCTACAGCGGGTGATACAAATTTAGGTGGAGATGACTTTGATAAAGTTTTAGTTGATTGGCTAGTTAGTGATTTCCGAGAAAAAGAAGGAATTACTTTAACAGATGATATTCAAGCATTACAACGGTTAACCGAAGCCGCAGAAAAAGCAAAAATGGAATTATCGACTGTTGAAAAAACAACTATTCATTTACCTTTTATTACAGCAGATAAATCAGGACCAAAACATATTGAAACAGATTTAACGCGTGAACAGTTTGAAAGTTTATGTCAAAATTTAATTCAACGTTGTCGAATTCCAGTTGAAAAATCATTAGCAGATGCTCGTCTTGAGAAGTCAGATATTAATGAAGTTGTATTAGTAGGTGGATCGACACGAATTCCAGCTATTCAAAATTTAGTAGAATCATTGACTGGAAAAAAACCAAATCAATCAGTAAATCCAGATGAAGTAGTTGCTATTGGCGCAGCAATTCAGGCTGGTATTCTTGCAGGGGAAATTAAAGATATTTTATTATTAGATGTAACTCCATTATCATTAGGAGTAGAAACACTTGGTGGAGTAATGACAAAAATCATTGCTCGAAATACTACAATTCCCGTTAAAAAATCAGAAATGTTTTCAACTGCCGTTGATAATCAATCAAATGTAGAAATTCATATATTACAAGGTGAACGTGAGTTAGTTAGCGGAAACAAAAGTTTAGGTAATTTCCGTTTAGATGGTATTCCAAAGGCAGATCGTGGTGTTCCACAAATTGAAGTTACTTTTGATATTGATGTTGATGGTTTACTATCTGTTAAAGCAAAAGAAGTTGAAACTGGTGTTGAGCAATCTGTTACAATTCAAGGTGCATCTAACTTGGAAGAAACAGAAATTGAAACGATGTTAGAGGATGCTGAGAAGTATGCAACAGCAGACCAAGAACAACGTAAAAATATTGAAATAAAAAATCAAGCAGAAACATTATGTTTTGAAGCAGAAAAAGAATTAGATTTATTAAAAGATAAAATTTCAGATGAACAACAGAAAAGTACAAAAGAACTGATCTCAAATATCCGAAAAGATATTGAGACAGAAAATTTTGAATCACTAAATTCTGTTTTAGAAGAATTAAAATTAGCTATGAAAAATATGGCCGATGCTAATCAACCAGAAACAGATTCTATGGGTGATTTAAACGATTTATAATGTTGTTAAAAAAGTTTAAACGAATAAATAATTCGTTTAAACTTTTTCTTCATCAACAATAATACATTCAGTTGTTAGAATCATACTTGCAATTGAAGTTGCATTTTGTAACCCTGATCTCGTTACTTTAGCAGGATCAACAACACCTTCTTCATACATATCACCAAATCTATTCTCCGCTGCATTATAACCGATTTCAAATTCTTGTTGTTGAACTTGTTCAATGATAACAGCTCCATTGATTCCAGCATTTTCTGCAATTCGACGTAAAGGTGCTACAATAGCTCGTGCAAGAATCATTGCACCTACTAATTCATCTTCTTGTAAATTAATTTTAGCCCATGTTAGTAAATTTTCAGATAAATGTGCTAATGTTGCTCCTCCACCAGGAACAATACCTTCTTCCACAGCAGCCCGCGTTGCATTAATGGCATCTTCTAATCTTAATTTTTTATCTTTCATTTCGGTTTCTGTAACAGCACCCACTTTAATTACTGCAATTCCACCAGATAATTTTGCAATTCGATCTTGTAATTTTTCTTTTTCGTACCCTGTTTCCGCAACATTTATTTGTTTACGAAGTTGTTCACAACGAGTTTTTACTGCTTCAAGTTCATCACCATCTCCTACAATCGTTGTAGTATCTTTACTTATAATTACTCGACGGGCTTGACCTAATAAATTAACTTGAATATTTTCTAAACTTAAACCAGCATCTTGTGTAATTACTGTACCACCTGTTAAAACGGCAATATCTTGAAGCATTAATTTACGTAATTCACCAAAACCAGGTGCTCGTACAGCAACTGCATTTACAATTCCACGTAACTTATTCAAAATTAAAGTAGCTAAAGCTTCTTTTTCAACATCTTCTGCGATAATTAATAAAGGACGCTTTGTTTTTGTAACTTGTTCAAGGATTGGTAATAAATCTTGTTGTACTAATGTAATTTTTTTATCGGTTAATAAAATATAAGGGTTTTCGTAAGAAACTTCCATTTTATCAGTATTAGTAATAAAATATGGAGAAATAAAACCTTTTTCAAATTTCATTCCTTCTGTAATTTCTAATTCAGTAGTGATACCTTTCCCTTCTTCTAACGAAATTACACCTTCTTTTCCAACTTTTGCTAATGCATCTGCAATCAATGATCCAATGATCTTATCATTTCCAGCGGAAATTGAAGCCACTTGTTCAATTGATTGAATATCTTCAACAGGTTGGGCAAATTCATTAATTTGAGTAACAAGATATTGCGTTGCTTTTTCCATTCCTAATTTAATAGAGATAGGATTCGCCCCAGCTGCTACATTTTTTAACCCTTCTTTTACCATAGCATAAGCTAAAACTGTTGCAGTAGTAGTACCATCACCTGCAACATCATTTGTTTTTGCAGCTGCTTGACGGATTAATGAAACACCTGTATTTTCAATGTGATCTTCTAATTTAATTTCTTTTGCAATTGTAACCCCATCATTAACAATTTGTGGAGACCCATAATTTTTCTCTAATACTACATTACGACCTTTAGGACCTAATGTTACTGACACAGCTTCTACCATAATTTCCATACCACGTTCTAAAGCGCGACGAGCATTATCTTGATATAATATTTTTTTTGACATAAGTAGAATTTAATTCTTTGATTCGTTTTTATAAAAAATCTTCGAAGCCAAATTTTAAAGCAAAGTAGAGAAAATTTGCAAGGGTATTAGTTAATTTCTTTAAAATCTTTTTCATAAAAGCTTTACTTCATATTGTATTTAATTGTATTATAATATTATATAACACAGTTTGGGCTTGTAGCTCAGTGGACTAGAGCACGTGGCTACGAACTACGGTGTCAGGGGTTCGAATCCCTTCTTGCCCAAGAAACAAAAATTAAACTGTGTTATTATTTTGGGGTGTCGCCAAGCGGTAAGGCTGTGGACTTTGACTCCGCCATTCGTAGGTTCGAATCCTGCCACCCCAGATTTCAGAAACTTAAACCGTTCTATAGTAAAAATTTTAGATTATACTAGAGATTAGATAAACTCAAATCACTATATACTTTGTAAAACAACTCATGGAAGCGAAAATTCAATTTATAAAAGGATTAGATGAGAAAATATTGCCAGATGTACGTTTGACACGTTCACGTGATGGAAGTACTGGAACTGCTACATTTCGATTCAAAAACCCAAACATTTTAGATAAAAGGACCGCTAAAGAGGGAGAAATTACTGGAATGTACTTAATTGATGAGGAAGGAATTTTAGAAACACGTGATGTAAATGCAAGATTTCTAAATGGTACACCCGAAACAATTGAGTCTATTTATATTATGAAAAGCCCTGAAGCTTGGGATCGTTTCATGAGATTTATGGAACGTTATGGACAAAGTAATGGACTAGTATTTACTAAAGCAAATTAATTATAAAAATTTTATTTTAACCTGACAAATGTATACATCATTAGATTGGCTTAATCAATTAATTAATGTAAAAACTATTCAATTAGAAGAGTTAATAGATAAATTGACTCTTGGTGGATTTGAAGTTGAAGAAACATTACAAATTGATATAAATAATCAAAAACAAACAATTTTAGATATTTCTGCAACGGCAAACCGAGCTGATAGTCTTTCAATTAAAGGAATTGCAAAAGAAATCACCGCATTATTAAATCAACCAACGTTTAATTCAAACTATAATTATTCAGACTTAGAATCTCAAAAAATAATTGCAGCCGTAACTTCATTGGCAAAATCAAATACAGATTATTCTACGTTTGTAACCGTTAGTGTTGAAAACTTAACCAATTTTACAATACCAAAATGGTTAACAGAAAAATTAGTCTGTTCAAAAATTGAACCAACAAATACTTTATTTGATTTTCAAACATATGTTTTGTTAGAAACAGGGTATCCTTTTGAATTCTATGATTTAAAAAAAATTCAAACTGTTTTAAAAACTTCAGAATTTGATTTATGTTTAACGACAGCTAAACCAAATACAACATTTACCGCAAATAATAATTCAGAATATAATTTAAATTCAGATATTTTAGTTGTTGAGGCTAATAATTATCCTTTAAGCATAGGTGGAATCATTTCTAATGAACAGGTTGCTTATACTTCAGAAACAACATCATTATTAATTGAAGGATCTATTTTTAGTTCTAAAAAGATTCGTCAACAATCACGGATACTTGGAGTACGTACAGACCGTTCTGCCCGTTATGAGAAAGGGTTGAATAATAGTTATTTTACTGAAGCATTATTACGATTAATCCAGTTATTAAGAATTACAAATCCAAATTTAATTTGTAAAGTTCATACAGCTTCTGAAGTTGAACAAGTAATACCACCAACATTAATTTTAAATTACGAAAATGTAATTGAAATATTAGGTCCAGTTCAAATTCCCAATACTAATGTCTCAGGAAATATTACTCCCGATCAAATTACGCAATATTTAAAACGTTTAGATTTAAAGTTTATATTTGATGACGAAAAAATAAAATGGTCTGTTTCAATTCCAATTGCCCGAATGGATGATCTTGAACGAGAAATAGATTTAATTGAAGAAATTGGCCGATTACATGGTTTTAATCATTTTGTTACCAATTTACCAACTGTAAATAATATTGGTCAAGAAGATTTCAGTTATCAAATTCGTAAAAAATTAACTAATTGTTTTCTAAATGAAGGTTTAAATGAGTTAATGCATTATTCCTTAGTTAATGACGGAATTGAGAGTAGTATTCCACTTATTAATCCTTTAATTATTGATTGTTCAACGTTACGAACAAGTTTATTACACAATTTAGTTAAAATTGTTAGTGAAAATATAAAACAAGGAAATGGAATTCTAGAAGGGTTTGAATATGGTCATGTTTTCAGTGGTGAGATACACTCTGAATATATTGAAAAAGAGATGGTCGCGGGTATTTTTGGTGGTATAAAGAGCAAACGTCAGTGGGATCAAACATCACAAACATTGTCATGGTTTGAAGGCAAAGGAAAAATCGAAGAATTATTTAAAAAGTTAAAGTTTGATGTTTCTTGGAAACCTGCTGTAGTATCAAATAATTACAAAACAGTAATTCACCCATATCGTACTGCTGAATTATGGTTATCTAATGGTCAATGTTTAGGTATTTTTGGACAAATTCATCCTGTATTAGCAAAAATCTTTAATCTTCCGGTAGATTTATTTTTGTTTGAATTTGATCTTGATATTATTAAAATAGAATATCAAACTAAGAATTTAGCTTTATACCAATCATATTCAACATATCCTAAAATTACGAAAGATTTATCTTTTGTCATAGACCGTGAAATTTCGTTTAAGGAAATTGAAAAAACATTATTCAAAAATGGCAGTGAATATTTAAAAACCATTGATTTATTAGACGAATATCGTGGAAATTCAATTCCAGAAAATCAAACTAGTTTATGTATTCAATTAACTTTTCAATCTATTGAAAAAACTTTAGTTACTAAAGAGATTGATGAAATTATAAAAAATTTACAAACAGTATTAGAGAATAGTTACAAAGTAACGATCCGAATTTAATACAGATAATTCTATAAATTCTTTATAGAATTATCCACCACCAACAATTGTAATAACTTCAATTTTATCATTTTTTTGTATTTGAATTTCTTGCCACTTATTTTTATGACAAATAAAATTATTGTATTCAAGTACAAAAATAGAGGAATGGTAATCAAAATATCCAAGGAGATCTGTTAATGTAATTTTTTTGTTTGTAAAGTACTCTTCACCATTAAAAAAAAAAGTAACTTGATTTAACATAAATAAAATTTTTTAAAACTCTAGACTTATATTAGTATAAGCTGATAAAATATAATTGTAAATTATATGGCGGGTGTGGCCAAGTGGTTAAGGCAGTGGGTTGTGGTTCCGCCATTCGCCGGTTCGAGTCCGGTCACTCGCCCAAATTACTACTTTATACAAGAAAAATTAAGAAAATTTCATTAAAAAAAATATTAAACTTTATGTCACGATACCGTGGGCCTAAATTAAGAATTACACGACGTTTAGGAACGTTACCAGGATTAACCCAAAAACAATCCAAGAAAAAAGGCCGTCCAGGTCAACACGGGGTAGGTACTGAAGGTAAGAAAAAAACTACTGAGTATGGTGTACGATTAGAAGAAAAACAGAAACTTAAGTTTAACTATGGCTTAACTGAAAGTCAGCTATATCGTTATATTAAAGAAGCTCGTCGACGTAATGGTGTAACAGGTCTAATTCTATTACAATTATTAGAAATGCGTTTAGATAGTATTTGTTTTAGTTTAGGGTTTGCTCCAACGATGTCAAGTGCACGTCAATTAGTTAATCATGGACATATAACTGTAAACGGTAAAACGGTAAGTATTGCTAGCTTCCAATGTCATATTAATGATGTTATTGGAGTAAAAGTAAAAACTTCTTCAAAAAATGTTATTGAAAACAATTTAAAAACTATTCGCTTTGTAGATCGTCCAAATCACTTAAAATTTGATAGTACAAAGCTAGAAGGAACAATTACTAATTACTGTGATCGAAATGATCTATTATTAGAACTTGATGAATTATTAGTTATTGAGTATTACTCAAGACGTTAATTAAGCCCTAAATTAATTTATTACTTATCTAAATTTATTTAGATATTAAATTAATACTTCAAATTTATAAATATACCGAATATCTAGGATTTCTATGTTAAAATTACGATTAACCCGAATGGGACGAAAAAAATACCCTGTATATCGTCTGGTTGTTATAGAACACTCAACTCGACGTGATGGAAAACCTGTAGATTCAGTAGGTTATTATAACCCACAAACTAAAGAATCTAACTTTCAAGTTGAAAAAATTCAAAAATGGTTAGGTTACGGAGTACAACCCTCTGAAACAGTAGCTAGTTTATTAAAAAAAGCTAAAATTATTGAATAGTAATTCAAACCTTTTCTAATGTGACTATAAATTCACATTAGAAAGGGTTTGAATTACTATTCAATAAAAACAAATAGACGTTAATTTCGGTGGCTATCAACTATAATAATTATTAGAATAACTATTAACGTAATTTATTTTGTAACAAATATGTCTCATTTTACAACAATGAAAACAAGTTTCCAAAATCTTTCATATTTGGAAAAAGCATTACATAAATTAGAAATTGTACACCAAAAACAAAACTCTCAAAACCAGTTTACAGAATCTAATTTAATTATTAGTCAGTCGAACGGTTATGATATTGAATTTGCTTGGAATGGCCAAGAATACGAATTAATTGTTGATATGAGTTTCTGGGAGCAAACTTGTCCAGTAGAAAGCTTCATTGATAAAGTGGCACAACATTATGCGGGAGAAGTTATTGTAGGAGAAAGTCAAAAACTAGGATTTCAACCAGTAAAATACCAACAAAATGCAGATGGGTCAAACACAGTGGTATTAGAACGTTGGAATGAAAGAGTATAATCTTATTAAAAGATTTACTGGTTTATTTGCCTAATAATAATTAAAAAAAATTATAAATATTGTTAGGTAAATTTCAAACAAGGAAAAATCAAATATTTTTCAATTTTTCCCTGTAATCTTTTGAGATCAAGTTTATGAACGTGATAAACGTTGAATTTGTTGAATAGCTAAAGTGCCAATGTTGATTAACGCCCAAGTT